>Ga0307510_10012472_pt1 | contig 10082 bp, 7 predicted proteins | sample 12_EM_MG_FD_207224 | JGI IMG/M metagenome (GOLD analysis project Ga0307510, IMG submission 207224) | Populus trichocarpa ectomycorrhiza microbial communities from riparian zone in the Pacific Northwest, United States - 12_EM | ecosystem: Host-associated > Plants > Roots > Unclassified | place...
ATCGACAGCGATGAATCGGCTTCGATGGAGAAGAAGAAGCGCGAGGGGTATTTCTGATGGCCACCAAGACTGGAGCAAGCCCCAACCCGGGCGCCGCGTCCGGGCGGAAGGTCGGCTCGGCTGCCGTGCAATCGCCGGCCTCGGGCGCTGCGGCCCCCGGTGATGCGACGCCACTGCGGTTCCTGACGTGCGGCTCGGTTGACGACGGTAAGTCGACCCTCATCGGCCGCCTGTTGTACGACACCAAGCTCATCATGGAGGATCAACTCGTCGCCTTGGAACGCGACAGTCGCAAGCACGGCACGACGGGTGATGACATCGATCTCGCGCTGCTGGTCGACGGCCTGGAGGCCGAACGCGAGCAGGGCATCACAATTGACGTCGCGTACCGCTTCTTCGCGACCCCACGCCGATCTTTCATCGTGGCGGATACGCCTGGCCACGAGCAGTACACCCGCAACATGGCCACCGGGGCGTCCAACTCCGACGCTGCCGTCATCCTGATCGACGCGCGCAAAGGCGTCCTCACACAAACTCGCCGACACAGTTACATCTGCTCGCTGCTCGGGATACGGCATGTCATCGTTGCCGTGAACAAGATTGACCTGGTCAATTACTCGGGCGAGCGCTTCCATCACATCGTGGGCGACTATCTGGGGTTTGCTCAGGCGTTAGGGTTCAGCTCCATCACGACCATCCCGGTTTCGGCGCGTTTCGGTGACAACGTCACGCAAAGCTCCGACAACATGTGTTGGTACGATGGTCCGACGTTGCTGGAGCATCTTGAGAGTCTCGACGTTGAGCACGGACTCGACGAGAAGCCATTGCGGTTTCCCGTCCAGTGGGTGAATCGCCCAAACCTCGACTTCCGTGGATTTTCGGGCACTTTGGCGTCGGGTACAGTCCATCCGGGCGACCGTGTTGTCGTTGCCTCATCAGGCAAAGAGTCCACCGTGACGCGGATCGTCACCGCTGATGGCGACCTCCCCGAGGCCCGGTCGGGCGACGCGGTGACATTGACGTTTGCGGATGAGGTCGATGTTGCGCGGGGTGATGTCATCTCTCTGGCGGACAGTCGGCCGGACGTTGTCGATCAGTTTGCCGCACACATCCTTTGGATGGCTGAAGACGAGATGTTACCGGGCCGTTCGTACTTGATGCGTATCGGGACCAAGTACGTTCCGGCGCGCGTTACGACCTTGAAGCACAAGGTGGACATCAATACTCTGGAGCACATCGCCGCCAAGACGCTCGCTCTCAATGAGATCGGCCTGTGCAACTTATCGACGTCCGTACCTGTAGCGCTCGATCCATATGCTGATAACCGCGCAACCGGTTCGTTCATCCTCATAGACCGATTCACGAACGCGACTGCCGGCGCCGGCATGATCACGTTCGGCTTGCGCCGTGCCAGCAACATCCATCGACAGAGCGTTCTCGTCGACAAAGCATCGCGGCAGCGCATGAACGGGCACCGACCCGCGATCCTCTGGTTCACCGGACTCTCGGGCTCCGGTAAGAGCACCATCGCCAGCATCCTCGAACGCGAGTTGCACGCGCGCGGTGCACACACCTACATGCTCGACGGCGACAACGTCCGTCACGGCTTGAATCGCGACCTCGGGTTTACCGACGCTGACCGCGTTGAAAACGTCCGCCGTGTCGGCGAAGTGGCGAAGTTGTTTGTGGACGCGGGAATGGTTGTCCTCTGCTCGTTCATCTCACCCTTCCGCGCCGAGCGGCAAATGGTTCGCGAGCTCGTGGACACCGACGAGTTTGTGGAGATTTTTATCGACACGCCGTTGGAAGAGTGCATGCGACGTGACCCGAAGGGCCTCTACGCGCGCGCGAAGGAAGGCAAGATCAAGCACTTCACTGGCATCGATTCGCCGTACGAGGTTCCCGAGCACGCCGAGATTGTCGTCGATACCCGGTTGGGTAACGCTGAGGCGGCAGCGCAGCGGATTCTGGAGTCGCTGGCCGAGCGGAGAATCATCAGCTAGGGTTGGGTCGCCAGAACGGTTGCCCGCGGAGAGCGCACGCCGTGGCGTAAATCAACGACGCAATCGCGCGCGCTTTTGTCGTACGACACCTGTTGCCTTGGTCATCGTACGGCGCTTCACCCGTTTCACCACTCGCCGCTTGTTCGGACGTTTCGCCGTGCGTCCTCCGCGGCTATTTTTTAATCGCTCACCTTGCCCCCGCCTATTTCGACGGGAATCGGGCACAGCCGGTTCATCATCATCAGGAGGTAAGACAAACACGTTCATTCCTCGCCATCAGATGGTTCAGTGGGGACGCGGTCCAACTCCGGCCGGGCCCGTTTAAAGAAGTCCTCGTAGCGCCATGTGTCAGGAACACAATTGGGATCGTTCTTGTCGAAGGATACATACAGGTGTGGAAACTCCTCCTGGTGGCGCCTGTGTTCTTGCCGAATCAGGTTCCAGTCGTATCCAAATTCCGCCGCATATTCGTCGCGCATCCGGCGAACCTCAGCCATGATCTCATCGTCTTCATCGGGACACAGCATGTTCGTATCTCTCCATTAGTTGCTCAGGGGTGCACAAAACCGGGCATGTATAGCCTTCGGATCTGCAAATGGCTGCGATCTTGTCAGCAGCCTGGGGGTTGGCCAGATGGGCGCAGTTCCAGGTCAACAGGAAATCGATCTTGTGGACGGCTGCCACTGCAACGTGCTCGGCATCGGCGTCCGCGTCCGCGCGCTTTGGCAATCCACACTGCTCAATCAACTTCTCTTTCAAAGCGTCCGCTCGGCCCAGATTCGGCAATTCCGGTAGGCGTTCAATCACACTCATTCGCCGTTCAGCTGCTTCGCGATCGCCCTTCCTGGCTTCCGTGATCACCAGTCTCGACACATAAATGTCAAACTGCGTCCGCCAGGAATTCCACCAGCGCGAAGTGATCCTCTGCAGGCGCGCAATTTTCCAATCGTGACTGATCCGAGCCGTCAGGTAGCTCGGAATCGATGTCTCCAGGTATAACCGCGGCCGGAGGAGAACATATTCCGCCGGCGTCTCGGCGACCCCGAACGATTCCCGCCAGGTGGCGAGCGGATAGGCTTTGAGGGCTGCAGCATTCATACACTCCAGTGTCTCAGGTCAACACCGGTGTTTGAACCGACAAAAATCGGTTATTTTCCCTGATTTTGTGGAGTGGACAATTTCGCATATGATCCGCATCCTCAACTTGCCAGGAGAGATCAGTGCCCGTTGTCAATTACCGCCTCGATGGGAACGTAGCCGTCATTGAGATCGACAATCCTCCCGTCAATGCAACGAGTATCGAGGTGCGGGAGGGCCTGGCTGAGGCGCTGAAGGATGCGGCCTCGGATCCCGTCGTGGAGGCACTGGTGATTGCGGGCAGCCGCGGGATTTTCATTGCCGGCGCGGATATCAAGGAAATTTCTTCCGGAGTGTCGAACAAATTCCCGACGCTCCGCGACTTGCAGGCACAACTGGAAGCCGTGCCGAAGCCGATTGTGGCTGCGATTACCGGCACGGCGCTGGGTGGCGGCTTCGAGATCGCATTGACCTGCCATTGGCGCATTGCTGCTGCGGACGCCAAGGTCGGATTACCCGAGGTCAAGCTCGGGATTCTGCCAGGCGCGGGCGGCACCCAGCGCTTCACGCGGCTTGCAGGCCCGGAAGCGGCGCTCGAGGCAATCACCTCAGGCAATCCGATTCCGGCCAAACGCGCGCTGGAGTTGGGTCTGATCGATGCAATCGCCGACGACGTGATGGAAGAGGCGATCGTGCTCGCACGGACCGCGGCGGGTGATCAGCGGCCGCTGCGGCTTGCGAGCGACATCGATGACAAAATTTCAGGCGTGGACCCGGCGATCTTCGCGGCTTTCAGGAAAAAGCTCGAGGGCAAGGCGCGCGGGCAGCTCGCGCCCTGGAAAATCATCGACTGCATCGAGGCCGCGTGCACGCGTACGAAGGAAGAGGCTTTCAAATTCGAGCGCGAGGCATTCAACGAGTGCCGCGAAAGCCGGCAGCGTAAGGCGCTGATACACCTGTTTTTCGCCGAGCGCGAAGCCAGGAAAGTCCCTGACCTGCCGGCCGATACGCGAGCGCTTCCGATCCGGAGTGCCGCCATCGTCGGTGCCGGCACGATGGGCGGCGGCATCGCCATGAATTTCGCCAATGCCGGAATTCCGGTGCAACTGTTGGAGTTGAACCAGGCAGCGTTGGACCGTGGCATGGGGCTCATCCAGAAAAACTACGAGGCATCCGTCAAGCGCGGCAGCCTGACTGAAGCCGCCATGGAACGGGCGCTGTCACTGATCAAGGGCGTAACGGACTATAACGCGATCAGTGGCGCTGACATTGCCATCGAGGCCGTGTTTGAGGACATGCAGGTGAAGAAGGACGTCTTCACCTGCCTGGACGCGGTGTGTGGTCCGCAGGCCATTCTCGCAACCAACACGTCCTCACTCGATGTCGACGCCATCGCCGAGGTCACGAAACGCCCGCAGAGCGTCATCGGCACCCATTTCTTCAGCCCCGCGAACGTCATGAAGCTGCTGGAGAATGTGCGCTCGAAGCACAGCTCGCCGCAGACGATCGCCACCGCGATGTCACTGGGGAAGTTGCTCAACAAAGTTGTCGTACTGGCAGGCAACTGCGACGGTTTCATCGGCAACAGGATGCTCCAGTTCTACTCCGGGGAGGCTGAGTTCCTGTTGGAAGAGGGCGCGACTCCCGAGCAGATCGATCGGGTGATGGAAGGGTTCGGATTCGCGATGGGGCCGCTGGCCGTGCGTGACCTGGCGGGCAACGATGTAGGTTATTCGATTCGAAAGGCCCGCAAGATCCCGGCGGATGAGCGTTTCTCACCGATTCTGCAGCGGGTATTTGAAGCAGGCCGGTTGGGCCAGAAGAGCGGCAAGGGATTTTATCGCTACGAGGGGCGCACGCGAATCTCCGACCCGGAAATCATGACCCTCATTGAGGGTGTGTCGCGGGATCTCGGTATCACGCGGCGTGAGATTCCTGATGATGAAATTCTCGTGCGGCTGTTGTGTCCGCTCGTGAACGAAGGGGCGAAGATCGTCGACGAAGGGATTGCGATCCGGGCAAGCGATGTGGATATCGTCTATGTCAACGGCTACGGATTCCCATCCTACAAAGGCGGCCCCATGTTCTGGGCACAGGAATTCGGCTTCGACAAGGTCATTGCGACCATGCAGAAGCTGGCGCCCACCCATGGACAGCGCTGGCGGCCCGCTCCATTGCTGGAGCGCCTGGCGGCGTCCGGCAAGGGCTGGAGCGACGCCGAAAAGTCAGGCTGATTCCAAAGCATAGGCGCGTCCCAAACTCAGCGGGATCCCGAAGCACAGCCGGATCGCGTCTTTCATAACACCGGCAGCCGCGTGGTGTATTTCTTCGTGCGCAACACGAAGCTGGTATTCAACGCGCGGACTGCCTTGATCTGCAGAACGTGCGACGACATGAACCGCTCGTACGCCTCCATGCTCGCCGCAACAATTCGCAGCAGATAGTCGTTCGGGCCACTCATCGAGTGACACTCGAGGATTTCCGGCCGCTCCTTCACCAACTGGTCAAACTCGCGAATGGTCTCCGGATGATGGTTCTCCAGGGAGACGAGGGTGTACGCGAGAATCGGCAGGCCGACTGCCGGGCCGTTCAATAGGGTTGCGTAGCCGTCGATAAATCCTTCGTCTTCGAGACGCCGCAATCGCCGCCAGCAAGGTGCGGGTGACAGGCCCACACGCTTCGCCAGCTCCTGATTCGACACGCGCGCATCCCCCTGCAATTCGTCGAGTATCCGGCGATCCACGCGGTCCAGGCTCTTGGACATGAACGAAGTCCCCATTCACGGCAATAATATTGCCAAGATGACCACGAACTAAGCAATCCAGGCAAGCTAATTGCGCCTGTAGCCGCATAGACTGTGCGCTGCGTCAGGCTGTATCGGCGCAATCGCGCCGGCTTTGGCGCTGGGGCGGGCGACCGCCGGATCTTCAGGAGACAGGTAATGGCGGCACCCGCACTCGCACTCACCCCAAAACCCAATCAGGGCAAGGCGCCGGATTGGAAGCGGGTCTCTTATCTCTTACACCTGTCGCGCGCCCTGGACGAAATCGAAGAAACCAAGCTCCTGCCCGAACGCAAAGTCCTGTATCAGTTTTCCGCCCGTGGCCACGACTTTGCACAGATCCTGTTGGGATTGAACCTCACCGACCCGCACGATGGAGTGACGGTCTATTACCGATCGCGTCCCATGATGCTGGCGTTGGGCGTGGACCTGGAGGATGCCGCGGCAGGTCCGTTGGCCCGTTCGGGCTCTTTCAGTGACGGTCGTGATATCGGTGTTGTGTTCAACATGCCGACCCAGGGTGGCGCAACCGTGCTGCCTTCCTGCGGTGGAGTCGGTGCTCAATACACTCCCGCCGCCGGCTGGGCGCAGGCGATCCGGTTCCGTGACGAGGAGTTGGGTGATGTTGCTTACAACCGCAGTATTGCGGTCGTTCTGGGCGGCGACGCATCGGTTGCCACCAACGGATTCTGGGCAGCTCTCACGATTGCAACCACACAACGTCTGCCGATGTTGTTTTACGTGGAAGATAACGGTTACGGCATCTCGGTGTCTTCGCAACACCAGACCCCTGGCGGCAACATCGCCGCGAACCTGCGCTCGTTTTCAGGCCTGACGATTCTCGAAGGCGATGGCGCAGATCCGCGCGAAGCGGCGGAACTGACCAGCAAAGCAGTGAATCTGGTGCGCGAACAGCGCATTCCGGTGTTGTTGCGTCTGACGGTGCCGCGATTGTCGGGGCATTCCGGGCAGGACACGCAGGCGTACAAGTCGCCGGAAGTCGTTGCGAAGGAACGTGCGCGTGACCCCCTGGGTCGACTGCATCGTTTCCTGGTACCGGGCGTGTTTGCCGAATCGGAATGGAATCGCCTGGCGGAAGATGCCAAACGCGATGTCTCTGCCGCGATTGAGCGCGCAATGGCGCGGCCGCTGCCGGATCCTGCAACCGTCACCAGCCACGTGTTTGCCGACGGTCGCACGCAAACACAGGGTGGCCTGGCGCCCGATGGCCATGTGTTCCCTGCTTCGAGCACGGTCGCCCATCCGGAGGCGACGCGCATCAACATGCTGACCGCAATTCGTCGCACGCTCGACGTCGAGCTGGCCTCGAACGAGAAGATGGTTGTATTTGGTGAAGATGTTGGACCCAAGGGTGGTGTGCACGGAGCTACGCTCGGCTTGCAGGAAAAATACGGGCAGGCCAGGGTGTTTGATACCAGCCTGTCGGAAGAGGGCATCATCGGGCGCGCCGTAGGTATGGCCGTCGCCGGGTTATTGCCGGTTGCCGAGATCCAGTTCCGCAAGTACGCGGATCCCGCGGCGGAACAGTTGAATGATTGCGGGACGATGCGCTGGAGGACGAATAATCGGTTCGCGGCTCCAATGGTTGTGCGGATGCCTGGCGGATTCTTCAAGTGCGGTGATCCCTGGCACAGTCAGACGAACGAGGTGGCGTGGGTTCACGGAGTGGGTTGGCACGTCGCCGTGCCGTCAAATGCCGAGGACGCTGTCGGACTTTTGCGTACTGCTCTGCGTGGCAACGATCCGACGATCTTCTTCGAACACCGCGCAATGTTGGACCACGCGGGTGCTCGGCGCCCGTACCCCGGCGACGATTTCGTGATTCCGTTCGGTGTCGCCCGCACGGTCCGCTCGGGCGTAGAACTGACCATCGTGACCTGGGGTGCGATGGTCGAACGCTGCGAGCAGGCTGCCGCCGCATCGGGAGTCGATGTGGAGGTCCTGGATCTTCGCACCTTGTCCCCCTGGGATAAGGCCGCGGTTCTCGCCTCGGTCAACAAAACACGGCGCTGCATCATCGTCCACGAAGACAACCTCACCGCGGGATTTGGCGCGGAGATTGCTGCTGTGCTGGCAAAAGAAGCATTCTTCAACCTGGACGCACCGATCGAGCGGTTGACGATGCCGGATATCCCGAGCCCGCACAGCCCCGTGCTGCTCGATGTGGTGGTCCCCAACGTCGAAAGAATTACGAAGGCCATCCAGCAGGTTGCGAGCATCTAAATGGCGAATGAAGTTGAGATCCGGGCTCCCGCAGAGCAGACCGAAGGCACCCGCTCGCAGATTCAGCGTTGGCTGAAGTCCGTCGGCGACACGGTCTCGGAAAACGAGCCGTTGATTGAGCTCGAAACGGATAAGGTGACAGTGGAGGTGGCTTCGCCCGGCTCAGGCACGTTGCGCGAGATCTTGAAGCAGGAGCAGGAGGAAATTGAGCCTGGGGAGTTGCTGGGACGCATTGAGGTTGCCGGGGCCGCCCAAGCGGCTGGTGCGGCCCGGGCGGACGAGCACAAAGCGGCTGGTGAGGGGAGCGCTGATCGCGCGGACGCGACAAAGAGTGGCGCTGCGGCTCCGAACGGTGCTGTGGACTCAAGTGGCGCTGTGGGCGCGAACGGCGTTATGGGCTCTAACCGCGGCGCCGTGGCCGCGAACGGCCCGCAGTCGATTGAAGCGCCCGTAGCAGTGAGCGTTGCGCCTGGGCCAGCCGCACAGAGCGTCAGTCCTGCGGTGCGTAGGCTTTTGGCAGAGCGTGGCCTGGATGCGTCCCAGTTGCGGGGTACAGGCATGGGTGGCCGAGTGACCGTCGAGGACGTCCTCGCGCACGGCAGCGGCAAGGTGGCGCCTGGCGCTGCGGTATCGTCAATCGGATCTGCGCCCGCGCGGACGCCCGCAGTGCCCGCAGCGTCCACAACCCCCGCCGCCCCTTCAGCGGACCCCGCCGCCGGCTCGAGTCGCCGTGTGCCCCACACAGCAACGCGCAAGCGTATTGCTGAACACATGGTCCAAAGCCTGCTTCATACCGCCCCTCACGTGACGACGGTGTTTGAAGCCGACCTGACCGCAGTGTTGGAAGACCGTCAGCGCAAGAAAGACGATTTCGCACGGCGCGGTGCTCCGTTGACCCTCACTGCGTATTTCCTGCAGGCGACTGCTGCAGCCATTCGCGAAGTGCCGGAAGTAAACAGCCGTTGGACCGACTCGGCCCTCGAAATTTACGACTCCATGCACATCGGCGTGGGCACGGCCCTGGAGACCGGGCTCGTGGTGCCGGTCCTTCGCGACGTGCAGACACTCGACCTGTTTGCAACGGCCAAGGGTCTCAACGACCTCGTTTCACGAGCACGCGATGGAGGTCTGACTCCTGCGGACATGCGTGGAGGCACGTTCACGATATCCAACCACGGTGTCAGCGGCAGCCTCGTGGCAACTCCGATCATCATCAACCAGCCGCAGGCGGCGATCCTGGGAATCGGGAAGTTGGAAAAACGCACCGTTGTGTTGACTGACGAGCAGGGCGATGACCGCATCGTCATTCGCCCGCAATGTTACGTCACTCTCACCATCGACCATCGTGTCATGGATGGTCACCAGGCGAATCGCTTCCTGCAGACCTTCGTGGCGTGGCTGGCGAAGCCGCCGGCGGACTAGGTCCGGATGCCGCCAAATCGCTCGTAGACGGCCGGATCTGCCGGGGGCAATCCAGCCTCCAGCGTGCTGGCCGTGCAGGTCAGATAATCCTCGGCCGCGTTGAAGACCTTGCCGTAAAGCTGAGCGCACGTGTCATAAGCGCTCGAACCCACCCAGTCAGACGGAAGCAGGGCAGGCGGCAGCAGCGGGTCCTGCAGGTGAATCTTGCGATAGTCGTGAATGAGCAATGTCCGGATGACGAATGCGGACTGTGGTGTTACCGGCTCCTTGGAAGACAACGCGGCATCGACAACTGAAAACGCGTCCGCGAAGCGTTTGTAGCGGCGCGCCAGCTCGCCGAGATCCCAACCGGCCGCCACGACGGCCTGGTCGATTCCCGCATCTTCGCTGGAGGCTTTGAGCAGCAGGGCATCCTTTCCGACCTCCAGGCTGTGAAGCCACTTGCGGGCCTGTCGCAGGTCGCTGTTCGGATGCGCAAACACGCCCGGACTCACCTGGCCGAAGCCGAGCCAACGCAAACCATCGCGCAAGGTGTCGCGCCGCTGCCTGCCGTT
>Ga0307510_10012473_pt1 | contig 10081 bp, 13 predicted proteins | sample 12_EM_MG_FD_207224 | JGI IMG/M metagenome (GOLD analysis project Ga0307510, IMG submission 207224) | Populus trichocarpa ectomycorrhiza microbial communities from riparian zone in the Pacific Northwest, United States - 12_EM | ecosystem: Host-associated > Plants > Roots > Unclassified | place...
AGGGCGGGAGGGGCATCGTATAGTGTGGGCGTCGTGTGGGCCTTTGCAGTTCACACACCTAAGCACGGTGTGGTTGCATGGTCGGCCACGTATTCGACAGGTAGCGGTGGGACAGGTGTGATTACCTGTAGGGTGTGGGGAGGCACACCACCGGCACGTGGCTGGATTGGTGCATTTGTTATTATGGTGTCCGTAGCCATGGCAGTTGGAACATTGGGTATGAGAGTTGAAGCGTAATCGGCGTTCGGTTCTATAAGTGGATGAGAAGGCCGCCAGGTGTTTCCCGACGTAGTCAGAGACCCTGGGACCGGTAATGGTGATCACAACTGTGGAGGCGGATTTTCCAGCTCTAGCGTCGTCGGTAGTGAGCCACCTGGGCTGACCGGTGAGGGACAATCCAGTGTTGAAGGTGGTGAGCTCCGTAGCTATTTCTACTAGAGACTTCGTGGTGGGGATCCCGTGTACCAAGACATGTGATACAGGGGTGTCCAGAAGAACGCTAACCGTCCCTGGTATCAGGTGAAGGAACGACCCCACCTTGCTGTTAAGCGAGGTGGCCTTGATCGATTCCATCGTGGTGAGAGTGACCGTGTTTCCTCGGATGGAGACAGTCTGTACGTAGGTCGCAGCTAGCGCTAAGTTGATGTCGTCTCTTAGGTCTAGTGCAGAGGTGGGGAGTGGCTCGCCTTCTCGCTTGATGATGAGGCGGCGTTCTCTGGCGGTGAGGCCCTTTTTGAGTTGGGGTCTGTTGTTGGTATTCGGTTTCGCTGGGGCTTGAGCAGCCCTAGCAGCCATGGTAGTTTTCTCTTTCTTGCCTCTCCTAGCCACCGTTGCCCACGATCTGGGCGGGGCAGCCGCAGGGAGGGTTAAAGGGTTGGTCTCGAGGGCAGAGGGTTTTGAAGGGGCCGTTGCCGGGAGTGTGAAGGGTATCGGGGTGGGGGTGTCAGGCCGGGGCGTAGCATCTTTGAGTGTGCCAATTTCCTCGGTGAGGGCTTCGATCTGTTCGCTTAGCGCATCGATGGCCGTCCTGTATTCTTTATGGATCTGATAGATCATCTCTATCATGACCACATTTTCTTTGCTGGCTGTGGTAGCCCCGATTTCCTGGTCCTGATTTATCTTGTGGAAAAGGTTCAGGAAGTAGGCGCTTGGAGGGGCGTTTCTCAAGTAGCTCTCATCGATATGTGGGAGGCTTGTTATCGTGTTGCTTCTGGGTCGCTTAAGCGAGGGGGGGCCTGCTGGCATGAAAATTGGGGACAGGGTCGGGGCACCCTCCTGAGTGGAGGAGCTCCTAGCACCTGTCGGCGGTGGGGGGGGTTGGTCTTTTTGCCTTTCCCTTTGTTTCGACGACTCGAACCAAAAGGCGGGACAGAGGGGTCCATGTGGTATTCGTGTAACCTGACAGGTCACGTTACGCGGAAATCTCGAGATAGTGTACGTGGTGTTTCTGAAAGTGCAAATTGCACTTGGAGGGAAAATAGGGGAGAGGAAGCGTGCGATCTATCTTTGGTAGTATAGTGGTTTAATATACTCACCCGATGGGATAGATCTATCATTGCTTTTCGGACATAGTTTGAGGGGTCAACGAGGTACCGGTACCGCTCCTTGGTTAAATTCCATGCACCGTCCTCGAATAGAATCTACAGTTACTGTACGAGTTCTGCAGTGCTTCTCTGTGCTGTGATGCCATTGCCATTACAATTAGCGGCAGCGCGCTTGTCGACCTCCTCCAACATAGATAAGGAAGGCACCCAGTCTAATATTATTATATGTATGCATTCCAACCATTACTATCAACAGAAAATAAGTATCATAGTGCATACAGTAGCGAACTCTAACTATTATGGTCATTGCCGGTACACTATCCAAAATAATAAACTCCGACCGATCCCCTAATAAGCCCAACTCCCTCATAGCGAGAGAAAAAAGAAATACCAATCCCGCGAGCCCGGGACGCCAAACCCCCCAAAGCACAATTGGTGTATCCGTGGCTGCCAGGTGACATCCAGCCAGAACCAAAGTCCCACACTTTAGACTACCGTAGAATCTCGAATAATTGAACAATGTGCTATGTCGTTGGAGTTGCCTTCTCTGGTAAGGTCTGGTGTTTTTTTTTTTGTTTTTTTATGACTCCCAGAGGGGCTGAGCAGCTCTTTTTTTGCCGCAATTTTCACCCCTTTTCCGAGGTAGGGAATTCTCGACTCCATAGCACATTATTCAATTATTCAAGATTCTACGGTACTATCCAAGCATTAATAGGCATTATTGTTATTAACATTGGTAACCACCGCTTCTGCCATGCTCCCCCATATGTGCTTTGATAATATCCTTAAGTCTTGTGCTCATGGTCTCTTTTTTTGTCTGTTATCACCATGTCGTAGCCATTCCTCCTTCACAGTATATTTGAGTCTGATACTGGGTAGATTCTATCACTAGTTTCACTCCCACCAAAACTTTCACTTTTTAATCTTGAACTACTTTTACATACACCGCTTAATTATATAAAAAAAATCACTGCCCTCCTCTCCTTTCAAATTGCTTTCTCTGTATGGCTTTTTTTCTGAAAATATTCCCAGTTTTGGTTGACTAGTTGAAGATCCCGTTTGGCCTGTTTAGAGGACCCGGTTTGACTCGTTTTGCACTAAATTTATACTTTTTCCGCCTCTCCAGCTACATTTGGTTCTATGCAAGTTTCCGCTTCCTAGCTTGCTCGCGGGTGAGGGAGGTATAAAATATTTTGACTAACGGACTTTGGCCTTGCAGACTTGGAGGCCTTTGAGGTTATCGCTAGCAGCTCCCCTTCGTTATCACCTGCTTATCCCTTCGCTCTTAACGAGGTGAGTTTTTTCCATCCTCCGATGTTGATAATGGCATATCCAGCGCGGCGTAGTTTGTGGGAAGGTGCACGTGCAAGATTAACGTTCCACTTGGTAACGTCTTCGCAGATAATTAAGATGCCCAGACCCCCGTCCCAGAGAACAGCTTTCAGAATAATGGCTTGGGGTGATGATGCATAAACCAAAAGATTGATCAACGCCGTTGCAATCATTCTGGGCTCGGTTGAGGTCAACGAGGGATGTAAAAGATAGGTCAGGACTGAGCTTAATCCAAAGTGAAGTGGCGGGAGAAATGAGAGCGCATCGGAATTAGGTTCAAAGTTTAGCTGCTGGGGGGAATGCGCCGGGATGACGAGGGGGAGTAGGGACAGTACCCAGCGAAGATCCCACCTCGGTATAAGAGTTGGCGGCACAGATGAGAGACTCAGGATTAAAATTGAGACAACGTACGGGGTTTTGCTCCTTGTGCTCTCCTGAGTCATTGAAAGAGCAACCATTATCAGAAAAACGATAGGATAGAAGCGGCGATGGATCAAGAAATCTCGGAAGCACGAGTTGGTCGCCACCGAGCAAGATTAGAAGTGGGTAAGAGGCCAAAGTTGTAAAAAGCACAGTAGCCCATGCAGCGAACTCTAGATCCCCAGGTTAGCAACAAAATAAAAAAGGAAAAAAGCTCCTCCGGTAGTCGTTGAATCCAACCGCTGGCTCAAGTTCGATTTACCTTATTTCTGTATACTCACTTCTTTCTAGATCTTGCCTTCTTTACTGAAAAGGACAATACTAACTAATGCTCTCATTAAACCGATTTCAATACCACGGCGCACAAAGACAATCCCGCTTGGTTTTCTTTTCTTCTCTCATCCCAGTTCGCATCCACCACCGGGCAGTGTCTGTCGCAGTCTGCCTCTCTCGTCTTCGTAGCCATCAACAGTATCATCTTCTTCCCCGTAAAACCTCCTCTTCTCGATGATGTGTGGCTCCCCTCTTCCGCTGGTGCCGGAAGCTTTCGCGCAAGCTCATCTTCGGCTTCTGTATCCGATTCCGACCCCCCATAGCTGGGCTTTCGCGGAAGCGGAGAAATTGCTCGGGATGCGTTTGGGGTGAGAGCTGTTGAAGGATGGTATGGGGCTCCGCCTGGGGAGGGGACATGCTGCACCCTTGGGGACGGGAGGGGTCTCCTCCAGTAAGGCTGCGGTGTGCGAGACGGTTGCCGGTCAGCAACTATAGAACCAGGTTGAGAAGGCAAGGTGGGAGCTCTCAGGAAATGGATCGGCGGATTACTCTTTCCCATCCCTTATTCCTGCCGGGGGTGCTGAACAGGGGAAAATAGGAGCCAGATGGAAGCACTGTACGGCAGTAGGAAGGAGTGAAGTTATTATTTTGGATATTTATGTTCCGGATAGGGGTAGAGCCAGTGGAAGGAGCGAGAAGTGCAAGGAAGAATGGAGGGGTTTTTGAGGGAGGAGTCCGTTCGATAAGTGAGGCATGGGTCTGAAAGACTGACGACAGCTCTCTTGGGATGGCATGCTACACTGGTACCAATATACGTGCCAGATCAAATATTGCTTAGTCGAATTTGCACTACAGCTGAGACGCGTGAAACCGACCCTCAAAGTAACAACAACTGAGGAGAAAAAGACATGAATGCCAACAATGGCAGGTTAACATACTAAGAAGCACAAGTCCCACCCATAAAAGCAAGGAAGTAGAATTATTATTTTTTAGCATCTCCCTAACCTACCCAAATACCGGTATGAGAGAGGGGAGGGGGGTGAACGAAAAGGTAGCTGCAACGAACAGCCCAAACACAAGCGACCTCTTCTTATAATATGCTATCCATGCATTCTATCCCAGCACCCCTCTCAAATATCTCTTAGCCCGTTCAATCCCCTCGATACCACCTCATCACCTATCCGGAAATTTAGAGTCAAGTAGTAACAAGCTGTCACCTCCGAACTCTTGCTGTAGTAATGCGGTGTCGGCCATGGCTTCTTCCCGCTGGTCATCATCTAAACCATGCCGGGCCCCAGCTTGTGATGTACCAGGGCTCTCCAATTGGGATCTCAGACTGCCACTTGCCCTCTCATGCACGATGTATTCTTTTAAAATCTTTTTTGCCACAATCTCACCCAAAGGCCCCTCCATGTTGGGCATCCCCCAAGGCCAGTACCATTTCCCATGCGCACCTCTAGTATAAAACTGCCGTCCGCCCAGTTTATTGAAGGCTTTTATCCAGATGCGACAGGCAGGGCAGCTGAGCTTAGAGACCCCAATGTAGGAAAATGGCGGGACATTGTCCCATTGATTCTTGTGTGTAATTTCGAGGTAATGAATAAGTTTGCATTCGGAGTGGACTGCGCACTTGTATTTCCCTGGCCCAAACTTTCCCGAAAGCCTCCTTGCTTCCCGCTCCTGCCAGTTGTAGCTCCGTTGACATGCGTTTACCAAGAAGAGGTTCCACTCCTCCTTCGATGAAGGTAATTGTACAGTACGAGTCCGTCTTGGTACACCAATAATAGTTATACGGTATAGCCAGGCGGGCCGGAGGCGTGGCGAATGAGCAAATCCAAATAGTGATTCAATATGCTGGGGTAGAGAAGTTAGTTTCACAAGGGCACGTCGAAGATTGAAGGGCCAGGGACAATCATCTAGTTGAGAAGCGAAGTTTGGTTAAAGACGAAAACAGAAAGTATGTAGTAACGGTACCATAGAATCTGTTGCGATTCGCGATGTACGGTAGGCCACTAATCCCTGGATTCAGAGACCAAATACCTGAGAAGGAATAGTGTATACCACCCGTGGTATAACTTAGCTGGGGAAGGAGGCAAATGAAATTACGCCACCAGTCAGGGAGATCAAACCGCCCCAGTCTGCTCAAGCTATACTGCGTTAGGTAAACACTATGCCTTCTCAAGGTGTTTTGTCTACAAATCCGGAGATTAGTGGCCCACCAGAGATAGCAAAACGTGAGATTTTATGGTACTCGAGTACTCAAATGATGGGGAGCAAAAGAGACATACCTTTTAGCTCCTCGGTCAAATCCTCGCAGCCAGTCCCATCTCTAGCAGCGAGTACAACTCTTACATCCTCGTTGGCCTTCATGCTTTGGAGATATAGCATTGCCCATTCTTCCTCTTCAAGCTGGCTTTGTGGATTATTATCAAGCTTGTAAACCAGCTCCAGTGCCGCCAACAATGCAACCATAGCGTTGAATAGATTCAATTCAAACCCTTGCAGGAGCCCACGGCGTCTAACCAATGCCTTCATGAAGTTGCCAAGCTTCTGAAACCACTTTATTACTCGCTTCATCTGCTTGTCTAAAGCGAACAGATATATGTCGCGAAATATCTGTATCTTCAAAGGGCAAGCCACATGCATGGGCATGTCTGGTGAATGCAGCTGGTAGGAGGGCTTGTCCGATCCCCTATCCCTATGCTTTGCATACTCATTGGATAGGGTTTGCAAATTTCTCCAAACATTTCGGAGATGAGCGAGTAGAGCCTTCGCAACACTTTGGTTCTCGGCGATTGTTAGGCAAATTTCTTCTTTCTGAGGGTCCAGTTGTAGGGCTACTGCGATGACCTGGTGTCTCTCCCGAGAAACAGATATATTGGCAATGGCATCCAGGATGGGAAAGGTGCGAATGTTTGTCGCCTGGTTATCCACAATGCCGTGTTCGAAGCTGTGAGATGAAGTGTCCAACCGGCGAGAAGACCCGGCTTGCGTGTCAGCAAAACTGTGGCTCATTAGTGCCACCAGGTGGTGCGGATCGAGCTCGTTGGACATGACTCTAAATCCACCGGCCAATGGGCAAAACAGGATGTGGTGGGCTTTTGCTCGGACTAGGTATCCAAAATATTAGTACTGTACCATATTAAAGCGAGCGAGTCATTTAATTATACCGTCGGTAATATTACAAGAGCTCTTGCAATCCACTATCTCCGGCAGCCCAGTAATCTCTGGCTCCTGAGTCCAAAGCTCCTGAGAAGGATTGCTGTTTTCACGATGGGGTATCGAGCCAGCTTAAGAGGCAGTTGGGTCTCGTTGGGTAGTATTTGCTCTTCTGTTAGCCTGTCGAGCGAGACTTTATCGTGGGCAGACAGGTTGATTTTCGATGATAATTTGATAGCAGGTTTCAAGAATTTCCTAAGGTGATGGCGGGGTGGAAAGCCTAAGGAGAGAAAAAAGTCTAAGAGGAAAAGAAAGGCTTATGGACACAATGGTTTGGAGGGTTGCAGGGGTGGGGAGGAGAAAAAGGCTCGAGCCAGAGAAAGACGTAGATCTATGCTAGTGGGCGACTTTCTTAGTTTTGATATCAAAGGATCGCCCGCATGATCGTATGGTGGGGGGTTAAAGGGGAGGAAGAACGAGGGGGTAGCGGGTGGTGTCAACGTCAGGAGAGAAGAATGGAGGGAAAGTGAACTCCCTCAAGCACCATGCCAAGACATTTGTTTTGTAATCACGTGATGCATAGCCTCACACCAATTCGGCAACACCAGAGCACAGCTCTGGTCGTGATCCTATCCATCGCCCCATAGAGCGCCCCTCTCTAGTTACTGCAATGTCCACATGTCATCATCATTGATCCATCTTACAACAATTACGGCAACATGTTCTTGCGCGAGGTATTCCCCGCCACTCTCCTTCTCCCACGCACAACCATTAGACTCGCAAGAAAACACGATTAACCTTCCAAGAGCTGCATAACATTACTCTCGAGGACTGCATGCTCCAACCCCCGTCCACTCAACCACCACTAAAAAGGGGTTTTAAAAGACTATTCACTACGTTTAGGTCACTGTCCCACGAAAACCCGTTAGTACCCCCTACCTATACTGTTACTCTCTGCTGATGTTCTTTATCACCCTCTAGGAGCACACAATCTAACTGGTCACCTACTGCGCTCCCCCCAGGGCCTTCCCTGGTCAGGATCTCCACCGCAAATTCCACAGATTCTGCGAAGTCTTCCAACAAAGAGACCCATAAAAGGCGTCTCCAGGGTCCTAGCAGTTTCCTCAAGGTGGTGTCGGAAAATCCGCTACTGCGGGTACGATCCGGTCATCCCTCGCTAGAAGGGGTAGCCTACACTATTACTTTTTCCCCTCCGCCCATTAAGTCAATCCGGCACCCGCGCTAGGGAGGCAAGACAAGCGGACAGGAATATTAGACACAGACATATTCGGTCCTTCCATACCTAAATTATTAAACCTATAGGGTGAACCCGGGCTTTATCCCCGCAGGTGTTCCTCATACAACGCGCCTGGCCCTCCCTCCACAAAGGTGTTTTATTGATCTTATGGATAATCAGTTAATTGCGCTAAGTAACTGTAGCGTTAAATCCTTGTGCATGGGGTATCTCGTCGTTAAAGAAGCACCAGGGGCCCGGAGGGGCTTGATAGTCATGAAGGCAATGAATCAGATGCTGAACGAGGTCAAGTGGGATGGGCTCGATGTTTTGGTCCTTGATCTCCCACTAGGAACCGTGACTGGTGGTGTCCAGATTAGCAGCATCACTCAGCAGGTCATAGGAGACAATGTGTATGAATTTCATTCCTCTTGCACTTAAATCGAATTGCATATCACCGCCCACGTGAAAGCTCAAGATTAGTACTTTTTTTGCGGGAGAATAATGCTCATCCGGACTCTCATGACGCATATATAAAAAGGGTGTTGCTAATTGGGTTCACAAAGTAGGATGCGTGCATGAGGTATGCTAATTCTAGCAAGCAGGAGCTTTAAGTGTTTCAACACCTCAGGATATAGCTCTCATCGCCGCAGTCAAGGGAATTACCATGTTCAAGAAGGTGAACATCCTGGTGAGTTCCTTCCCTGAGGGATCTCCCATCCACATCTGAGCCATATGGCGGCCCTCATCCCAAAATCTTGTTCTCCAACTTCCTTCGTCCGGCTATTGGGAATGGTGCGGAACGTGGGAATATTCACATGTCCCGGCTGCCAGAATGCTACTCGCATTTTCGGAGCGTATAGTGTCGAGAGAAAGTGCAAGAAACATGGCATAGAACTTCTCGGAGACGTTCCTTTAGACGCCTCCGTAGGATGCTGACCGGGGGAAGCCCACAATAGTATCTGATCCTACAGGAGCGCTCACTCTGGCTTTCGAAGTAATTGCTGGAAAGGTCAGCAGAAAGGTTTTTTAGTTACAAGTACTTTGATATTTGCAAACTTCACAAAACCAAGTAGTGAACACTCATGTCATACCACTTTGTATCTTAATTTCAGCTCCAACAAAGTATATCTGCTTGCCCTCCCTGGGACACTTGAAGATATCCCATAGCGAAAATTGGGGGCTTTGGGATCCGATTAAAAATATCACCTATTTCGCCTCGTAAGTTATTTCAAAAACCCTACATTTTTTCTTCGATAGGCCGCCTGGGAAGCTAGCACAGGTGAGATTGAGGCATGAGATATATACCTCGGCACAGGTGTGTACAGTACCGTATGATAGACCCACACCCATGCCCCGCGAATTCTTGATACACTATGGCACGGTATCATACTGCAAATGCCCCTCCTGACCCTTTCAAAGATCCTAGGGAATTAGATATCTACCAGAACCCCTCCTCCATCGTAGTCATCACCATCATAATCACCACCATCTCTCCACAACATCTATTCTAGGAACAATTTCCCCACGCTTATAGGTGTAGCCGAAGGCTCATACTGATACAATACAATACCTACCGAACAGTATAATTTTCGCTATTTGTATATCGAGAGGATGTAATTAAGCTAAGCTTGCTCGGCCGTATTCTGCATATCCCTCTCCTTCATCCCGCAGAAGAGTACCAGTAGTATGTCTTAATCACCTTTCCTCTCTAAACCACCGGATCTCAAGAAAGGCACAGACGCAGTTCTAAAGGTAGAATAATCCTACACACCCCTACGCTCTTTCTCGCCTCCGACCACGATATAATTCCACTGGCGCGTACCCTCTGTCAAAGCCTATTTCACATCGCATCTCCTACTCTCTAACAAACACAAAAGAAAGAACAGAAAAAAACCTCCTACTTTACTTACCTAAGGCATACTTCGGTTTCATACATACCTCTTGTTCGCACCCTTCCACTACCTACATATAGTACCTACCTTTCTCTTTCGACGGTGAGCATACAAGTGCGGGCGCACGACGGGGAAGAAAAAAGCATAATCGACTGGGGGATATGGAAACATATCAATCAGAGGGAAGAGAGAACATTGGAATTGTCCGCCTCCACATCACACCG
>Ga0307510_10012474_pt1 | contig 10081 bp, 8 predicted proteins | sample 12_EM_MG_FD_207224 | JGI IMG/M metagenome (GOLD analysis project Ga0307510, IMG submission 207224) | Populus trichocarpa ectomycorrhiza microbial communities from riparian zone in the Pacific Northwest, United States - 12_EM | ecosystem: Host-associated > Plants > Roots > Unclassified | place...
AACCACCTTTGTGCCGTGGCGTTTTTTTTTTTTTTTTTTTTGTTGGAAAGTTATTCGAAAATTTGTGTTTGTAACGCATTTTGTCACTTTTATCACGTGACGTTGGATGAAACCTTGTGAGCCCTACCTTAGTCCCGCCGCTCCTCGAGGAGGTCCTTCCCTACGCGTTCTGCCAACACGGGTTTAAAGGTACACAACAGAAGTATATATATATATATGTATATGACGTGGGCCCCAATCCCAGGTCAGCCATACCACACGATGTGGCAGGTCATCGCGCCCTCTGTGGTGCACCCACAACCATTGCCTCTCCAGCCATGCCCTCCGAGCCAATCCTGCGTACGACTAAGCAACATTGCTGTACTGCGCAGTTCGCTCGACAGTGCTGGTGACGTCGCGGAATCCTGTGCGAAGGTGGACGTTCGTGTTTGTGAAGAGGCCCTCCTTGAGTCAGACTATGGTGAACCCGATATGCTGCATATATGAGGGGCTCAGCGCCGCGTCCATCTTTTTCGAGGACTTACATGGCGCACCTTGGGTTGAGGTAGCGTCATAATCGGCGATAGCGCAATGTGTGACCTTTTATATGCCTGCATGTGGTTAGGATTGAGGGGAGTTAGCGGATGGTCGAGGCAGGCGCACGTTAGTCGCCGGTGAGCTTCAGTAGGATATGTTTCCGCACGCTATCCAATGGACTTTGTTTTCGGGGCCAGCAGCCCAGGGAATTGTCAGGGTTCATCCAGCTACGTCTATGTTGCCTATCCCTTGACGTTGCACTGAGTTACTTAACGTGGGTGTGAGGAGCTGTCGCATTGACGAGTATTATTATGAGGGGAGCACGAATGGTCATGGTCACGGCCAATGGTTGGTGCGTGTTTGGGTTGGGTTCCTCAATGACACGTGGCGCGGCGATCCGCGGCCCGCTGCAACTTGAACGTTGAACGCCATACCTCTCCAACAACCGTTCCCGCACGTAGCCGCGGCCTCAGCATGTACAGCGCCACATCCGTCTCCGACTGTTAGTCACACGCTCGGCGCGCCAACACGAGACACCCCAGCCCACGACATGGCCGAACCGGCCAATGTTGCCTCGCATACCACAGCCGACGACACGGTCACCCAGCGTGATACCGGCAGTACCAGCGCATAAGGCCATTGCTGCCATATTGCGGCCTCGTCGATGTGCTGCGATGTGCGGTAGGCGCAGCGGCAAGAGGGAAGCTCGGGACAGCTGTGAGAATGTCGGTCGCCAAGTCTTGCTCCCATTGCTCCACGAGGAGGAGGGGACTGTGATGATTGGATAAGTTCGCACAGATGCGCACGATGACGGTGCCATCGCGAAACCCTTCCAGCAACCAAGGCTACGAAGCTATTGGTGATTATATGAGTATGAGAGCGAGCCAGGTGTGCTTCCAGTCGTAAATAAGCATTTGAACTTGCATGGGGGCACAGGTGTGGGCGCAGACAAGGTGAATGCGCCGAGTGTGCACGGGACGTTGAGTCGCGCCAGGCCTGTCAATGTAAAGTGGCGAATTAAGCAAGCCACCTTATTCGGGACACCTGCTACACGCACACACACATACCATATTCGACGACACACGCGGGCGGCGGGTGTCCTTGCGTGCTAACCGTATGGGCCACCGTGAACGACTTGTGTGCACTTACAGATACCATGTGCGCCCGACCCCGTGTCGGTCGCATCATGCAATTTATGTGTGCAGCACTCGTATCACGAGCAATCGATGCGACACTGATTGCTCGAAGATCGAGCTGCGGAGGTACAGATATTAATGCTGCATCCAATCGGTCGCAAAGGGCATTCATTGGACGAATACTTAAAGTGGATAGATACGATACCGTGACAAACACTGTACAATACTTCCTATGTATATAAAGTCTGTCCCTTCCTTGACGAAGAGGGAGACAAAACGCACATCCTTACAAGACTTTCACAGAATAAACCTGCAATTTGGGCTGGTTACCCCGCATCTTGGGACTAAAGTTTCACTCAAGTATAAGTGCTCTACAACACCTACTCATCTGCCTACTTCAGCCTGCATGACTTGTATAATTATTGTTGTTTTGCATGCTTCAACTGCAGGCCCTCGGCCGGCGTCACCTTTCACTCCCTGTGCTCTTGAGATGAGATGCAGGCAGGAACTTATCTTATCACGCATATATGGATAGGCACCCGCTTACATACCTTGTTAGTCAGTCAGGGGTCAATTTTTGAAAAACGGTCTTTTTTTCCAGTTCCGCCCCCACGCCGCCTCACAATAATTTGGCCGGATTCCATCCGGGGACGCCACAGTTGCGGGGGCGCGCACCAATGCATGCGCGCTGATGTAGGTGAACTGATACTTGTATTGCCGGATTGCAGTCTAACAAAGTCAAATTATGCTGACAGTGTGAGAGGCTTCCACGGTGTCGAACCTGACATTTAAAGACAACCAGAGGGCTCTCGAAATGCAATCGTCACCCCACCTGGAGCTCTCCTCTTGGCCAAAAAGATATCAATGACTTTCGATTCAACCCTGTCTTTCAGTGGCCGTCCCACTGATTCCCTTGGCCGTGCTGACTTACACCTCCATTGGCTCTCGTTCGCAGCAGTCTCCCGACTTCTGACACCCCGATTGGGCTTCATTTTGAGCCTTGTCATCATCCTAGTAGCAAAATATACAACGAGTCCATGGCGCAAAGTTCCACCTGGCCCGAAGGGTCTTCCAATTCTCGGAAATATCCTTCAACTCAAGGATAAGCGATGGATGTTCGACAAACCTTGCAAACAAAACTTTCGTATGTCCAATTTTATGTTCACCGAATCTCGGGACGACAAGCTTACCAGGGAGATCTCAGAGGATATTATGTATTTGAATGCGCTGGGTCGGCCCATGATCGTTATTAATAGCCTGAAGGCTGCCTCCGGACTTCTCGATCGACGCGCAAACATTTATTCCGATCGCCCTCGTCGAATTGTTGCCCATGAAATCCTCTGTGGTGGTTTGGTCTCTGCCCTCATGCAGTACGGAGATCTGTTGGTGTTCACACTTTCCCCTGAAGTTTCAGGACTCACCTTGATATTCTTAGTTGGCGTCGTATGCGCCGCGCGCAGCACGAGGTGCTCACGAAGGCCGCAGTTCTTGATTATCACCCAACTTTATCCAAAGAGGCCATCATCCTCGCCTCTTCAATTCTCAACAATCCGACAGCCTTGAAACAGTATTTCAAACGCTCCTCTGCTTCTGCCACCATGTCTATTTTATACGATTATCCCACCCTTGAGGACGAACATGATCAGACAGTTACAGAAGTCCATACGTTCCTCAACCATACGTCGGCAGCTGCTGCTCCCGGAGCACATCTTGTTGAATTCCTTCCTTGGATGATCTACATACCGGAAAGGTACGTTCCTATGCCATATATTGTATGCTCTAAATGCCTATCGAAGGAGAACCCTAGATTTGCAATATGGAAACGTAAAGGATTGGAACACTTCCGGCAACATACAGCAATGTTCAATAGGTGTCTGAATACCGTTTGTGATGATATTGTAAGCCAATCAATAAGCTGCGCTTTCCCAACAAATATTTCTCAAAAGCTGTTACTCCAGGCTGAAGGATCCGAAAGACCGAGCGTCGGTGCATCGCTGATGAGGAATTCCGATCGAAGTGGGCTCTCCCGTGATGAGATCGCCTGGCTCCTTGGCACGTTATTGTACGTTCTTTTGATGTCGTTACCAACACAAATTCTCAACTGCTTTTTCAGCACTGCAGGTGCAGAGACAACCTCTACCACATTACTCTGGTGGGTGCTGGCGATGATGGCATATCCAGAAATACAGACGCGAGCACAAGATGAACTCGATGCTGTCGTCGGTCGTTTCCGCACCCCAACATTCGCAGATGCTCCGAATCTGCCTTATATACAGGCAATGGTCAAGGAATCTCTCCGTTGGCGTCCCGCGCTGCCGTTGGGTATCCCGCACAGCACGACAGAGGACGATTGGTACGAAGGGATGTTCATTCCCAAAGGGACCATTTGCTTCGCAAACCTGTGGCAATGCAACCTCGACCCAGCGCTCTATGGTGACGATGCGGCCGACTTCAATCCTGGGAGATTCCTGGATGAACATGGCAGGCTGATCCCAGGCCCAGTGGAGACCCACGAGGATGGACACAGTACGTACGGATTTGGGAGGCGGGCCTGCGTCGGTAAACACGCGGCCAATGAGTCGATGTTCATCAGCATAGTCACGGTTCTCTGGGCCATGAGGCTGGAATGGCCGCGCGATGAAAATGGGAAGGAGGTCCCGCTCGATAAAACGCCCGTCGACATTGGAATGGTGTTGTATGCGAATATCCCCACCTTATCCTGTTTGGATCCGGGTTTGAATTTGAACTGATGTATCCTAGCCGGCCCGTGCCATACAGGTGTAACGCTATCCCTCGGTTCCCTGATACACTATCGATACTTGCTGAGCAAATGGAGTTGATGAAGGAGTGAGGACTGTGAGGTATTGCGCATTTTTTGTTCTGCGCGAGATGCACAGCTGAGAAGTCGAACTGTAGGTCCCAATGTACTGCAAGGGTTGACGCAAATAGAAATTTATCTTTTGGTGTACGAGTAGGAGTTTGCGCTGTCTGCGTGTTGAAATTTTTTGACAAGATTGGCTGGGTTTGCAAAGATGGTATGCCAGCTACGGATCGCTCCAACTGGTGACAGCCCGACATTTTTCCCATTCTAGAATACACTTTTGAGATCTCATGTAGATGTTATGTGGCACAACAAAAACGTGATAAGAATGCCGGGTAGTTTTAAGCCCTTTCGAGGGGAAGTTGGTTCTGTCCACCGTGGGGCGCCTTTTTCGGTGTGTTTGGTCGTCTATCTGGTCATGTATCATTAAAAGGAAGAGTAATTGTAAAGGTGAATGGTGTGGTGGTAATTATGTTTTGCTTATATGACAAAGCAGGTGGGTCTGCTGGTTCGATCCCATGATAGTGAGCTACTGTTTTTTGTCATCTACCTGAGCTCGTCAACATTGGATATGCCTCTTTTCTAGTTTCCCATCTTATATCATGTATTGACATTTTTATATTATTTTTCTCCTACACACCAAATTTAGAGGTTGAGATCAACCGCTGATTTTGGTCGTGTTTGGGATGGATGTCGGCCCGCCAGCCTTGCCAGCCCGGTCCGAAAGTTGGTTCCAGTCCAGCCCTAAGACCCATCAAAAGTCTATCTTCTCCTTCAAAGCGGCTTAAAAAACATTTTAAACCCCCAGATCTGTTCTTATAACATATCTTAATTGTTCCTTGGTGACTAAAATCACATTTGTTTATTTCTCAAGAGTTTAAGTCGAATTCTTTCACGGTTTTGTCACATATGATCAGGTGATACCAATAGACTAACCATGTAGTTTCGACACCACAAATCTATCTCCTCATTTAGAATGGGTCAAACAAAGAATTTAGAACCACCAGTTTGTTTTAATAACCATTTTCCATATTTCCTTCGTGACGTACATCGCATTTATTGCCTTTCTCAAGAGCCTCTACGCTTTTTCGTCGAAATTTGTCACATTTCGTCATGTGATCTAGCTTCAGGCTCCGTCTGGGCAGGTTGTTGTGTGTAGCCAATCAGAGACATTTCGGGCTATGCCGAATGTGATTATATGTCAACCATGAATCTTAGTTTTGCGCAACCCAGAAGGCTGGCGTTCTCCTAGTGTTGACTAAGGTATCCCACGCTTGTGGCTGACATTTTGTGCCAGCCGTCTGGGCAGGTTGACATAATCACATTCGGCATAGCCCAAAAGGTCTCTGATTGGCTACACATAGCTACAAGTATTTGTACGTCAGGCGTAACCTGCCCAGACGGCTGGTTAGGAGCCTGACGTGCCTTATCTTACCTGTAAATTATCAGGTTGCCGGATCGTAGTCTAACAAATACAATTCTGCTGACAGTGTGAGAGCCTTCCACACTCATACCTGACATTTAAAGACAACCAGAGGGCTCCGAAATGCAATCATCACCCCATCTGGGGCTCCCCTCCCGGCCAAAAAAATATCAATGACTTTCGGTTCAACCCCGTCTTTCAGTGGTCGTTCCACTGATTCTCTTGGCCGTGCTGACTCACACCTCCATTGGCTCTCGTTCGCAGCAGTCTCCCAGCTTCTGACACCCCGAGTGGGTTTCATTTTGAGCCTTGTCATCGTCCTAGTAGCAAAATATGCAACGAGTCCATGGCGCAAAGTTCCACCTGGCCCAAAGGGTCTCCCAATTCTCGGAAATATCCTTCAACTCAAGGATAAGCGATGGATGTTCGACAACGATTGCAAACGAAACTTTCGTATGTCCAATCCTAGTTTCGCTGACTCTTGTGACACGACAAGCTTACCAGGGAGATCTCAGAGGATATTATGTATTTGAATGCCCTGGGTCGGCCTATGATCGTCATCAATAGCCTCAAGGCTGCCTCTGAACTTCTCAATCGACGCGCAAACATTTATTCCGATCGCCCTCGTCAAATTGTTGCCCATGAAATCCTCTGTGGTGGTTTGGTCTCTGTCTTCATGGCATACGGAGATCTGTTGGTGTTCACAGTTTCTTCTGAAGTTTCAGGACTTAACTTTCTTATTCCTAGTTGGCGTCGCATGCGCCGCGCACAGCATGAAGCGCTCACAAAAGCCGCAGTTCTTGATTATCACTCAACTTTTTCCAAAGAGGCCACCGTCCTCGCCTCTTCAATTCTCAACAATCCAACAGCCTTGAACCAGTATTTCAAACGCTCCTCTACTTCTGCCATTATGTCTATCTTGTACGATTATCCCACCCTTGAGGACGAACATGACCAGACAGTTACGGAAATCAATGTATTCCTCGACCGTATGTCGGCATCTGCTGCTCCCGGAGCACATCTTGTTGAGTTGCTTCCTTGGATGATCTACATCCCGGAAAGGTATGCTCATATGCCATATATTGCGTATTTCAAATGCCTATTGAAGGAGAACCCTAGATTTGCAAGATGGAAACGTGAAGGATTGGAACACTTCCGGCAACATACAGCAATGTTTAATAGGTGTCTGAATACCGTTTGTGATGATATTGTAAGCTAATAAGCTGCATTTTCCCAACGAATATTTCTCAAAAGCTGGTACTCCAGGCTAAAGGATCGGAAAGACCGAGCGTCGGTGCATCGCTGATGAAGAATTCCGATCGAAGTGGGCTCTCCCGTGATGAGATCGCCTGGCTCCTTGGCACATTATAGTGCGTTCTTCTGCTGTCATTGCCAACACGAATTCTGAACAGCTTTTGCAGCACTGCAGGTTCAGAAACAACTTCTACCACGTTAATCTGGTGGGTGCTGGCGATGATGGCATATCCAGAAATACAGAGGAAAGCACAAGATGAGCTCGATGTTGTTGTCGGGAGATTCCGCACCCCAACATTTGCAGATGCCCCGAATCTGCCTTATATACAGGCAATGGTCAAGGAATCTCTCCGTTGGCGTCCCGCGCTGCCATTGGGTATCCCGCATAGCACGACAGAGGACGATTGGTATGAAGGGATGTTTATTCCCAAGGGTACAATTTGCTTCGCAAACCTGTGGCAATGCAACCTCGACCCAGCGCTCTATGGTGACGATGCGGCCGACTTCAATCCTGGGAGATTCCTGGACGAGCACGGCAGGTTGATCCCAGGCCCAGTGGAGACTCACGAGGATGGACAAAGTGCGTACGGATTTGGGAGGCGGGCCTGCGTTGGTAAACACGCGGCCAATGAGTCGATGTTCATCAGCGTGGCCACGGTTCTCTGGGCCATGAGGCTGGAATGGCCGCGCGACGAAGATGGGAAGGAGGTCCTACTCGATAAAACGCCCGTCGATACTGGAATGGTGTTGTATGCGAATATCTCCATCTTATCCTGTTTGAATCCGGGTTTGAATTTGGACTGATGTATTCTAGCCGGCCCGCGCCATACAGGTGTAACGCTATCCCTCGGTTCCCTGCTGCACCATCGTTACTCGCTGAGCAAATGGAGTTGATGAAGGAGTGAGGACTGTGAGGTATTACGCTTTTTTAGTTCTGCGCGAGATGCACAGCTGAGTCGAACTGTAGGTTCCAATGTATCACAAAGGTTGACGTAAATGGTATTTTATATTTTGTCTAGGTGTACGAGGTGTTTGCTGCACTGCTTGGGCTCCTTGCTCGTGGTCTTCTGCCTGTGTAATGAAATCTCTGACCGAGACTGGCTGGGGTGCAAAGATGTTGTGCCTGCTACGGATCGCCCCAACTGGTCAGATGGATCACAGCCCGACATTTTTCCCATTCTACAACACATTTTTGGGGTTTCATGTAAATTCCATGTGTCACAACAAAAAGGCGATAAACATTGTTTGTGAGGTAAAAGCGTGTGTTGTCTTATTACACATATATGCTACCTAAAGTACTTTGCGCCCTAGGAAATAAGGGAAAAATGAAAAGAAAATTTCCGCCATAAATTTGGCAAATGGCAAGTCAGTGTCCTCGATGTAGGTGTTCACAGGGAAATCACTGGGGTGGATTCAACTTTGCTATTGATCTAGTGGTGGGCTCAACGCGGACGTTCACATGCATCTAGTCGGGACAGAGCCTGATGAAGTTACTCTCACGAAAACCATGAGCGTCGTCGGACCTGACATGGCGTTAGCCCGAGGACATCAAGGCAAAGATTTGTATGTTTATTGTAGGCAGGTGCCAGGGAACTCGACAGGGGTGGAAGCGTCTGAAGGAAGAGGCAGCTGGAGAGATGACCATGATCGAGGACAGGGGCTCTCGCATCGACCTGCAAGATTCCGGAATTGGCCACGCCAATATCCGGGAGCAAGCCAAGATACTGCCAAGATGCGCACCTATTGACTATCGCACGCGTCCGCCAGCAACCAACATATCCTTCTCCGACAGCCACGCCCAGCGCAGCATCACAATACACCCCGGCGCAGGAAATGGCCGAACTGACCGATGTTGGCTCGTGCCTCGCATACCACGACCGACGACACGGTCACCCACCGTGATACCGGCAGTATCAGCGCATAAAGATATTGCTGGCTGAGCCAGCCATATTGTGTCCTCGTCGATGTGCTGCGATGTGCGGTAGGCGCAGAGGGAAGGGAGAAGCGCGGGACAGCGGTGAGAACGTGGGTCGTCAAGTCTTGCTCCCGTTGCTACACGAGGAGGAGGGGACTGTGATGATGGGATAAGTTCGCACAGATGCGAACAACAACGGTGCCATCGCGAAACTCTTCAGCAACCAAGGCTACGAAGCCGTTGGTGATGGCAGGGGTATGACAGCGAGCCAGGTGTGCTTCCAGTCGTAAGTGAGAATTTGCACTTGGATGGGTGGGCACGGGTGTGGGCGCAGACAAGGTGAATGCGCCGGGTGCGCAGGGGGTATTGTGTCGGGGGAGTCGCGCCAGGCCTGGCAGGCAGCAATTGTGGCTGGTTGTGGATATGCGTATGATGAGCGCAATTGGATGTCAATAGGATGAGGAAGTACAAGGGAAAAAAGTGAGAAAAATCTCACGATGTCGTGTTCAGTCAACACCACAAGAGTAACCGATCACCTGGTGACCGTGTTGTTGGGCGCCCAACTCCCAACTCCCAACTGAACAGACACCCGTCTCGCGGGTTTGGCAGTTCGAACCACCGTTTTTTCTTACTCTGCTCTTCAAAGCCGTCGTTCTTTGATTGTCCGCTCACGAAGCGACTTGCGTCAAGTACAGTTTTGGCTTGGCTTGCTCACAAGTGATTTCGGGCCGAGCTATGCTGTGACGTCCTTGATACGGCTACGAGTGCCCAGCTGCACCCATGTTGTCTGTCCAGACTCCAGTGTGTGAGTATATACTAATTTACTTTACTTGATGTGAATGTGAGAACTTGTAGTATTCACGAGTACTACTTTGAGATGAGTACAATTAATGGACATTGGTCAATTACTGACTCGGACGCGTACTGACTTGGGGGCTGACATGCGCTGACAGCCTGGCTCGGCTTACTTAGTTCGCGTCGGCGTCGGCGTCGGCCGCTTTCTGTTCCTTCTATCG
>Ga0307510_10012476_pt1 | contig 10081 bp, 2 predicted proteins | sample 12_EM_MG_FD_207224 | JGI IMG/M metagenome (GOLD analysis project Ga0307510, IMG submission 207224) | Populus trichocarpa ectomycorrhiza microbial communities from riparian zone in the Pacific Northwest, United States - 12_EM | ecosystem: Host-associated > Plants > Roots > Unclassified | place...
AATGACACATATAATATATATATATATAGATTTTATAACATTTCTTTCTAAATGATCATGTACTAAAAATATATGTCATTAAAACCTTGTAAAGAAAAACATGATGAGAAAAAAAAAACCTAATAGAAGAAAAAAAAACATTCTTATATGATTTCTGAATACTTTAGAATTCAATAGAAGATTTTATATAAATATTTCAAAATTAAAAAAAAATCAAATTGTCTTATTAAAATCTTGCAAAGTAAAATTCAATAGGAAAAAACCTAAGCGAAGGAAAAGAAGTATAATTTGAATTGATTTCAGCTCAAAAGTATATATCGTATGATAAATCTTTAAGATGATGCATTCCAATATTATAGACAAGTTTCTTGAAAATCAAAGCGGATAGATTTTATAAATAAATTTGTTAAATTATCATTTGACCTGATTTCTTTGATATCAATTTTTTTTTTATTGAAGCTCGTGAGTATAAAAGAACTTTAGTAAGATATTTTTTGTTTTGTCTCTTTTAGTGTAGCCTACTCTAAGACGAGTGATGCGGGCAACATTATCTTCAAATAATATTGTGAGACCGTCTTCAATGATTAACAATTCATATTTTTCTTTTACGTGCTGAATAATTGACTTTAACTATATACTTTATCAACTTGCTTCATGAATTATAATAATTTCTGAATGATTTGATGAGGAAGTCACTAATGATAAGTAAAAACTAAACTGGAAAAATTAAGAGATAGATGTATCAAGATATTTGATCTCACAACACGGGTTATGTACCCAGTTGTGTTTAATCATTTTGTTTCTTAGAATAATTTTTTTTTATTTAATCAAACAATTATATGTGCCAATAAAATGTAAAAGAAGTTGTCAACAATAGCTATAGACTAAACTTGAAAAATAGAGAAATAAATGTAGATCAAGATATTTGATCTCGCAAAACAAGTTATGTACCCAACTATGTCTAATAATTTTTTTCCTATAATAAATTCTTTATTAATCAAATAATAATAGAATTGGCTTGCATTACATCATAGGTTAGAGCAGTATAAAAATTCCTAAAAAATAAATATATTTTAACCATGAATTCAAAATCAATTCCATATTGAATGCTATCTTTATCTAATATTGAAATGAAAACATAGTGGGTTTATTTAGGTCAAATCAAGTTGAACAACAAAACCTATAAGGATAATCTTGCAAAAAAAAAAAAAACAAATTGTAAAGCTCAATCTCTAATTAACTTAACGTTGAAGGACAAAATTGATAAAAAAAAACTACTAAAAAAACACAAGTGAACTCGAATCAACCAACCAAACTCGCGATACAAGTCATGCACGTCATTAGATTCAATAAGATTTTTATCCCAGAGATAATTTTTTTATTTAATTATACAACAATAAAGTACATGATAATTTTTTTTTGTATGGAATGTTTTTTTAGAAAAAAAAAAACATAATAAATGCTTGAGACTAAGCTAGCAAAAGTAGATTATTGATAACAAATAGTAAAATTATATTTTTTTTAGTTTAAAGTTAAATAAAAAAATATATAGTTTTGAACATCAAACTATAACTAATCTACGTAGTTTTGAACTTCAAGTATTTTTTTACTAAACCAAATGATCATAAAAGTTATTATTCATTCACTTTCAAATTGAAATAATAAAATAAGCACAATATTTCCTATACATATAGACATTTTATAATTATACCATCATTAAGAAATCAATTAATTCAAAAATCTATATGGAATTACTTGTCACATATTGATATAATTTATCATGATGTAATCTAGTAAATGGCATGTCAATAGTCTATTTATCATTTGTATTACTATTTTATATTGATTGATTGATGCTTAAGTATTATATTTTTTTAGCAATGCAATATCTAATTGCTTGACATTGTAGTTTGAGTGCTCTTTAAAATTCTCTTTAAAATAATTTACCTAAAAAAATTAAATTGATATTTGTTTTTAGATTTTTTATGATTTTAATATAAGAATGTCAAAACCATAAAAAAAAAATCCATTTGATATTTTTTTTAGACAAAAATTATTTTAAAAAATATATTTAATCAACCATATTACCAAACAAATTAACTTAGTTACTTAGACCACCATTCTTTAAAAGTTTTGTTAGATTTTTTTAGAAAATAACTAAACTATCTTTGAGTTTATTTCAATCAATATACAATAAAAAGTAAATTTTAAAAAGAAAAACAACTCAATTGATGACATTTTCAATGTCTTTATTAAGGGATACTTAATGCATGGACTCAATTACAAAGGGAAATAAAAATATAAGGATTATATTTAGCTTTCCAAAGCACAAAGACTAATCATTTATTTGCAAAAATAAATAAATATGGATGAGATAATAATTTATTATGCATGCTTTAAGAGCTCATTTAGTAATGTAATTATGGTTATATATTAAAATATATTTTTAAAAAAAATTATTTTTAATATTAGTATATAAAAACTATATGAAAATAATAATAAAAAATGATTTAAAATAAAACAAAATAATTTTTTTAAAAACATAAAAACATGTTGGGAGTTAACTTTTTAATTCTCCATACAGTCAGTTTATTTTTGGAGTTGGGATCCACTCCTCATCAGTTGCGTGCTTCACTGCTTCCCATAAAATGATTTATTAAAAGAAACAAATAAATTAGCTAGAAGAGAAGCAGATAAATGAATAAAGAGAATATCCTAATCCAACCGGAAATAAGCAAATGAATCGCCTTCTTTTCAAGTATCGTTTATGCAGCTTTGCAAAGCAAAATCCAACCGCTGCAATCAAAAGCTTTTCCTCAATGACAAGACTAGACAAGCTACCCACAAGAACAAATAACTGGGCATGAATAAAAACGAAGAAACCGTGGAGATGAAATAATTCTGGCCAAGACAATCCTCCCTCAGCACATGCTTGACAACGGAAGAAGAATGCAGCTGCCAACTGTAGAAGAAAGTAAGGATTATGCAGATAGTTTACAGATTATCATAACACACATTGAAAAAGAAAAGGATATACTTCAGTGATAGAGATTCAGGATTGTGGGGTGCATATTTGCTTAGCAATCATGAACCTTCCATATATCAAAGAACATAAAAGCTCAAACTAGTTGAAACACACATCCTGGAGAAGAAGAGAACACATGCTGCTTGTACTAAGTAGATTACTTATTAATGCACAAACCAAGGTAAACACTAGTAGTCATAATTCCTTCAACAGGAAAGCATACCTATCAATTGTTTATATTTACCACAAATATCAAGTGTATCATTGATTACAATGTTTGGTACTCCAAAAGGCTGTAAGAAAGGATGGTATAATGTCAACGCCCAGGAAAATCTCGCAAAGCTTGTATTTACAAGAGCAGAATGGAAAAGGAACTCCCTAGGTTCTGTGTAAAGGAAATATGCGGTGCGAGGAAATATTCATTTATAGACAGAAAATACAGAGATAAACAAAATAGCTACAATCATGGAGAATCACTGATATCTTGGTTATTATCAGAAGAATCTGATTTTCCTCTAATATCCCCCTCAAAGTTGGCGTGGTGGAAAAAGGCACAACTTGCCACGATCCAATAAAAACTGTAATCTGGCCACCCCTTTTGTATAAACATTAACCAGCTGGAGGTGTGAGGTGACAAAGCTGAGACCAATAACCTTTTGAGCAACAAGTTCCCGAATGAAATGATAGTCAATATCAATATTTTTGGATCGAGATTTGGTCATCGAGTTGGAAGCAATGAAAATAGCATTGTTTTTGTCGCATAAAAGTCTGGGAGGAGAAGAAAGACTGATTTGGAGTTGTCTGAAAAGTTTAAGTATCCAAAAGAGTTCCGCAACAACATAGGCAAGAGCATGGTACTTGGCCTCAGCACTAGAATGGGCAACAGTAGTTTGCATTTGAGAGCACCATGAAATCAAATTACAGCCAAGATAAACAACAAATCCAGTTCAACAACTGTCGAGTGTCGAGATAGCCAGCCCAATCAGAATCAGAGTAGCCGAGCAAGGTCCAAGAAGAATCCCATGAGAGTTGCAGGCCATAATATATTGATTCATAAACCACATATTCCACACTTCACAAGACGGATATAGAATGTACCAAGAGCTATAAACAACCTCATTTTCTCCAATAATCTTGAGCAAGATTTGTAGAAACAACTTTAAAAGGATATTCATCTTCAAATAGCCAGTTCATAATGGTTTGCCTTCCATGCTTCAGTCCTTATTCCTCAAGCACTAATGATTCAAAAAACAATAAAAAAAAGTAAAAAAGATAACGAAATAAATTAAAAAGAAAAAGAAAAAATCAGAAATGGTTTAACTATTTCGTTCAAAACTTAATTCAGCAACTGTTCATTGCACCTGTTTCTTCTCTTTCCATTTCATTCTCTTCTGAATTGAATAATGGCTTCACCATCCTATCCAACATGGAGTATATTTCTCTCATCTCTGAACAAGATGGATTCCCAACAAGAAACTCATGGACTATGCCATCAACCTCAATTGAGCTACAACCAGGTACCTTTTTTACTCCAAGATCTTTCATTTCCCGTCTCACCCTGTTTACATCCACCCATCTACCAGCAGAGGCATAGATATTTGCGAGAAGCGTGTGAACACTAGAGTCCCTTGACTCAATTTTCACGAGCTGTTCAGCCACCCGCTCACCCATTTGAACATTTTTATAGATTCTGCAAGCACTGAGCAAAGAACCATAAAGCGGAACTATGATCTCATTATTTGCGTTCACTATTTTTTTTATCAACTCTTCTGCTTCATCCAATTGTCCAGCTCGACCAAGTAAGTCAATCAGACACCCATAGTGCTCTAACTTAGGCTCAATATTATAAATACTTGTCATGGAATTAAAGAACTCACGGCCTTCTTCGACCAGTCCTCCATGGCTGCATGCACTTAAAACACCAATGAAGGTAACTTCATCAGGTATGGCCTCGACTTGTTTCATTTTTGAGAACAATTCAAGTGCCTTGCTTGTTTTCCCATTCATAGCAAGCCCACATATAATTGAAGTCCATGTAGCTGTATCTTTTTCTCTCAGCCCACAGAAAATCCTCAAAGCTTTTTCAATGCACCCACATTTGGAATACATTTCTATAAGAGAAGTTCCAACAACTGCATCAACTGGAATTCCTTTCTCGTCTATGTATCCATGAATCCAAGTCCCCTGCTCAAGAGCTCCCATTTGAGCACAACCTGTGAGAAGAGCAACCAGTACGAACTTATCTGGCTTAACCCTTTGGATTTGCATTTCTTGAAACAGGGCCACTGCCTCGTCAAAATGATTAAACTGCACATACCCATTAATCATCGCCGTCCAAAGAACAACGTCCTTAACTGGACTCCTCTCAAACAACTCTCTAGCCTTATCCAGCTCACCATAGTTTACATAACCTGACACCATACTAGTCCAACAAATAACATTTTTATGAGGCATCTCGTCAAATATTTTTCGGGCTACACTCAAACAACCACACTTACAGTACATGTCCAATAATGCACTGCCAATAATAGAAGTGAGTTCAAGTCTATCCCTTACATAACAATGAATTTCCTTGCCGAGTTCCAAGCACTTCAATGCCGCACAAGCTGAAAGAGTGCTCACCACCGTAGGCTCATTAGGCCTCAAATAACTCTCTTCTCTCATACAACAAAAAACATCAATAGCATCCTCAAATCTTCTACGCTTGACATACCCGGAAATCAACACATTCCAAGAAACCACATCTCTCTCAGGCATTTCATCAAACAACTTCCTCATAACATCCACTTGACCCAATTTAGCATACATATCAATGAGTGGGTTACACACATAAGTATCAGATTCAAGCCCGGTTTTCATCACAAATCCATGAAGTTTTTCAGCTTCTAAAACCTCTCCTAAGCACCCAATCGCCTTCAAAACAAAAGGGTAAGTAAAATTATCAGGCCACAGACCATCCTCCCTCAATTTATTGAACAACATTAAACATTTTCTAAAGATACCCTTCTTTGCAAAGGCTTTAATCATAATATTATAAACAAATAAACCTGGGTTTTGAATATAATTGAAGATTCTTTCAGCATGAACCAAGTTTCCATTAGATGGGTCTGCACAAAAGACCATGAGCTTCTTCAGAGTGTCTGTGCTTTGATGGAGGCCGCCCCGGAAAATCTGGGCCTGGATTTGTTTAAGTTGGTTCATTGTTTTGCAGTGTCGAAGAAGAGAAATGCAGCATTGTTGGTTGAGTTTTGTGGATTTTGCAAGAGTAGAAATTTGTTTGGGTCTTGAGAAGCAATGGCGGGAAAGTAACCGCATTAAGAGAAGGGCGTTGCCTTCAGGAAGGCATGTTGACATCCTGTTGAATGGCAAATATTTGTAGCTACGTGTCCGTCGCAACCTTTTATAGTGTCCAAAAATATGATGTGACCCTCAACAGTTTAGATTACAGTAGCTTTAAAACCCGCGCTAAATCTAGAATAAGATTTTAGATTAATTTTTAATATAATAAAAGAATATATTAATATTATAAATACATTTTATTGTTTCCTATTTTTTAATTAGAAAATACAAAAATCTTATTTATGTTTAATAAAATAAATTTTAAAATAGATAAATGTGAAAAAATAATGCTAATTAAATACTAAATTATTAAGCCAATGTTTTTTCTAAAACAAAACAGATGAATATGTAAATATTTAACATTTACTTTTCTTTTGAATTCATGCATTTTTTATTTTTTATTTTTTATCTTAAATATTATTTTTTCTTATTAAGAATAAACTATTTTAAAAAATTACCTCATGCAAATACAATTTATTTATATTAGATATAAAAAAATATAAATTACTATAGTCTCTTTAAAATATTATAAAAATTAAAAATAAATTTAAAAATAACTACTATATTAAAAAAATGACAGAAATATTGAATTAATTCAAATTGATATAAAAATTAATTTAAACTAAAAACTAAGAGAGGGAGAATATTAATTAAAAAAATATTAAAAAAAAACGGGTCAGGTATGTACTCCTAGCCAACTATTCTAGCTCAAGCTTGATTGGGCTTGGAAACCCCCAAGCATCTTGATTTATATTGTTTGTCTACAATTACAAAATGTCATTTGTTTTTTTTTATTTTAAAAAAGATAAAGTAAGCAACGCATCACTTACTATCTAATATTTGGGCACTAGTGGTGAAAACCTATTGCAAACTCAGGTTTTCAACTTTTAAATGAAAAAAAATTATTTTCAATTAATTTTTCACATGAAAACATCTATGAAACACTCCAAAAACTTCGATAAACCAATGTACGGCTTTACTAGTATATAAACAGCCTAAAAAAGTTGTGATGGAGAGTTTTGATTAAAATATTTATATGGTAAATTATTCAATAATAAAATTTTGAATTAAGGTTTGTGATGTGACCTTATTCAACATAATTTTTTGTTTGATGTTCTTATTATTTTTTTTTTGTTGTTTTTATTTATGTTAGTTGGTATTAAAACCCAATAATCTTAGGTTATTGCTTGCTATGTGCTGCAACTTCGTGGCTATTTGTTTGCTTGTTGTGTGCTACTAACAACTATGATAATAAAAGGTTACAGAGTAGAGTGTGGTTAAAAAGAGGATGAAGAGATTCTCTTGAGAGAGAAAAATGTCCAAGAGCTCGTGATAAAAGACATGTAGAGGTATATCACAAAGTTGACTCGTTTGTTGGACCAAAGAGATCTATAAGAACAAGGTCAAAAGAAGAGTGACAATGAGTTTATAGGCAATATCATAAACATTTTCCAAGGGATATAGCAGAGGAGGCAGTCTTTTGATCAAGAAGAAAATAGAATTGGAGATTTTGGATTAAAATCCCTAAATTCATGGAAACTTAACAAGCAAATGAGTTCATGTATTAGTTAAATTAGGTGGAAAGAGTTTTTTAGTACAAGGAGGTCCGAATAGGAAAGAGTAAAATTGGTTACGATTAGATTGAAAAATCAGGCTTCTGCCTAGTAGGAGCAGTTGAAAAAGACTAAGGAGAGACAAGAGAAATTGAAGATTAATGACCAGGAGAAGATAAAGGAGAAGATGAAGGAGAACTTCTTCCCTTTTGGGTATACGTAAACACCACACCAAAGGTTCCACACACTAAGATAAGGGGTAAGTCAATGAATGAGTATACTGACGAGTTCTTCCAGTTAGTGATAATGAATGATTCATCAAAAATAGAAAAGCAGTTGGTTGCAATGTACTTAAGTGGATTGTGATAGTCCATTCAAGACATGATGTGTTTGTAATTTTTTTTACACAGTTTTAGTTTGATTGTGGAGAAACAATAAGTTATCAAGGTAACTAATAAAAGTGGCTTTGGGTTTGATCAAAATAATAGAGAGGTGCACACTAATGAACAAAAATCTTCCATTCAACCAGAATCAGCATCTAAACAAACCACACGTCAATGTTTTGATTTTAAATTTTGGTGTTTTAGATATGGTGAGTTGGGGCATCAAATTGCTGAGTGTCATAAGGTAAAGAGTCATTCGAGTAAAAATCTGTTTGTAAAAGAATTTAATAAAAAGAAAGGTGATCTTATTTATGATGATTCAGATGATAGTAAGAAGGTTTTGTAAGGTTATGATAATGCTAACTTAATCATTCAAAAAACATATTTGCTTCTAAAAGTAATTAAAACGAAGATTGGCTACACACTAGTCTCTTCTATTCAACTTGTACTATTAAGGACAAGGTATATAATTTAATTATTAATAATGATATTTATGAAAACATGATGTTGGTTGAGGCAATAGAGAAACAGCTCAAGAAAAAAAACATTTCAGGCCCTACAAATTAAAGTGGTTAAATCAAGATAGCATGGGAATCGTGGACCAACATTGTCTTGTTTTATTTTCTACAGGTAAGAGATGTTTTGATAATGTTTGGTGTGATATGGTATCTATGGATGCATGTCATCTACTATTAGGTAGACCATGACAATATAACAGGAATGACGTGCATGACAGACCACATAATATGTATATTCTCAATATAAAAAGAAAGCATATAATATTGGTGTCCAAAAGAGGGGACCATTGTTGAGAGCAAGGGTATATATATGTTATTTTTATCCTAGTTTATGGAGAAAAAAGAGAAGGAGATTGAAGAGAAGGTGTGAGAAAGAATATGATGTGGAACAAGCAACTGATAACTAGTAATAGTCTTGTAAAGATTAAATTGTTTTAAAAATTAATTCTTTGCCTATTTTATCTGAGTCAGCTAATTATATAGTGTTAGCACATCAGATGTCAACATGAGAATTCTAAAATCTTTTTTAATGATTGAAGACAACATCATTATATGTGGATGGATGAATAGAACTCGAAAACGAGTTCTTTCTAATTCTAGAAGACTAATGTAGGATATATTGTTTTTCAAATACGCAGTTTTATGATAACAAGTATAAATTGTTATCTAACCGTTAGATCAAACTGAAATTTTACTAGAAGACTTAAAAGGTCCAGTTTTTTTAGAGTTAAAATAAGGTTCATGACTTACTCTTTAAAATTTATTATATTTTCCTACTTGATTTAATATTATTTTTTCTATTTGAACTAGATTTTTTTTCAAGCTTTGTTTATAATTTTTTCCAAGTATATAACCAGCCTAAAATAATTATAATAGAGAATTTGATTAGAATATTTGTATGGTGAAATATTTAATAACAACAAAATTTTATGTTGTTTTTCTTTTTTATTATTTTCACATGCATGAATAAAATAATAACTCAATGAGGTAAATTAATAATTCAATATGTTATTTCTCAATGCATGTAGACGGATGTGAGAATGTCAGTATTTCATGGCTTTCGTCTTTCTTCTCCAAAGTCAGTGGCTAAAACCTGTCTTCTTCTTGCTAACCCATATAATAAATAAATAAATAAATAATTCACGAGTGAAACATAATTACAACCTTATCCTTTTTTTCCCCAGGAACATGTGGACTATAATTCTCCTGAGCTGAGATCTTCATGTCGTTGTCTCCACTCCCTACAGGAAAATATTTGCATGA
>Ga0307510_10012478_pt1 | contig 10079 bp, 6 predicted proteins | sample 12_EM_MG_FD_207224 | JGI IMG/M metagenome (GOLD analysis project Ga0307510, IMG submission 207224) | Populus trichocarpa ectomycorrhiza microbial communities from riparian zone in the Pacific Northwest, United States - 12_EM | ecosystem: Host-associated > Plants > Roots > Unclassified | place...
CCCCGAAGAGCTGGGGACGGCTGGAAATTGCTGGGGATAGGAATTCTCAGGAACCTCCCTGTAGCGGCTAGCGAATCTTATCAAGATCCACTAGTCGCGCGTCAGGGATAAGTGTGACACTCAGGTGGGCGCACTACGATAGTGCTGTACAAAGTTACGCATACCGGCTGGCACATATCCCTAATACGTAATCGCGTGTAACATTAGCATGGCGGTATTGTGGAATATTGTTCAAGCATGGAAGATGGGGGTGGAATAATGTCTGCCATTCGAAGTTAGGTCTCAGAAAGTTTCACTGGTAGTGATTTGTAGCAATCAACACGGAGTTGAAAGTGTGCAGCAACGCGCGAGCGCGAGTGAGTGAGTGGCGGACTGTATGGACACAGAACTCAGTTGGGCACAGAATGACCACAAACTATGTATTTACCTGTACGGACACAGAACTATGTACTGTGAGTACAGGAAGCAAACGCAAGAGTAATGTAGCTAGATGCTCACCTCAGTTGGGCACAGAATGACCACAAACTGAGGGGGCGCGAGCAGAACTACCAAGGTATAAATGTAACGGAAAAGCTCTACGATCTGGGGGAATGAAAATAGGGTACTACACGGAAGCAAAAACTAGGGTATGTGCTAAAATCGACCATGCAAGCTGTCTATGTCAACTGCTAGTCCATTGTCCATGTGGCCCGACCGCCGCTTCCGCAACATGATTGTCATTCAAACTCAGGGCTCAGAACCTTTCGCTGACAGTACAACAACATGATGGATAGACTTCACTCGGCTCTCCGGAGTCTGTAGGAGATCGGGTACGACTTCGTCTGACCTCTAGCGGTGAGGTTTCGGGCGAGTCGCGTGCCGGCTATTTGATGGTGATGGCAGAGGTGTGATGGTGGTGTGAATAGTAGTCTAGAAAGTATGTAAGATGTGGGCTCCAGAAGCAGTGATCAGACGCCCCGGAACGATAACAATAGGACAGACCTAAAAAAAGAGCTAGCAAGGGGAAGTGGTCCATGGATGATCATTTTAACGCCTTACCCCCAACGGCACCCTGCTGCCTTGCGCTCATATACTGTATCTTTTTTTTTTTTTTTTTTTGAAAGCACTTTATCTTGATGATTATCTATCTGGTTGCTCAAATTAGATGTTGTCCTTGGAGATAAGTGATAAGCGGCGGGAGGATAGACCAGCCCCATTTATCGTGCTGTAGCCGGACCGAGGTCCGGGTGTGAGGGAAAAATGCAGTTACGCACACCCCTGGGTTAGGGGTAGTGTGGGACTCAAAGCGAGACAATGTACACCCACCCAATGGGTGGGCTCGTCACACAGTCCTACCCACTAAAACCTCATGACACTGCAGCCAGTTTATGGGCATTTCCATTTCTTTCCTTAGTATTGGTTCCCAGGTTCCTTCTGCCAGTTTCGTGAATTCCTTGGTTCTTATGATTTTTGTTGCAGTTACCTTATCAATGGTGAGTCTGTTGTTGATCACACAGTACCATCTTGCCTTGATTTCCCTGTTCATGATGGGTTTCTCCTGTATGACTCTTTCACACCTCAGGACCCAGATCAGGTACACCGATTCCGATAGGAGGATCTGGAAGTGTTGGGTTGGGGCTTGGTGCGTTCTTTTTTGCTGTCATCACTGGTTGTTTCCCCTCAATCTTCCCGGTTGTAGGGTGATGTTGCCACAGCCTAGTATCATTCCCACCATGATTTCTGGCCATGGGATGTTCCAATGTGGCCATAGGGACTTCACAAGTCACCAGATGGTCTGTGTGGTTCTTTCTCTACATTGCGTTAGTATGTGGCTCATCGATTCTGATTTGTTGCATGTCATGCATGTCTCCCTCTCCTCATAGCCATTGATGTTCCTCCAGTATCTACCAGTCAGGTGAGTTCCATGCATTGTTTTGTACAAGAACTGTTGTATGATTGGTCTAATCGTTTTCTTCCAGGTGTTATTCCATATCATGGCATTGGTTTCTGTGTCACCCATTATTCTTTTTATGGCCATGTGGGTGAGTTGTAGATTCTTCTTGGTTGTGTTCCACAACTTATGTTGCTTTCATTCCAGGATACCTTTGTATGCCATTGCCTGCATTGTTAAGGCTTCAACGGGCCTTGATAGTACAACTTGTACTAAGAGTGAACTGGTGGCGAGTACTTTGAAGGAGTAGAAGTCTCTAGTGTTGCTAGAGACGACTCTGAGTGGCTTATGTAAGAGATGAGGGAAAGGGGAGGCACTTGGGGAGCTTTCAAGAATGTTGATATTGAGAATCAAGTCAAGCTTAGGGCTTGACTGTCGAAATACAGGGCGCTTATATACAGGCACAGCCACGCACGGGCCATGGTCACTAAGGTAGGTACTTCTGGTCAAGAGGGGGCTGTCTGTATCGTATGGTACTCCGCGGACAAGTGCTGCGGTCTGTATGAGTTGAACAATAGAGAATGAGCAAGAGCGAATGAGGGATCAGGGAATTGCCTAATCTATCCTTAACTGGGGAACAATGGTGGTGGGTCATTCCAAGAAGAGAAGCGTCATCATGATGCGATGACGACCACGAGGTTTGAGGTTGATCTGAGGAGGTCTGATCTCCACGTGCCCATTCTGGTCTAATGGGCGTCTAGTGTAAGTGTTAAGGCTTCAATGGGCCTTGATAGTACGACTTGTACTAAGAGTGAACTGGTGGCGAGTACTTGAAGAAGTAGAAGTCTCTAGTGTTGCTAGAGATGACTCTGAGAGGCTTATGTAAGAGATGAGAAGAGGGGAGGCACTTTGGGGAGCTTTCAAGAACGTTGATATTGAGAATCAAGTCAAGCTTAGGGCTTGACTGTCGAAATACAGGGCGCTTATATACAGGCACAACCGCGCACGGGCCATGGTCACTAAGGTAGGTACTTCTGGTCAAGAGGGGGCTGTCTGTATCGTATGGTACTCTGCGGACAAGTGCTGCGGTCTGTATGAGTCGAACAATAGAGAATGAGCAAGAGCGAATGAAGGATCAGGGAATTGCCTAATCTATCCTTAACCGGGGAACAATGGCGGCGGGTCATTCCAAGAAGAGAAGCGTCATCATGATGCGATGATGACCACGAGGTTTGAGGTTGATCCAAGGAGATCTGATCTCTGTGTGCCCGTTCTGGTCTAATGGGTGTCTAGTGTAAGCAACTACCCTTTAAGGTAGTCCGTATTGATGGTGACCCAATTAAGGGCCATATCGCTATCCGCGTCGTCTGCGGAGCTCTGCGTGGATGAGGGATTGTCTGCGGATCCTCCGGGGGAGGTCGACTGGTAGCCCTGACTCTGGGGCGAGGTGCCAGCTATGGGCGATGAAGCAGAAGGGGTGATTGACTGGTAACTGCCTTCTCTGCTGGTACGTTGGCATATGGGTGCTGAAGAGGGACTTGTGGGTGACAGGGAATGCTTGCGGGACACAGGACTACTGGGTTGAGTGAGGTATGCTTCCCAGGGTTCAATGGGGGACTCTTCTGGAGACAGGGTATGTGTCTGTCCTCCAGGGACGTCAGGTTTATAGCGAGTGACTGGTTGTGGCTCTAAAGGTGGTGCGTCCTCCATAGGACTGTCTGGATCTTCCAGTGGGTTCGACACTGGGGATGGCTCTTGGTACTCTTCCATTGAGGAGTATTCCCGACGATGGATGTTCCAGGGAATAGGGACAAGGAGCTCGACTGGGGGTTGATCAATGGGCGTTGATGGTTTAGATGGTTCACTGGGTGGTAGCGGCGGCAATTCTGGTAGGGACGGTGGGTTCAATGGTAGTGGTCTCTTGGGCGTGGATAGAGTGACGAGGAGGGGGTCCGATGAGGATGAGAAAAATTGGGGTGGATCATAACATGAGGCCCCTCCTAAGGGAATCGTTTCCACACGATTACGTGCCTTGGCTAGCTGAGCCCTGAGTTCCTTGTGGTAGTTAAGTGAGAGGCGTGCCCACTTGGCCTGACTGGGATTAGGTAGCGTGAGTCCTCTGCCTTTTAGCAGGTTGGTCATCGTGAAGTAGAGCTGGGGGTGTATCCTGAGTAGATAGAGAGCCGTGTCTTTGTTGAGCTTCCTGAAGTAGATGGCTAGTGTCCGTGTCTCGAAGCGTCCTGAGTTGCGCTTCCACTTGTTGTCCATAGCAATGAAATCCTTGACAACTAACTTGAGGATTTCTTTCTTGAGTTCCATCTTAAGGTTCTGTGTTTTCTGCTTCCGCGATAGCAAGGAGGACGTCCCGGTGGAGTAGTCCGGCATCAGTGTATTGACTGGTAGTGTCGCTGTTTTCATCTTCTTCTTCTGGTTCTGTTTCTGTCTCTGCATGTTGTTCGCTTCCAGGATAAAGTCCGGTAGTACTGGCGGCGGGGTTGAGAGGACTTGGTTCCTCTGATGGGGCGTCTGGGTTGGTCGTGTATAAGGGCGGGTGTCTTGGTGACTCTGGTTCTGTGTGTGTTTCTGTAGGGGGTTGGAAGTGGAATGGGGGTCCGGTATGGTAGTAGCGCTGATGTCTGATTGAGGCGCTAATAATTGGTTCTTCGCTGTCAACTGGAACATCAATTCCATTGTGGTTGATGATGGTTTCTTCTTGCTCTGGTTCCCAGTTGGTCCAGTGTAGTCTGACGGTGAAGTCGTCACGTCTGATAAAGGCGGCGAATAGGTGTAGGTTGTCAGCTTCTATGTGTACTCTGATGAGGACGACTCCATTGTCCGTTCCAAGGGTGAAGATCGTCGATGTGGGGAAACCTTGGTTAGGTAGGTTTGGATGCTGTGCCATCTATTGGCGGTGGTAGGGGCAGTACTGTTCCCTACACAAGCTGGAGTGCTGGAGGGAGTGTTCGAAGGTGATATGGATGGCTCTTTGTAGCGATCCTGGTTTTCTGGCTGTTGGTATGAACTCTTTGAACCGGTATGGGTTAGGGAAAATAGTGGGGTCTCTGAAGAGCGAGCAGAAGAAGAAGAAAGACTGCTTGGAGGGATGGGAGTAATCTGGTCGGCGGGGCATGATGGGGAATATTCTTCTGCTGTTTCCATGGCTTTTATGCAAGAGCGAATGGCTGTGGGATGGCTGGTGTAGAAGTCTGTAACAAGGTCTGCGGTGTTCAGGTCTGATTCATCAACCCATGAGTCATGAGAGGGCAAGTATCCTTTCCAGTGGACAAGGTATTGCTTCTTTTTTGTTCGCCCAAAGCGTCTTGATTGGAGGATTTGCTCTACCTCCCATTCTGGTTCTCCTTCTATGATGTCAGGTGGCGGTTCTATCCAGTTTGGACCATGTGCTTCTGTTTCTTGATATGGCGTCAATAATGATGCGTGGAAGACGTTGTGGATCTTCCAATGACTTGGCAGTTCTATTTTGAATGCGGCGTTTGATATGATGGCGGCTACCCGAAAGGGTCCGTACCGCCTTGGTGATAGCTTTGGGGTGACGTTTGCTGGTAAGTTTAGATTGGTTCCTTCCAGCCAGACTCTGTCTCCAACTGCGAATGGTCTGTATCTTGGTTTCTGCTTTATCCAGCTGTCTTGCGCTTTACGTTGGGCCTCTTGGGCGGCTTCTCTGGCTTCTTTGATGTTGGTAAGGCGTTTCTCTAAAGTGGGGATGTCGGTTGATCTGGTGGGCTGATGTACACGTGGAGTATATCCAACAAGGAGGTCGAATGGGGCTTTCTTTGTAGTGGCGGATGGCCATGAGTTCTTCGTATACTGGGCTATAGGTAACCAGGCATGCCAGTTGTTTTGCTGTGTTCCGCAGAACATTCTGAGGTACTGCTCGAGAGATTGATTTGCTCGTTCACTTGCACCATCTGTTTGGGGGTGGTAGGCTGTGCTGATATTTTGGTGGATGTCTAGGAGGTGGCATAGCTCCTTTCCAAAGCGTGAGGTGAACCGGGGATCTCGGTCCAAGATTATCTTCTTGGGTAAGCCATAGTGAGGTAGGACGTGTGTTAGGTATAGTTGCGCGACTCCTTCAGAATCTATAGTCTCTTTGCAAGGCAAGAACATAGAGGCCTTGGTACAATCAGTGTCCATGATCATCAGGATGGTGTCATAGCCTCCAGAGGGCGGTAGTTTTGTGATGAAATCCATGGCAATAGTCTCAAAAGGACAAGCATTTTCGACTGGAGTTATTGGCGACAAGGGGGGATGGCTAGGATGAGTGTTCACTTTGTTCATTTGACAGGTTGCGCATCCTCGGATGTACTCAGTTATGAAGGCTTTCATGTTGGGCCACCAGTAGTACGGCGAAATTAATTGGAGTGTTTTTGAAATTCCAGGGTGGCCAGCGGTTAATTGGTCGTGAAAAAGGGATGTTACTCCCCTCCTAAGGGTATTGTCTGCCACAACAACTAGAGCGTTCCCATGGTACCAGTGGGTTCCGTCTGCTAGGGTTATTTGTTTGAACGCTTTGACCCATTGTTTGAGTTTCTGCTGATTTTGGTACTGTGCCAACTTGATTTGACTGTCCAGGTTGCTTTCTAGCATGTCCCAATCCATAACTTGGATATGTTCGTTCTCTCCACCAGGCCGCCCGTTTCCGGGGTGACTCCCGTCCATGGAGGTACTTCGAATATTTGTATGGTGTTCGCAGAAATATTTGCTGGGCCATACTGTGATGTCTTCATTTTCTGGATTGCTTCCGTCGTCATGGTCTTCACGTCTTGATAGACCGTCTGCTCGATTTGAGGCTCCTGGCTTGTATTCCAGGATCATGTTGTATTGTTCTCGTTCAGGGAGGTATCCAGCGACTCTTGGTCCAATTTTCCTGGGGTCGCGATAATAGCGGAGGTTTGCATGGTCGGTATAAACTAGTACTGGTTTCTCAGTACCCTTGAGGAGGTAGTCCCAATTCCTGAGGCCGCGCATGATGGCCAGGAATTCTCTGTCGTAAATAGGGTAGTTTTGCTCTGTGCTGGTAAATTTCTGGGAGTGGAAACCGCAGGGATGTCGTGGTCCTGGCTTTTCTGTGCCATCAGGTCGTGTGATAGGTGGTCCTCTTTGATAGAGTATGGCTCCGGTTGCTATCTGTGAAGCGTCGACTTCCAGCTCGAATTGTTTGCTGGGATCTGGGCGAATGAGTACTGGGGCGCTAGTGATGCGCTTCTTGAGTTCTCTAACTGCAGCTATGCAGTCCGGTGTCCATTCAAATGGGACATCCTTTCCAAAGAGGCGTGTGATGGGTGCTGTGATGGAGGAAAAGTTGGCGATAAACATGCGGTGGTATCCCAAGACTCCTATGAATGAGCGGGCTCCTTTGAGGGTTGTAATGTTCTCTGGCCAGTCTGCTATTCCGGCGATTTTGGCTGGGTCAACTGTTGCACCTTCCTTGGTGAGGCGTACTCCTAGGAAGTCCATGGTAGGCTTCATGAATATTGATTTACTGAGCTTGAGGTGTAGTCCGTTTTTGGCTAGTAGGTCGAAGGCGAAGTAGAGGATTTCGATGTGCAGCTTGATATCTTTGAGCTTTGTTCCTAGTCCACAGTCGTCCATATAACTTCTGAATATTTTCCTGATGTTGTGGACTCCTTTCTTTTCGAAATGTTCGTAAAGTTCTTCCAGCATGAGGTTCATAAACCTCTGGAATGTCGGCGGTGAGTTGCTCATCCCGAAGAACATAACTTTGGGCTCGAATAGCCCGTGGCGGGTTTTGAAGGCGGCTTTCCATTCATCCCCTTCATGTATGTGAATGTTGTTGTAGCCCCAGCATATGTCGAATTTGCTGAATAGCTCCATTCCTTGGAGGTCTTCAATACATTGGGCGAGGTTAGGAAGGGGGGTGACGTCTTTCTTTGTGACTGCGTTGAGTGGGCGGTAGTCGATGATGTAGCGTTTTTCCTTGCTGTCCTTTTTAGGGACCATGAATGTGCTGAATCCATAAGGTGATTCGGATGGGACAATGTATCCTTTCTCCAGGTTTTCGTCGAGGAACTGGTTTTCTGCCTCCTGGTCTTTGAGGCTCATAGGATAGGTTTTGCAATTGAACTTTGCTGGAGCTTCCGCTGTGAGCTCGATTTTGTGGTTGCAGGGATGTGATGGGGGGAATTTCTTGGCTTCTTCGTCTGAAAAGAGGAGTGCATGTCGTTTGAATTCCTCTGGCAGGGTGATTTCTTCTTTCTTGTGTTCTTCCGCGTACTTGTGGGCCATTTCCGTGGCATTGTGGGTCCTGTTGACTTCCATAGTAGTTCTTCCGATCCATATATTGGGTTGGCTTTGATTTTCAAGTTCTTCCATAATTGCTTCGTGAGTTTCCATGATAAGATCATTGTCTTCTTGTTTCTGTTGTTTCTCCTTGAGGTAGCCTTGTGCTTTGTCCCAGGTAATTTTCTGGATGGTTTCAACCTTGACTTTTGGTCCTTTGAGTGTTCCTGCTTCCCAATCAATGTCGGGTTTGAATGCTTTGAACCAGGGGTAGCCGAAGAGAAAGCGATCTCTTCCTAGATTTGTGATGAAGAAGCGTTGTTGTTTTCTTACGCTTCCTTTGCTAACCATGAGATCACAATAATGGGTGATCTTTCCTTGTCTGTTGAGCGTTCCATCGACATTAAAGACGGGTCAGTGGTAAGGGAGTTCCTTCCTTCCTAGACGGAGTTTCTTGATGGTTTCTGAGTCGATGAAGTTCTCAGTGGCTCCAGTATCAAGGAGGCCGATTTCTTTTGTTTCCCTTTTGTAGCTGATGACCGTGAACTCAATTTGTACTGAGTTACTTTTGTTGACAAAGGCGCTGTCTAGTCTGAAGGTCTTGGCAAGGGCTTCAATTTTCTGGATGCTGAGTCCGGCTCTTGGGATAAGCTCATTGAGCATTCTGATTTTTGTGTCGTCATCCATGGTTTGGATCTGTTCTCTGAGTGCGTCTCCCATCTGCTGTGCAGAGGGCTTCGACTTTGGGTAGGCATGTGCGTTTTCCAATCGCTGTGCAATGGACTTTGTCTTTGGTTTGCATAGCTTGATTAGCTTTTGGCGAGTGGCCTCATCAAATTTGTGGGCATTGGCTGCGATACAATCTTTGATTGCTTTGATTTTCTGTGGTCCTAGCATATGTGCTGGTGGTTTGTCGGAAATGAGTTTCTCAAGTTTCTTTGCATCCAATAACTGTGGGGAGTGATCCAGGGTTTCTTCCTTGAGAGCGTTGAAACTATTGGTGCTCTTATTCTCTTGGATCCTTTTGGCAAGTTGGTTCATGGGTAGGATTCCCATATCTGGACGGCTTTGGGTGGCGTTAATGACTGCGGTTCTTTGTTGATCATGATTGACTTGGCGTCTAACTCAGCAGTGACAGGCGTAGTGGCCCTTCTTGTGGCAATGGAAGCACTCCTGGCTTCTTATAAGTTTGTTTGTCAGTGGTGCATGCTTGTGGCCATTGTCCTGTGGCCACGTCGAGTTCTTGTAGAACATGTGGTTTACTTGGGATGCTATTCCATGGTGGTGGTATTTCCCTGCAAAGCATAGTGCGTTGACCTCAATAGGATCCTTTGGTTCCATGACAATCGGTGCTTTGATGTCGAAGATCTCATATAGAGCTTTACGAAGCATTGTCTTTGCATCGTCTTGTGATTGCGTCTTTTGCGCCTTTGTTTCTCCCATTGATGATCCAGTGGTTCCCTGGTACGACCAATCTGTTGTCGGTTTGATTGCTCCAACTTCAGTGGTCGAGCGTCCTGTAATTGTGACGCCTTTTGGTCTACCAGTGGCCTTCTGGTCTTTGATATGGGGTGTGCTTTTTATAGCAGCAACCGCGGCATATGTCTTAGCATCTTTGGCTAGTGTCGTCATGACTTCTTGTTGTGTATGGGGAGGAGGTGGTGTGACAGGGGGTGGTCGACTTGCCAAGCTGGTATGTCGAAAGAAAACAAAGCTTGACTTGTGTTAAGGCTTCAACGGGCCTTGATAGTACGACTTGTACTAAGAGTGAACTGGTGGCGAGTACTTGAAGAAGTAGAAGTCTCTAGTGTTGCTAGAGACGACTCTGAGAGGCTTATGTAAGAGATGAGAAGAGGGGAGGCACTTTGGGGAGCTTTCAAGAACGTTGATATTGAGAATCAAGTCAAGCTTAGGGCTTGACTGTCGAAATACAGGGCGCTTATATACA
>Ga0307510_10012479_pt1 | contig 10079 bp, 4 predicted proteins | sample 12_EM_MG_FD_207224 | JGI IMG/M metagenome (GOLD analysis project Ga0307510, IMG submission 207224) | Populus trichocarpa ectomycorrhiza microbial communities from riparian zone in the Pacific Northwest, United States - 12_EM | ecosystem: Host-associated > Plants > Roots > Unclassified | place...
GCAGGATGGAATTCTCTTCTCTTACTTCCCGCAGACTTACGATCTGCCCGGCCTTCAGCTTTCCGGATTCGCCCGGATCAGTAACGACCTTCTTATCAAAGATCCAGTCATTCTCTTCGAGGAACTCGAACTTATCGACCGTATCTTCTTCAAGGAAACGAGTATCACCCGGATCGACGATCGTCAGCTTACGCATCATCTGGCGAACGATCACCTCGATGTGCTTGTCATTGATCTTCACACCCTGAAGACGATAAACTTCCTGGATCTCATTAACCACATATTCCTGTACAGCAAACGGCCCCTTGATCGAAAGAATATCCGCAGGCGCTACCTGACCATCGGACAGCTGTGCGCCGGCCTTGATAAAGTCACCATCCTGTGCAAGGATCTGCCTTGTCAGCGGAACAAGATACTTCTTGACAACACCATCCTTGGCTTCTACGATGATCTCGCGGTTACCACGTTTGATATTACCAAAAGCTACCACACCGTCGATCTCGCTGACGATAGCAGGGTTGCCCGGATTACGCGCTTCGAACAGCTCCGTTACGCGGGGCAGACCACCCGTGATATCCCGCAGCTTACCCAGTACGCGGGGGATCTTCACGATTACCTGGCCAGCTCTCACCGGATCACCTTCTTCGATGATGATATGAGAACCTACCGGCAGGTTATAGTTCTTTATTTCCTTGTTCCCTTCGATGTTGATAGAAGGAATCTTGGTCTTGTCTTTTGTTTCGATAACCACCTTCTCGCGGTGACCGGTCTGTTCGTCCGCTTCTTCCCGGTAGGTGATACCTTCGATAACAGCGTCGAATTTCACGTTCCCGGCGATCTCGGAGATCACAACGTTGTTGAACGGATCCCATGTGCAGATCACATCGCCCTTCGCCAGCTTCTGACCGTCTTTCACGTTCAGCGTAGCACCGTAAGGTACGTTGTTGGTTGCCAGCAGACGATCGTTCTTCACATCCATGATCCTTACCTCACCGGTACGACCGATGACGACCTGTACTGTCAGGCCTTCATTGTTCACTGTACCGACAGTCCTCAGACCATCAAACTGAACAGTTCCTTCGAACTTCGCGATCATCGTGGACTCAACCGAAGCACTACCCGCAACACCACCCACGTGGAATGTACGCAGGGTCAGCTGTGTACCAGGCTCACCAATACTCTGAGCGGCAATGATCCCTACAGCGTCACCCTTCTGCGTGGTATAACCCGTTGCCAGGTTCTTACCATAACACTTCACACACACGCCGCGTTTGCTTTCGCAGGTCAGCACCGACCGGATCTCCACAATTTCAATGCCCGCATCTTCGATGGCCTTTCCTATCTCTTCTGTTATCTGCTCACCCGCAGTAACGATCAGCTTGTCGGTCTGGAGATCATATACGTCATGGAGTGACGTACGACCCAGGATCCGGTCATATAATGGTTCTACGACGTCTTCATTGTCTTTCAGCGCGGAGGTCGCAATACCTCTTAACGTACCGCAATCTTCTTCCGTGATGACCACATCCTGCGCAACGTCCACCAGACGACGGGTAAGGTAACCGGCATCGGCCGTTTTCAGGGCCGTATCCGCCAGACCCTTACGGGCACCGTGGGTAGAGATAAAGTAGTCCAATACGTTCAGACCACCCTTGAAGTTGGAAAGGATCGGGTTCTCGATGATCTCACTGCCGGTAGAGCCAGACTTCCTTGGCTTGGCCATCAGCCCTCTGATACCAGCCAGCTGCTTGATCTGCTGCTTGCTGCCACGGGCGCCGGAATCCAGCATCATGTAAACAGAGTTGAAACCCTGCTTGTCATTAGCCAGCTCGACGATCAGCGACTCAGTGATACGGGTATCGACACGGGACCAGATATCCACGATCTGGTTATATCGCTCGTTATTCGTGATCAGACCCATGTTATAGTTGTCCCATACTTCGTCGACTTCCACTTTCGCGTTGTCAAGCTGCTTCTCCTTGGTATCGGGAATGATCAGGTCATTGATGTTAAAGGACAATCCGCCACGGAAGGCCATCCGGAAACCCAACAGCTTGATATCATCCAGGAACTTCACCGTCTTGGGGATATTCGTCCATTTGATGATATTACCGATGATCTCACGAAGCGACTTCTTCGTCAGCAGGGCGTTTACAAAACCTACTTCAACAGGAACGTGCTGGTTGAACAGCACCCGGCCTACCGTAGTCTCCAGCAGTTTGTGCTCGATGGTATCCTGGGCCGTCCGCACATTCGTCTTTACCTTGATAAAGGCATGCAGATCGATCCGTCCTTCATTATAGGCAATGATAACTTCTTCAGCGCTGTAAAAAGCCTTTCCTTCTCCCTTCACCTTCAGTTCAGGAGTAGATTTTCTGCCCTTGGTGATGTAGTAAAGACCCAACACCATGTCCTGTGAAGGCAGGGTGATAGGAGTACCGTTCTGCGGGTTGAGGATGTTGTGCGAAGACAGCATCAGCAGCTGCGCTTCCAGTACGGCAGCGCTGCTCAGCGGAACGTGAACGGCCATCTGGTCACCGTCAAAGTCGGCATTGAACGCCGTACACACCAGCGGGTGCAGCTGTATAGCCTTACCTTCGATCAGCTTGGGCTGGAAGGCCTGGATAGACAGACGGTGCAGCGTCGGGGCACGGTTCAGCATGACCGGGTGACCTTTTAATATGTTCTCAAGGATATCCCAAACGATAGCCTCTTTTTTATCAACCAGTTTACGAGCGCTCTTCACCGTCTTCACAATACCTCTTTCGATAAGCTTGCGGATGATGAACGGTTTGAAAAGCTCGGCAGCCATATCCTTTGGCAGACCGCACTCGTGCAGCTTCAGCTCCGGACCTACCACGATAACCGAACGACCAGAGTAGTCGACACGTTTACCAAGCAGGTTCTGACGGAATCGGCCTTGCTTACCCTTCAGCACATCGCTGAGAGACTTCAGCGCACGACCACCTTCAGCCTTAACGGCATTTGATTTACGGCTGTTGTCGAACAGGGAGTCGATAGCTTCCTGTAACATACGTTTTTCGTTACGAAGGATGACCTCAGGAGCCTTGATCTCCAAAAGACGCTTCAGACGATTGTTACGGATGATCACCCGACGATACAGATCGTTCAGATCGGATGAAGCGAAACGACCACCATCCAATGGAACCAACGGACGTAATTCCGGAGGAATAACAGGGATATATTGCATAACCATCCACTCAGGACGGTTGGTGATCCGTGAATTGGCATCGCGGAATGCTTCCACAACACTCAGCCTCTTCAGGGCATCAGCCTTACGCTGCTGGCTTGTCTCATTCGCAGCGGCATTCCGCAGATCGAAGGACAGCTGATCAAGCTCGATACGCTCCAACAGGTCATGAACCGCTTCCGCACCCATTTTCGCGATGAACTTGGCAGGATCTTCATCAGGCAGATACTGGTTGTCCTTAGGCAGTGTGTCCAGGATCTCCAGGTATTCTTCTTCCGTCAGCAGATCACCATAATTCTGCCCCTTATCCGTACGGATACCAGGCTGAATTACTACATATCTTTCATAGTAAATAATGCTTTCCAGTTTCTTGGAACTCATCCCCAACAAATAACCGATCTTGTTAGGAAGTGATTTGAAATACCAAATGTGAACGACCGGTACCACCAGCTTAATGTGGCCCATCCGCTCACGCCTGACCTTCTTCTCGGTGACTTCCACCCCGCAACGGTCACACACAATCCCTTTATAGCGTATCCGCTTGTACTTGCCGCAGGCACACTCATAATCCTTTACGGGACCAAAAATACGCTCACAGAACAAGCCGTCTCTTTCAGGCTTGTAAGTGCGGTAGTTGATGGTTTCTGGCTTCAGAACCTCTCCATACGATCTCTCGAGAATGGAATCGGGCGAAGCTAATCCGATAGTGATTTTTGAAAAAGTGGCTCTGGGACGATTTTCTTTTTTAATAGCCATATTGCAATATGCGGTTTTTATCTTTATTCCAACCCTACTGAAATTCAACCATTTAAGCCTACCAAAGCATGCAAACGATGCCAATAAACCTAAATTAAGGAGGGCAAAGGTACGAATTTACTTTAGAAAAATGTTTTTTCCAAAATACTCCGTTCCTAAGCCCGCCCGGCTTGCCCGTATTAAAATAAATTGTAATTGATTTTTGACCAACCCACAGATTATATAACAAGAATTGATCCAGTTAGTTCATTCTAACCCCTTCTTTCCCCTTCCAAATACTTTTTCCTTATCACATCCTGCACCGGCACATGCCGGATCTTACTCTCCATCCATGAGATAATATCCAGATACATGAACGCCCTCGTCTCAAACCGATTCCCCTCGAACTCCTTCAACCTCTCCACCAGCTTCTCAAACTCCGGTCTCAGCTTCCCCGGTGACAGATTGAACGACTTCCGCAAAAACCGGAAGATCTCCTCCTCCACCCGGCTGAGATTCCCCATCTTCGCCATGAACCGGTAAACAGACTTGATCAGATACTCCAGCAGGTCAAAATTCCCCAGCTCATAATGCGCGATCAGATGCAACAACCTCGAATAACATTGCAGATCCGTCCGCAGATCAACCTTCCAGTTGATGATCTTATTCAAATAGTCTATCGTCTTCTCATAATCGCCGCTCCCAAAATACAAACAGGCGATCTTATAGTAGAACACTAGTATCCGGTGACGATCCAGGTACATCCAATACTCCTTCAACTTTTCCTCTATATAAGGCACCAGTGCCGTCCCCTCCGTAAAAGTCCCATCGATAAAATGCTGATTCAGCTTGGAGATATATAGATACACAAAGGTCTGTATCCTGTTATTGATATTGTTCTTCACGACATCCGATTCCGAGAACGCCTCAAACGTACTCAGTGTCTCCCGGAACTTTTCATCATTCAGCAGGTCGAAATGAGCACTCAGTAAATTGTGCATCCCCTTGATATAATGCGAAGTCTCTATCGCTACCATAAAAGGCTCCCGCTCAAAAAGATCCACCCACTTCTGCGTATACCGGTAATACATCAGAAAATCCTGCCGGATAAAGGCATACCAGGTAAAACTCTGATACAGATACAGCTTCTCATAAAATCCCTGACAGTCATTGATATTCTCAGGCAACTGCTTCTCAAAGAATTCCTGCACCGCCTCCTCATCCTTCTCATTCCTCGCCACCCCATTCCGGATATACCAACTGTATAGCTCCAGCGACAGATTCGATAACCGGCTGATCAACCTCAGCTGCTCATTCACCGCATCTACCTCGCTGGCCAGCTGGTCAGCCCGGTCCTGCATGCTTCGGGTAATATGAAGCGCCTCTATCGTTTTCTCAAAGAACAACACCTGCAACAAAAAAGTCACCTGGTTATGCGCCTTCGCATTCTCCTTGATCTTGTCAAGGGTCTTCAAACTCTGTAGATATAACCCCTTATTATAGAGGATCCGGGCATAATCCAGCTGCTCATGTAATTGAATATCAATGTTCTCCTCCTGCCGGATGAGCCGCAAACTCGTTAGGATCTCCCGGTAGAGGTGCGCCTTGGCGTTGGAAAGCTGGGCCTTCTTTAAATTTTTGTTTTTACTTAACAGTTGAGCCTCATCATACTCCTCCATTTTGTCCAGAGCGTCAAATAGTTGGATGCTTTTCAGGTCCTCACTGGCTGAATTACGCGTAATGTAGAGCTTAAAGTTCCGTTTTTCGGACTTTTCGAGGGATTTGATCAACTGGAACAACGTGTCTGACGAACGGTTGGGCATCGTAATTTATAACTTTAAAATCCTTGTCAGCAGTGCGTTTCGGCTCATTTACCCCCCTCGTAAGGGGTGTAAAACCACTTAAATTATGATTTCCTTTCCAAAGTAAACAAAGGTATTTTCGAAAACTGCATTAACCTCGAAAATTTTTATCTTATTTAAACTATAGCAATGTCCGACAAGAAAATCTACATCTTTGATACCACCCTCCGCGACGGAGAACAAGTACCCGGTTGCAAGCTCAATACCCGGGAAAAGATCGAGCTGGCCCTCCAGCTGGAAGGCCTCGGCGTCGATATTATCGAAGCCGGTTTCCCCATTTCCAGCCCCGGCGACTTCCATTCCGTGGAAGAGATAGCAAAGATCATCAAAAATGCCACTGTCTGCGGCCTTAGCCGCGCCGTTCAAAAAGATATCGAAGTGGCCGCCGCCGCACTCAAACCCGCCCGGCGCCCCCGCATCCATACCGGCATCGGCACCTCCGACTCGCACATAAAAAATAAGTTCAACTCCAATCGCGACGAAATCCTCGAACGCGCCGTCCAGGCCGTAAAATGGGCAAAGAACTTCGTCGACGACGTTGAGTTCTACGCAGAGGATGCAGGCCGCACCGACAACGATTACCTGGCCCGTGTTATCGAAGCCGTGATCCGCGCCGGCGCCACCGTCGTCAATATCCCCGATACGACCGGTTATTGCCTACCCAACCAGTACGGAGAGAAGATCGCCTTCCTCATGAACCATGTACCCAATATCGACAAGGCCGTTATCTCCTGCCATTGTCATAACGATCTCGGCCTCGCCACAGCCAACTCCATCGCCGGCATCAGCAACGGCGCCCGCCAGATCGAATGTACCATCAACGGTCTCGGAGAAAGAGCCGGCAACACTTCCCTCGAAGAAGTCGTTATGGTCATCAAACAACACAAACAGCTCGGATTTTATACAAATATCAATGCGAAACAGCTGAACCCGCTCAGCCGCCTCGTATCCGATACGATGCGTATGCCCGTTCAGCCCAATAAAGCCATCGTCGGCGCCAACGCCTTCTCCCATTCCTCCGGCATTCACCAGGACGGTTTCCTGAAAGACGCCTCTACCTACGAGATCATCAATCCCGAAGAAGTAGGAGCAGATGAATCCCGTATCGTCCTCACCGCCCGCAGCGGACGCAGCGCCCTCGCCTTCCGTTTCCAGAAAATAGGATACTCTTTCAACAGGAACGACATCGATACGCTTTACGAACGCTTCCTCGAAGTCGCCGACACAAAGAAAGAAGTGATGGAAGAAGACCTTCACGAAATGGCCAGAGTTTACAACGCATCAACCGTCACAGCCTAGTCGAACAACAAAAAAACCAGTATTCTTTATATACCATTATGGCAAAAACATTATTTGAAAAGATCTGGGACCGCCACGTCATCAAAACGATCGAAGGCGGCCCCTCCGTGCTCTACATCGATACCCATTTCATCCACGAGGTGACCAGCCCCCAGGCCTTCAAAGGTATCGAGAACAGGGGCATCGAAGTCTTCCGGCCCAAACAGATCGTGGCCACCGCCGATCACAACGTACCCACCCTGCACCAGGAGCTCCCCATAAAAGAAGAGCTCTCCCGCTTACAGGTTCAAAGACTCATCGAGAACTGTGCGCGACATCACGTTGAATTATACGGCCTTGGTCATCCCTACCAGGGCATTGTTCATGTTATAGGGCCCGAGCTCGGCATCACACAGCCCGGCATGACCATGGTCTGCGGCGACAGCCATACCTCTACACACGGAGCCTTTGGCGCCATCGCCTTTGGTATCGGCACCAGCGAAGTGGAAATGGTCATGGCCACCCAATGCCTGATGCAAAGCAAACCAAAGCTGATGCGCATCAACGTGGAAGGTGAACTGAGCAATGGCGTCGTGTCCAAAGACATCATCCTCTATATCATCGCGAAAATTTCCGCCAGCGGCGCTACCGGTTATTTCGTCGAGTACGCCGGCTCCGCCATCCGTAACCTCTCCATGGAAGCCCGCATGACCATCTGTAATATGAGCATCGAAATGGGTGCCCGCGGCGGCCTGATCGCCCCGGACGAGACCACTTTCGACTACATAAAAGGCCGCGAGTTTGCCCCCAAAGGCGCAGTATGGGATAAAAAGCTCGCGCAGTGGCAGCAACTCTATTCCGATAAGGACGCCAAATTCGATATCGAGATCAACATCAACGCCGCCGACATCGAACCCATGATCACCTACGGAACCAACCCGGGCATGGGCGTCAGCGTAGCCGGACATATCCCCGGAGAAAGCGAGATAGAAGTAAGCGATCAACCCGCCTTCGCAAAAGCCCTGACCTATATGGGCCTCCAGGCCGGCGCCGCCATAAAAGGTAAAAAAGTCGACTACGTCTTCATCGGCAGCTGTACCAACTCCCGCATCGAAGACCTTCGGCTCGTAGCCTCCTTTGTAAAAGGCAAAAAGAAAGCCGACAACGTAGAAGTATGGGTCGTACCCGGTAGCAAACAGGTTGAACAGCAGGCCATCAAGGAAGGCATCGATAAGGTCTTCGAAGCAGCTGGCTTCAATCTCCGCCAACCCGGTTGCTCCGCCTGCCTCGGCATGAACGAAGACAAGATCCCCGCAGGGAAATATTGTATCTCGACTTCCAATCGCAACTTCGAAGGCCGTCAGGGTCCCAACGCCCGCACTCTGCTGGCCAGCCCCCTGACCGCAGCCGTCGCAGCCATCACCGGCGAAGTAGCCGACATCAGGGAGTTCATCTAAACAAAACAAACAATGAGTAAGTCGATAAATAAAATAAATTCCACTACCGTTCCCCTCAACCAGGAGAACGTCGACACCGACCAGATCATCCCCGCCCGTTTCCTCAAAGCCACCAGCCGCGATGGATTCGGCGAGAACCTGTTCCGCGACTGGCGTTACAACAGTGACGGTACCCCGAAAAAAGATTTTGTTCTCAACGACCCTACCTATAACGGAAAGATCCTGGTAGCCGGAAAGAACTTCGGCTGCGGGTCCAGCCGCGAACACGCCGCCTGGGCCATCAAGGACGCCGGCTTTGACGTCGTCGTCAGCAGCTTCTTTGCAGACATCTTTAAGAACAACGCCCTCAATAATTTCCTGCTGCCCGTCACCGTCAGCGAAGAGTTTCTGCAAAAGGCCTTTGCCGCTATCCAAAAAGATCCGAAGACAACCATCGCCGTCGATCTCGAATCCCAAACCATTACCGTCGACGGTCACTCAGAAAAATTCGAAATAAACAATTATAAAAAAACCTGCCTGCTCAATGGGTACGACGACATCGATTATCTCTTGAGCATGAAAAGCGAGATCGAGAATTTCGAAAAATCCCGCGAAACATCAAACGCATAAACCCATACCCAAATAATCATTGTATGCAAAAAAACATCGTAGTCATTGAAGGTGACGGCATCGGCCCCGAAGTAACCCGACAGGCTATCAAGGTTCTCAACTCAGTAGCTGAACAAGGCGGACATGAATTCACTTACACCTATTGCCTGATGGGCGCAGACGCCATCGACAAGACAGGCAACCCGCTCCCCGACGAGACCATCGAAGCCGCCCTCAACAGCGACGCGATCCTCTTCGGCGCCATCGGTCACCCCAAATACGATAATGACCCCACTGCTAAAGTGCGACCCGAACAAGGTCTGCTCAAACTGCGGAAATCACTGCAATTGTTTGCCAACATACGCCCGGTTACCACCTATCCGGCCCTCCAGCATCTGTCCCCGCTGAAGGCAAAAATTCTCGAAGACGTAGATTTCGTCATCTATCGTGAGCTTACCGGTGGCATCTACTTCGGGAAAAAAGAGCTCAATGCAGAAGGCACACAGGCCTCCGACGAGTGCACCTATACCCGTGACGAGATCGAACGCATCGCACACCTTGCCTTCCAGAAAGCCCAGCAGCGCCGCAAAAAGCTGACCCTCGTCGACAAAGCCAACGTACTCGAAACCTCCCGCCTCTGGCGCAAAGTAGTACAGGACATCGCAGGACAATATCCCGATGTAAAGGTCGACTTCCTTTTTGTTGACAACGCAGCTATGCAGATCATCCTCAACCCCAAACAATTTGACGTAATCCTTACCGAGAATATGTTCGGAGACATCATCAGCGACGAAGCCAGCGTGATCAGCGGTTCCCTCGGTCTGCTGCCCTCAGCCTCCATCGGCAAAGGCGCAGCTCTCTTCGAACCCATCCATGGCTCCTACCCGCAGGCAGCCGGCAAAGACATCGCCAACCCCCTCGGCAGCATCCTGTCCGCAGCCATGCTGC
>Ga0307510_10012480_pt1 | contig 10079 bp, 9 predicted proteins | sample 12_EM_MG_FD_207224 | JGI IMG/M metagenome (GOLD analysis project Ga0307510, IMG submission 207224) | Populus trichocarpa ectomycorrhiza microbial communities from riparian zone in the Pacific Northwest, United States - 12_EM | ecosystem: Host-associated > Plants > Roots > Unclassified | place...
AACACGAATTACAGGCAAAATCAATAAATTATTAAATTCACGTGCTAAAGCGGAGTTTAATACCTATAACCTTTAACTCCAAACACGGCAATTCACCGATTGCCTTTCTTTGCTGTCACTTCTTTTTAAAAAAAAAATGTTTGACTTCTGTAAAATCAATATATGGGGGATGGTAACCATTTAGATGGTGGTCAGTGATAAGAGCTTGGATCAAGAGGTTTGTTTTTTTTGTGGTCTCAGGTTCGAGCCCTGTGGTTGCTCATATGATGATCACTGGAGGCTTACATGGTCGTTAATTTTGGGATCCGTGGGATTAGTTGAGGTATACACAAGATGACCCGAACACCCACATTAAACTAAAAAAAAAATATGAGGGATGGTATTAGATGGTGAGTCAACGTAGAGAAAGCGAGTTAATCATGGGCCAAGAACTCTGATATTGACTTTGAACCTAGCTTGGTCGTTATCCAAAGTGATGGGTTAACCATCACACCATCACCTGATTAGGTTATAATATCGCAGCCGAAGATAGTTTTCAACTTTTCCAGCCTTCACCGTTCACCCCTGTCTCCCTGGCAAAAAAGTTGCAGCATGGCTCCTTGTGGGTAGCTAATTAAGTCAGTAAGATCGATAATTTCTTAAGCTGAAAACAAGGGTTTGACTACTGGTTTTGTTACAGTAGGATTAATACCATGGATTCCCCGGATCCATGGTCCTAGGGTTTGCTGCCTGGGATGGCTAAGAAGAAGAAGAGAGAGCTGCATGAACATCAAAGCTTTACAGCTCCTTCCACGGTAACCAGAATTTAACTTGCTTTGCTTTATGCGGACAATGCTTGAATGCAAGACTCGTGGCAGCCAAATCTTGGCAGTAAAGAGTTGTTTTCATGATTGCTCGAGCCTTTTAAGTCTTCTCTATCACCTACCAATTAAAACGACATCATTCTCAATCTTTTCCATCAGTGGCCATGGCCAGTGATAATTTCGTCGTTGTGTTGACTTCATACATCATCTTCTACGCTGTACATGCCACGTGTTTCAAAATGTATTCGCTCAGATAAAATATTTTAAAAAACTACTATATTTATTATTTTATTAGCCCTAGAAGATTCACTGTTTGTATCTTCTAAAATAAATGCTCTACGTCATTCGATTATTTTTTTTTAAAAAAAAAAAACAAAGATTTTACTCGCAGTTCTTATTAGTAACCCAAATGTGGTAATTATTTTCAGCATCTCTAATCTATGTAAAGAAGAAAATAAAAATTGGTTCCCATTTGATTTTGGAAAAGAAACAGAAATTATTTTATTATAATCTCGCCAAAAAAATATCTAAACCTATAGTGTGATAATATATATTAAATTTTTACTGCAAGGAGGTTTTAAACATTGAAAATAAAAATCCTAATTAAATTTTAAATTAGAACTCAAATCTCCTACATTCATTTGTTTTATTATCTCAAGCGAATCAAACATAAAAGACATATATTTTATTTTTATAGTCATAAAGTCGAAAATAAATTTACAAGAAAAGTCGATAGAAGTAGAGGCCACTTCATTAAATTAAAATAAATAAATAAATAAAAACTGAATTTTCCAAAAAATTGAACTTAAATTTTATGAGCCAGGTTGAATCCTTATCAAAGGAATGCCAATTTATTGTGAAAATTAAATTTTTGTCTCATTAAATAGTTTCAATTGTCAGAATTTGGATCGCACATTAAATTTATTGTTGTTAATTATTAATTTTTCCTTGCCCTCAAAAATTAACGATTCAATTAAAGTGTGTTTGAAAATATAATTATGGTTATTTTTTAAAGTGTTTTTTACTTGAAAATGTATCAAAATAATTTTTTTTTATTTTTTAAAAATTATTTTTGATATTACCCCATCAAAATATCTAAAATCACCCAAAAAAAATATTAATTGAAAATAAATAAATAAAATTAATTTTTTTAAAAAGGTTCTTAAAATGAAAAAACAAATATGATATTAGTAGCTAGTACGTATAATATCTGTACAATAAAAGAAAAAATAAATACTAAGAATTATGTAATTAATTCATTTAATTTTATAACAACAAAAAAAACATCATGGTAAGAATACGTGAAAATAAAGTACTTAAAAATGCCTACCAAAGCACGTGACCACTTAGATTTATCCTTAAATTAATAAATCGCGTGTTAAGAGTTCGTGTATTTATACTGTCTTAAAACAAATAGAACTAAGACAAATAAAGAAAATAATAATTAGAAATAAATAATTTAGAAAAGAAGAAATATCGATAGAAGGGAATTGACTGAGAAAGAAAGAGAAAAAAATATATGTGAAATTTTGGTGTTGGTGAGAAGGAAGGAAGCAAATCCAAGCAGCTCTGCAACAACAGCCTAAAAGAAATTACGATTATTATTATTATTATTAAATTTCAAATGCTGGAAAAATTCGAAGGAAAGCGACGCGTGATCTGGCAGTGAATTACCTGGAGCATAAAATGCGTTTAGATCCAGAAAAGGAAGCATTTTTGGCGTTGTAAACTGGCATTTAATCTTGGAATTCGAGATCTTCTTTGAAGAAATTTTTACTTGAATATATATATTTTTTTTTCGGTTTCTGGTGAGTGAAGCTGCTGCTGCTGCTGCTACTTTGCTCAGTTTGCTCCACCTCACTGACTTGAAACGGTGAGTTTTTGCTTTGTTTCTTCGGTGGAAGGGTGTTAGAAGTTGAGGATGTTGAATTGGAGGGTTTTGAGTGTGATGGAGTGTAGTATTAGTGTGTTGGGATCATGATGGAAAGAAATCTAGGGTTTTGAAATTGTATTTCGAGATGAAGGATTCTGTTTGATTCTTGTTGTCATATGGTTGTTGAGCTAATTCATTTTGAATGCTGCATTTGCTTTAATTAATGATGGTATATACTATGCTGTGGTATTTGTTTCTGAAGATTTGGTGTTAAATTTGCATGCGTGGGGATTGATTGTCGTTGTCTCGGGTTGCTACTAGAAGTGGAGCTAGTTTAATTCAGCGGGGAACTTGAAAAGGATGGAAGCTTGAATTGAAGCTTCATTTTCGGGAAGGAAGGGTGTTTTGGCTAGTTCATTTCTTGGTTCTTCGTTGGATGTTTGTTTATGGGAAATTTGATTGGAAAAGGGGTTGTTTTGGTTTTAGTGTTGAGGAGAGGTTGAAGTGATTAGTCTGGAAATTTATTTTTTAGTGGAGGAGATGCCGCCTTCTCCGGCATTGAGGTACTCTCCTGGGAGAGAGCCAAGAGCTGACAATCATAAGCGAGGGCGTAGCCTTGAAGGTGGATTGCTCCTCAAAGATAAAGATGACGATCTTGCTATGTTCAATGAAATGCAGTCTAGAGAAAGAGAGAGTTTCTTGCTTCAGTCAGCTGATGACTTTGAAGTCACGTTCTGTAATTTTCTGTTGAAGCTCTGTTCTTTCATTTGGTTCATTGTGTTATCCTTTCCCAAATATAAATGTTTCTTCTGGTTAATCATGTTGCTTGCTTTGTGATTGAATTAAATATTTTTACGCAGCTTCAAAGTTGAGATACTTCTCAGACTTCAAACTTGGAGTTTCAATCCCTGTTCGAGGAGAGAATAGTGAACTTCTTAATATAGATGGGGAGAAGGATGACTATGACTGGTGGGTTATGGTTTCCTATTTGGAAACATTTTACTACACCTTCCTAATTTTTTGTTTCTCTAGCAAACAGAAGGAAACATTTAAGTTTTCACAAAGGGAAACTTGTTTTTGTGACACAGTCCGCTCATGTCTCACGTATTCGATTTATATGGATAAATTTATCATAGATAAAAGTATGAAGTTTTCTAGGTATACAACGAGTCTAGTTTCTAAATGTACAAGCTACTAGTGCCATTGATTGAATTATTAATTTGCAAAGACAAGCTGAAAAACAATAATTTTATAGGAATTAGTTCACATCTTCTCTTTTGCATCTTGCTTTAAAGCTGTTAAGAGTGCTCTTAGCTGTTTTTGGTTTTAATGAATTGCTTGGTCGTAATAATTTTGTAGGTTATTAACTCCGCCTGACACCCCACTTTTTCCTTCTTTGGATGATGAGCCGCCACCAGTTAATGTTGCATCCAGGGGCAGACCACGTAGTCAACCCATTTCCATAGCAAGATCTTCGACAGTAAGTCATTGACTGCTTTTATGGAATACAATTTATTTATTTGACTACCCCTTAAGGTTTGGATAAAGAATACATTTCTATCCATTCTCAATTGCCTGTAAGTGAGATGTGTGCATCCATATATAGATGGAGAAGAGTCACAGGAGCAGTAGGGGCAGTGCAAGTCCAAATCGCTTAAGCCCTTCCCTGGGTTCTGGTAACAGCACATTTCAGTCAAGAGGAAGGCCGTCATCAGCACCTCATTCTAGTCCAACTCCCACTCAACAGCCTGCCACTCCATCACGTAGGCCATCTCCCCCTCCAAGTAAAGCCTCAACATCTGCTCCTAGGTCTTCAACTCCAGGGAGAATGAGCACAGGATCAGGGGCGAGGGGAACTTCGCCCATAAGGACAAGTAGAGGGAACTCTGCCTCACCAAAAATAAGGGCATGGCAGTCAAATATCCTTGGTTTCTCCTCTGAAGCACCACCAAATCTTCGCACTTCTCTAGCTGATCGGCCAGCATCATATGTAAGGGGTTCCTCTCCAGCATCCAAAAATAGTAGGGACTCAGGCTCAAAATTTGGCAGGCAATCAATGTCTCCAGCCTCTAGAAGTGTTAGTTCATCACACAGTCATGATAGAGACCCAATTAGCTCACACAGCAAAGGTTCTGTGGCATCATCTGGTGATGATGATGTGGACTCTCTACAATCCATTCATGTGGGTAGCTTAGACCGCTTGGCTTCGAAGAGAATTGGTGGCTTTCCTAATAATAGAGCTCCTGCATTCTCCAAGAACTCAACTAGAATATTTTCCCCAAGTTCTGCTCCAAAAAGATCCTTCGACTCTGCTATTCGTCAAATGGTATCTCGATGCCTATTTCACTTAATCACACTCTTTTCTGTTAAATATTTACCAGTGATATTTTTTGTGAATATTCCTACAATAGTCACCCAACATGCTTGACTCTTAATAGTGTGATATTGATCATTTAATTTGTAGTAAAACACACACGTGAAAACTAAGTAGTACATTTGCTTGTGGTCCCTTTCTTCTCTTTTCACAAAAGAAGGGAATTTTATTCTGAAGTGAATATATTGCTTGTGTAGGTGCAGTACACATTACTTCACATGATTCTCACAAAATCACATGCCATTGCGTTTTGGGTAAAATCAAATTTGCCTTTTCTAGAGTTAGGTTATACACAAAGATCTATGCCGTACTCAGACTCTAAGATGAGCTTCCATGTGCCAAAAAAGTAAAATATTGACAATTTTGATAACTCTTATCACCATAAATCCTTTTATTAATTGTTCATGATGCTAAGCTCAAAAATCTCCTCAGATTTATAAATATTTAAAATTGTCATGAACACCATTCTATGACCTATCTCGATAACTAAAATTTGTAAGATTGTTATCAGTAACAAACCCTACCATCAAGAATTTACCCTTTTCTAATGCCTAAAATTATGTGGGATGCATAATTCCTAAAAACATGCGGGGTTTCAACCAATCCTATAGGAGTTCACCATTCTGCATGCATCCTCTCTCCCCCCCTCAACAAAACAAAAGAAAAGGTGAAATGAGAACGTATTTTGAAGTGATGTTGAATAAAACGGATCTTTTATAATCTTATCCAAATGAATTAAAAAAACAAACCTGTTAAACTGTGATAATGAAATAGTATCATGTCCTTTTTACCTTGGTAGTTTGGCAAAACTTTTCTTCATTTTTTAATATTTGGTAACCACACCCAGTACAACAAGAATGTTCTCTGTATTTGGTGGTCAGCTTCTGCGCAGCACTGAAATAAATGCTTCGCGATAAAATGGCATGCGTTTATTGTTTGTATACTCTGAGCATAAAATGCTTCAAATTGCAGATTTGGAGTCAATTGTAATTACGCATTTTCTGGTTTGAAATGGTCCCGCCAACTTGTTTATTAATTAAAATCATGTAATTAGTTGAAACATTTTTGGTGCGATCGTGCTGTTACATCATTACTAGAATAATGCAGGTATAAAGTATCTGGTTTGATGAGTGAGAAAAAGTTTAACAATGACGATAGATTGATGAATTCATATAACAGTTAAATCACTAGTTACTGTATTTTATGAATCGGATTATATGTATTAAAGTGGTGTGTTCAGCCAGTTTATTTATGGAATTTTCCTAGAAACCTTGAGTAGTTTATAGCTCCTGTGAAAATATCCAGGCTTGCTTACTTTCACTCTCCTCTCTTGTGCGTTCATAGTTTCTTTAGAAGTCTGGTGCATGGATCCTATATTTCATCAATGTTTTTGTGTAGGATCATCGGAAAAGTCCTCAGAACATGTTCAGACCACTTTTATCTAGTGTCCCCAGCACTACCTTATACGGTGGAAAAGCAAGTTCTGCACATCGTTCATTGATGTTGAGGAACTCTTCTGTTACAACCAGCAGTAATGCGAGTTCTGATCAAGGTACCAGTGCTGCACCAGATACCAAGGGAAGTTGCCGCCACCAGGAAGATATGGCAGCTGAAAGTGGCAAGGTACCATACCCTGATGCTCTGGAAGAGGTTTTTGCCTTTGATAAGGCAGATGCATTCAATAAGGATGTCAGGCATGATGCAGATGATAGTCTTCATTCTCGGCTGCGTGACTTTGACAGAGGCACCACAATTGAACATGAGCCTGGTGACTGTGAGGAGCTCAGACACCATGACATTGAAATCAGTTCTGCTTCTGACACTATATGCGTCAAGGCTGATTTTTCAGAAGTTGATAGTCTAGAAAACACAGAAGTTTGTTCTAAATGTGGTTGCAGGTTTCATGTTATTGAAACCCTGGAAAAGGATGTAAATCTATGTCCTGAGTGCTGTAGGCAAGACAATCTTGTGGGTGCTGCCATTCTAGACACACTAATAGTAGCTGATGAGAGCCTCCCAGTGCCGTCTATCAAGATATCTAAAGAATACAAGCAATCTGATGAGCCAGATATCCAGGTGGATGTGCCTGAATTACAGCCACAAGTTAATGATTTGGACTCACAATTTGTTGATATGGTTGATGCAAGGGTTTCCAGGCATGAAGACAGAGTTAAGCAAAGTGAGACTTCACACCACGAGCAAAAGCGATTTTATTCCCGAGAAAGTTCTCTTACTAGGTCTTTGATGGAGGGAAGTGAACATAGTACCACAGGCCATCATGAAACAGGACAGCCACCTGCTGGTTATAGCCTTCCTGGTGGAGATGCTGGAGATCATCAATTGCCGCACTCAAATAACTATCCAAGTTTGAAGGCTGGTGTTTCAGAAGGTGCTGGCATTTCTGTATTACTCAAGAAGTCTAGCAGCAGCAAGGGGCCTGTTGTTCAAGGCAGGACTTTAGTTGCTTCTACGATTACTTATGATGATTTGTCTTATGCAAGAGACAGTGCAAACAGTTTGAGAAGCTCCATTGGGTATGGCAGTACATCTGCATCATCCTCCATTGATTTCAGCTCTGGCAGACACGCGGAAACACGTGTTCAACGACAGTTAAGTGGCAGGAAATCTGACCTGGAGAACTACAGATATGACCTAAACTCAAGACCTCAAAGCACTTCATCATCTTTTTCTGGAACTTTAAGTGATGGTCACCAAACTCTAGGTCTTGCAACAAACAGACACGAAGAAAATGTTGAGGTTACTGTTGGCAATATGAAATATGATAGGTTGGAGGAGACTCCTGTAGCTTCCCAAAGGATATTGCTGGCTTCAGAAAATAAAGAACTGGATGTTTCCCGTATATTTTTTACTGGTGCAAAGGTTCCTGAAGAAGATTTGTTTGAGCAAAATGACAGTAATAGGAAAACTGATATCTCTTCCTCAGATTTGCCACATCATACGGTTGGCATTCACCTGGAGGAGAATTCAGTAGTATCATATGAAAACAGAGAAGATTTGCCAAACAATGCAGGGGATGTCTCAGATGTAGAAGCATCAGCTATTCCTCTAGAGCCTTCTGTTGAAGCCAAACATAACATGCTGAATACTAGTCTTGACAGATTGGATGTTACTGAGGTTACTACTCATAGGCGTTTGGCTTCAATATCAGAAATAGAAGCTGAGAACAATTGTTATAGTAATGGGTCAGAGAATGATGATATATCGACAAAATCAAGGAGCACCATGAATGAAGTTCAGGATCACCCAGTCCCAGCACCTCCAGATAAGGAAACAACTGCTTCTGTTTTGGAACACAACATGCCAGATCATGCAGATAGCATATTAGGTATGTTTAATCCTGTGTAGTGATTCATGTTGATCACGTATCTGTTTGTAGGTTTGAACACAGTTGACTGGAACATTCTTCCGATTGATGGAGTTGAGACCTTTTTTATTTGCCTTGACAGTCTGATCTAAATATTTTATGTTAAGTGGTTTGTTTTCTGGTGAGAATATAAGTCATGTTCTGCAGTTGGTAAAGTTAAACATTAATGCAATGTTAGTTGCCATTCCTATGTTTACAAAATGATTCTCTAACGAGTTTTTTAACCTTTGACAGAGGAGTCAACCATAATGGTCGACTGTCAAGGAGGGAGCAAGGCAAGAAGCCTATCCCTTGACGAAGTAACCGATGCAGCACTTTTCTGTAGCTCCATTGTTCATGATCTGGCCTACCATGCTGCAACTATAGCCTTCGAAAAGGAAAGTTCAGAACCATTGGAAGGTTCTCGGCCAACAGTTACAATTCTCGGAGAGTCCACTGCTGACAGAAAGGATCCACGTGGAAGACCTGCTGGAAAACGAACTTCAAAATCCCAAAAAGTCAAGCAGAGGCGGGCAGAAACAGATGTCAAACACTCTGCCAACAAGACTGAGAACGATGAGAATTCCAATGAATCCATGGTGCGTAATGTTGGGCTTCCCAACGAGATGGACAGTATGAAGCCTCCGAAGCTAGAATCCAAGTGCAATTGCACAATAATGTGAATCTTTCATTCACGCTGTGTGACTCTGCTACCTTCTCCAGCTGCATGGAGAGATGACAAGTGCTTGTATGCTAATAGTTTTTGTGTTCGAAGGGCTGCATGGACCACTGCCAATTCATTCATGTTGATTCCAATTTATTTGTAAGAAGCACCACGTTGCGGTGGTGACATAATTGTAAAGGTTGTCGTTAGGTTGATATCAGTGAGGCAGCGGAGATTTGTGTTTGCCCTGCCCCGGGTGCCATATTCTTGTTACTTATCCCGTCTGATTCAAATGCTTCGGTAGAAAAAGTGTGAATGAAACCCTAATTTTTCTACTTGTCATAGTTACCTCCATAGTTTTCTTGTAAGGGAGGCACAAACCTCTTACACATGTTCACGCTGAGAGACGGCATAGACTTTCTAGAAAACCGCTAGTTTGATCTTGATGCGCTCATTGCACATGCTGAGGCAGATTCAACCTGCGTTAGCTTCGACACGCTTGTACAGGCGGCTCTAGCCCTGAGCGCAGTAATCTTTTAGGCAGCAAACACAAACCTTTTAATGAAACACTCTTACTTGAATCAAATCCACTGGAAGCACTGAGTTCTGTAAATCCATCTGTGGGTAAATTAGAAGCACCCATGAATACTGGACTCACTTGAGCTGAGAGCGGCTGCGGCCCAGAATTTAGTGCAAGTTGCCATCGTTGCTGCCTCTGCAATCTTGTGTGAAAGACACTCCCCGACTGCCAAGCCACCACAATCAAAGAAACTCACGCACAAAACTAAGAATCTGATATTGCTCACTTTACCAATTTCAATGTTATCCAAATCTACATTAACAATTTTCAAACCTTTTGGCAAGGTAGTCCAGTGAACATAAACCAAACCCATTACCAATGCCTCGCAAGTCGACTACTGAATTGAGTTTGATAACTATGTAATAAAAAATTAATATTATAATTTTAATTTTAATTAGAATTGATTTAGAAAATAACATGT
>Ga0307510_10012481_pt1 | contig 10079 bp, 6 predicted proteins | sample 12_EM_MG_FD_207224 | JGI IMG/M metagenome (GOLD analysis project Ga0307510, IMG submission 207224) | Populus trichocarpa ectomycorrhiza microbial communities from riparian zone in the Pacific Northwest, United States - 12_EM | ecosystem: Host-associated > Plants > Roots > Unclassified | place...
GGATCAATCCAGATCCAAATGAATATGAAAACTGGCGCCATTAGGTATGTTTGTGTCGTACGTGTGTTGAGTACAGATATAACAGCAAACAAGGTGCTTTATCTTTGCAACTCCCGAGATGTTAAGTACGAATATATGGTATCAGTTGGCATTCATGGTACCCGTTTTTAGGTTATGACAAGCCTTCAAAGAGGGTAAATATTGTCCACTAAGACGAACTGAGGGTAAATATTTTTGGCTACAATCTCGAGAAACGATGAAGAAGCTAAAGAATTGGATTGGTACAAGAGGCTAAATACTGTCTACTAAGGCGTTGCTCATGGGGTGGCTGGGGTGGCTTGCATGCACCACGATATTTCACCCCTACTTGTTCATCAAAACATAAAAACCTTTTGCTCGATTTCGAATACGGAAGCTCGCATATCAAACTTTGGCACTGGCAGGCTTTCAAAGCTCAATTCATCTAATCATATGGGTATGTTGTTTGCATCTCGCCTTTCGTTTTATCTACTTGCGTATGAAAGCCAAGAAAAAAAGAGAGAAAGAAAGAAAACCCCACAGTAAGATTTAACTTGTTCACTCAATTGTGTGGCAGAGCTTCTTTGTGCAACGAAGTAACCGAAAAATGTGATGTGTATAGAGGTGTTTAGTAGTGGAAGTGATAGAAGGAAAGCATCCAGGTGATGTCATCCTTTCTCTGTCTTCTTCAGCGAAAAACAAAGCTTTTCAGTTAGAGATTGGACGTCCAACATTTAAAACAAGGAAGGAATAATAAAAATAAGTGTAAGTCTGCTAAACCATTTTAGCATAGGCTGACTCAACGCATAAGAGGGAGAATAACAAGCACTCTCAATAAAAAGGCCTAGCAAGAGTTAAAAAAACCATGATCACCACCAATCTAAACCTCGAAAGTGAGCCTGAACCCGAAGCTATAGAAATTCAGAACCGATTTTATTAGGGGTGATGTAGTTGGGTCGGTTTGTATTTATTATAATTATATCTAATTCAAATTTTAATATTTTATAAATTATAAACTTGGTATATTTATTTTTATTAGATATAAGGGGTTGGATATATTAAGTTGGGTTAAATTTTTATGAATTTATATGCATCCATGAGTTGATTTTATATTACTAATTTATTTTTAGAATAGAATCACTATTAAATTATAATCACTTCTCTTCTTCTTTATAGTAAAGAGATAAGTTTTTTTTTTTGTTATATTAAATAAATTTAATAGAAAAATCACTAATAAAAATTTTGAAATCAAAACATTTTTAAATAAAAATAAGTGTTTGATTCGCAAATTATCAAATATAAAGACAAAAAATACAAGGTATATGGATTGAGCTCGATTAATTCAGTTTTAAAAATCTTGACCACCTTCCTTATATTCATTATTAGATTATCAAATTTTGATGGATCAAGTAAGATAATACAATTATTATAGAATAACTTATCCAAGTCAATTCAAGACTCTCACCATAAAGAAAATCGATGGAAAAGGTTTTATACACAATGAAATCTGAATTGATATTATAAATTATTTTGATTTCATGAAGTTTTTTTTTTTTCTTATTTCAACTCTGACTATAAGATATTTTGATTGACATTTTTTAAAATTATATTATGTCCAATTTAACTATTAAATATGACATACAAATCATTTTCATTTTTTTTTAAATATAGTAAAAAGTCATCAAAACGGCCTATAATGCAGGATGTTTACTTTAAATGGATTAATAGAGTTTTCCAAGTATATGTGTACAAACTGTAGCTGTTTAGTAAATTCTTTTTCTCGTTCTTGCAGGAAAAAGAAATACCAGTTATTCTTGATCTTTCCTTTTGATTTCATAATCTTTCTCACAAGTAAATTTAAGCATGTGAGATTTCAAAAATTAATCTGCAATTCTTGTCCATGCTTTTTCTCGATCGTGGATTACAGTCCTGCAGTTAAATTCGATCTGAAGATCCACTCGCTAGCTAGATACAACACCAGTATGTAAAACCACCAATGGAATGGTGAATTTGTAATTAAACAACCGATAGATCTTCCGTGGAGTGATAAAATTTATAAAACTACAAATTTTTTAGTTGATGCTACACTGTAGGTTGATAAAAAAAATTAATGTAAAAAAAAGTGTAGGACATTACTAGCATCTTCCTAAGATAAATATATATAGGACATTGCTAACATCTTCTTAATAAAAAAAATTAATTATATAGGATTTGATCTGATGAGTTCAGATTGATTGAGAGAATGTAAAGATAATCTAAATAACTGGTAAAAATATAGTTTAACTAAAAAAATCAAGATGATATCTTTTTTTTTTAATATTGAGACAAAAACATATTGAATCGACCTGAGTTAACCAGCTAAATCCGCGATCCGGGTCATGAGACCATGATAATACAATAGAAAACAAATTAAAACAAATTTGAAACTCAATTCACAATCAATCCAATGTTGAAGGATGAAATTAAAAAAATAATAAAAAAGACAAAAAAAAAATATCTAAGTCAACCCATGTTAACCTACCAAATCCATAATTTTAGTTATGAGACTGGGATAACCTCATAAAAAGCAAATCAAAAGAAATTATGAAGCTCAATTCTCAATAAACTCAATGTTGAATGATGGAATTAAAGAAAAAAAATCAATGAAAAAAAAAAGACATAAAAAAACAATTTGGGTCAACTCGAGTTAACCTGCTAAACTCATAACTTAAGTCATGAGACCGAGATGACCTCATATAAAGCAAACTAAAAAGATGACTTGAGTCAACCCAAGCTAACCTCTTAAACCTGTGATTCAAGTCATGAGACTAAAATAAGCTCATATAAAGTAAATCAAAATAAATTATAAAGTTTAATTCTTAATCAATCTATTGTTAAATGATAAAAAAAAATCAATTTTAAAAAAAATACAATTAAAAAAATCTAAATCATGAGATCGATAGAACTTCATGGAAAATAAATTAAAATAAAACATGAAACTTAATTTTGAATTAAGTTAACTAGTCATATACATAGACAACTATATTAATCAGGTTAAGAGTTGTCTCAAAGTCCGATTATGAATTTGAAGCAAGGGCACTGCTACCAAGAACATATTCATCAGCACCTGATCTTACTTTGAAGCTCTGAATTCCATTGACCTTCTTGAGTATTGTTTTTCTCTTGGACATGCTACTCATATCAGTCTTTACTTTGTACAGTGAGATATGCATCGCCAATAGCTTTGAGCTTTCTGATTTTCATTAGAACTTCGCTCTCTGTCTATTTTTCTTGTCAATTTCTTCTTCTTGTATTTTTATAGGACTAACTATGTTGTTGAGCTGCTCATCTTGACACAGAACCATAAGGTAACTTCTACATGTTTCAATTAAGGAAATCCTTAGATGTTAACATATGTATTTTTTCCATGAATGCTCAAAAACATAGTACAATTTTTCCATTTCAGTGAACCATAAGGTCAACTTAAGTTGTGAATGAGTTTTTCCGTTTAGCTCAATTGATCAGATTTTAGATTTGTTTATTAAAAATCACCAGACGTTTACATAGTTATTAGCTTCAAGATATGTGAAATTAGTCGAAACACGCACAGACTGACCCGGACATTCACGTTAATAAAAAATATATTTTTTTTGAATGGATTTAAACAATTTAGATGTACTCTCATAATAATAAAAGGTGATATAATTAGAATTTGATCATTTAATTAATAGTTAAAGTCAGTGTATCAACATATCGCTCATCTTCGATGAACATATTATGCTTTATAATACACACTTTCATAGTATCACCGAGTATTTCTTGATTCCAAAAACATTCGGTTCACGAGAATTATGGTAAACAAACCGTGCCTATAGCACACCAAAAGCTTGCTCTTCATCTTTGCAGACTCTTAAACTGCGAGAAAGAACTTTTTGTTTTTTTCCTTGTGGAGATGGAATTATATTTACCAAAGTCGACCATGTTGGATATATACCATCAATAAGATAATATCATATTGTATAGTTATAACCATTTAATGAACAATTAACACATGGACCGTGCCTTTCTGCTAGTTCAGAAAAGATATAAGAGCATTCTAGAACATTGATGACATTGTGAGGTCTAGTAATTAATTCGAAGAAAGCATGTTATATCCAAGTATCATATAAAGCCACGGCTTCTAAAATAATTGTTGGTTCGTGAACATTAACTGAAAGAAATGTGGAGGATATAAAGGGGTTAAAAACAATAAACAGGTTTTAACTAATTTTTTCTAGATTATAAAGTAAATTCTCCTTTTATTTGTATTTCAATTCGGAGTCACAGGTCAACTACTTACTAGGTGTTGTTCAGCTTTAAAACAGTGGACTGAAGTGCAGAGCGCAAACACGACAATCTGAGCACTACAAAACTACGATTACAGATATTGTAGACAATCCCTTCATGGATTTCTCGTCCTCTGGACTACTCTTAAAGGTCGGGAAAATGATAAAAAAGGACAAACACCAACTGCTACAACTTTTAAGGTTCAACAAACACCGAACAATCTTCTGCTGAGCTATAAAGGCGCTCAGTGGGGACAAGAAAATAGTTCATCAGAATGAATCACAAACAATTAACAAAGGCAAATTTAATCCTAAGTACAAAATGAAATCTGGTCAACAGCCCAAGTACTTCACTAAAACAAGCACTGAAAAAACACGAGTATGGACACACAAACCAATTAGCAGACAGTCCACAACACTGTTTGGCGTGTTAAGACCTAAAATATAATTCCCAAAACCCACAATGCAAGGTCAAAATAATATTGGAACACATTCCCACTAGCAATGAACACAACCAGACACTGCGTGATAAAATAACGGGGTTAGACCTAATAAATTAAACCAGGGCAATGCTGCTCTCGCCGCCAGGGGGCTTGCGTACGCCACCTAGGAAGTCTCGAGACTCTACCTTCCCATCAGCAAATATATCATTGCCGCTCATCTCTCGCAATTTTGCCACACTCAGAGGTTTCTCCGCAGATGATGGAGGAGCATCACCTTTGAATATGTCATTTCCAGAAAGTTCATTGAATTTCTGATTATTAATTTTCTTTGCTGTCTTCACTACTGATTCCTCGCTAGGCTGCTGACCTCCAACAGGCTAAAAAATTCCAGCAAAACACATAACCAGTTAGGCTTTAATTCAAACCTACAGAGCAGGTCAGTCCTGCTGCGAGGAAATTATATACTTCCTCTAGTAAACAAAGTCCATTTATTTAAGCAGTCATTCTAAGCTTAGGCGAATATAACCTAAAAATTTAGAACAATAAATCTTTGGCCTGCATGTATGACAACCATTACCATGTCCCCCAACCAATTCATTTGGTCGATTAAATTCCCTTGCAAAGCAAGAGAGGAAAAGGGATTGGGAGAAACCAGAACACTTTGCTTATGCATCCACACGAACTCAAATTAAAAGATTGATAGAAGCAGTTACATCATGCGGAGACGGTTCACCCAATTGGATGCTTTCTTGCAAAGCCAAAGCACGCACAGTTGTCGGCCGTGGTAAAATTTCAGGAGGGGGTGCAAAGATGTCATGTCCACTGAGCTCTTTGGACTTGGCACCGGAGATCTGCTTCTTCAACTTGGCATCGGATTCACTTTCTAAGGTTCCACTTAACTCCCGTTGTTTTGCTACCTCGGGCAGAGTAGTAGGCTTTTTGGGAGAAACACTATCATCCTCTGCAAATGAAATGTGACTGATTCCAGCAATTGCTTGCTGGCAGTTCCCGAAATCAAAATACAGAAACACAAGTCATCATATCATTTAGCGAAATTACTTTAATGTGGGCAAAGAGTGGTGCGTAAGCTAGAAGAAAATTAACCAAGAACAATGTAATAGGTACCTGGTACATTCGCAATCCTGTTTTGCTGTTAGGAATGGGGTTGGCACTGCCAGATTCGGCAGTATCATCTTCTCCATTGGCTGCAAAAATGCCACTGCCAGTCATCTCCTTCATTTTATACCCAGAACAAGGTTTCCTGAAAATTTCAAAGCCAGCCAATTCAAAGACCTCACATGGAAACCTCAAAACAATGAACAACAACAAGGTGCAGAATGACTGTACATCACTGCAGTTTTTTTAGTATCAGAAAACAGAGATTTTGACAACCCCACGGCCATCAAAGACTCCATCACTTAATTTTCTACTAAGAAAACAATATTGAAAATGGTTGTTTCAATATTTTGAAATAAACCTAAAAAACTAGAATTGTTAAAAGCAATATCAATGACTTTAAAAAAACTCGGTAGAGATTATTATACTACTTCAATGAGAATATTGGCAAAGAGTAACATAAAATTAGAGAGGATTATAAGTCAAAAGGAACAAATGTTAGAAGTAAGATGTGTAAAACAAATTTTTTGACACAAACCTTATGAGTAAACATATTTTTTAAGCTCTGTGAAATCTGATGGAAATGTATGTTTCAACAGATCTAAGGACAACAAGATGGATTAATCACGCACAAAATGGTTCAAATTCAACAGACAGTAACTAGAATTATATATATCGCACAAAATGGTTCAAATTCAACAGAAAGTAACTAGAATTATATATAAGACCCCCATTGTGCGAAAAAATAATAATAATGACAACTCTTCCAATTTTAGACAAAAAAAAAATCTTTTCTTTCTCCGTTTCTTATCAAAGCCAAATTTAGATAGTTTATAATGGAAATAAAGATGAATTATTAAGATCCATGAAAAGTAACGGGACAGAAAAAACAAAAGAAGGCAGGCAGATCTCACCGTTTATTTAAGCTCTCGAACTCCTCCTCGGTAACTTGGCCTCCAAACACCACCTTACTGATCCCATCTGAAGGCTATAAATCAATCACCAAAAAAATTAATCAACTAACAAGTTAAGAATTTAAAAAAGAAAGAAAAAAGGGAGCGACCTGGTGGGACCGAGTAGGGCGAGGAGCGGAGCCAACGGAGGGAGAATCAGGTGGCGGAGTCTCGGGCCACGTGAGCAGATCTGCAGTGGAAGTGTGTGGTTTCCTAACCGGAGTGCTCCTCTCCATTATTTAAAAAAAAAACCAAGAAGGTAAATAAGAATGGTTGAACTAGAAAGAACAGCTGTTCGCTTGCCTTTTCAGACAGTATGAAAGTGTATAAGAGGAGAGTGTCTCCCCTTGGTTTTCCTGTGTGTCTTTCAGGGAGAGAAAATGGATGGATCTGAGGGAAATGACTACGATGTCCTTGATTCTGGTGACCTGATCTCTACTCTAGAATTTTCTGTTTTTATGGTTGGCTTAGCTTTCTGAGAGAAGGGGATTTTAAGAGAGAGAGAACGAGCGAGCGGGCAGAGGGTAGTGTAGCAGCTACTCTTTCTTGCTTCCTCTGTTTTAAAAGCAAAGAGAAAAAAAAAATATAGAGTTAAAAATGAGGCTTGGATGCACAGCTGTTGTTGGGTTTTTTTTTATTATTACTATTTAATTATTTCTCCAGTGCTAAATTTGAATTTCGTACCGCCCTGGGATTTTTCTTTCCTCTGCTTAGCATGAGCGTTTTCCGTTACGGCCAGATGACGGTTTTGAGCCGGTGACTGAGATTATTTTCCGTTTTCCAAACTGCGTTCACATGCCATTATTTACGTTAGAACTGTTAATTGATATATATATTTTTTTATTTGTAGAATAATATTGCTTCCTCTTTCTATTCAAGAAATGAATCGTTTCCGCTACTCCACCACCCATGTGAGCGAGCAACCAAAATGGGTGGCCTTGAGATGCCCATTCAACACTTGACACCACATCATTTCGAGGGTCGTGTGCCAAAGCATCAGCTTTCACGTGAGGTTGAAAAGGCGGCCCGCCAATTGCCTGCTTACATCACATTACATTACATTTACTATCACTAATCACCATTACCAATACAACTACAAAATTTGGAAAATGAACTCCGTTTAAAGCGTTAATTAATTGTTGAAAAGGAAATTAAAGAAAAAGGCTAAAAATATATAGTAAAAATCATTATATATATATATATATTTGTTTATTACGAATTGTAACGGTAAAATGATAATTTTATCATTGAAAAAACTTTTAGATTACAACTGTTTTTTTAAGGGTAAAATGATTTCTTTTTTGTTCATTTATCATTTGAGATTTATTTAGGGGTGTCTTTGTCTTTTTATTATGTTTTTTACAGTAAAATTATTTTTCCACTCTTAAAAGAAAAAAAAATCATTTAACTCTAGTCCAGGTCTTTTCTGGCATTTTATTTTTTTTGCTATAGTATAATTACTCTATTACTCTTGGATTCAAATTTTCAAAAGCTTTGATTGAGGGGCTAATTTGTAATTGTATGATGGTTTTTTTATAATAATATTTAGGTCATGAGAATAGAGTTGTATTTTTGAAAAAAGCCACAAAAAGTGTCGATGGATGCATTGAAATTGAAGGGCTAATTTGTAATTGTACGAGGGTTTTTTGTAATAATATTTGAGTCCTGAGGATAAAGCTGTATTTAAAAAAAAAACACAAAAAGCTACTGATGCATGCATTGAACGTGTCATTCACCATTAGGCGGCCCGTGCAACTGAATCCGATGGAAGAAAAAATGATTGTGCCGCGTCATTTGATTGGTCTCCACCTCCTCTTTCACCTTGTATGGCACGTGAGTCGCTGGACCTCCTATGCATCGCCAACATCCCTTTTATTTTCTTTTCTTTTCTCTTTTCACTTGGAAACATGTGCCTTGCCCTCCACAATTTTCAAATCAACCTTTCAAGTTATTTTTCCTTTTGATTTTGTCCCTCATTTTGATTTCTATTTGTTTTATTTTTATTCATTTCTCTTTTTTTTTTTGTTTTCAATTGGATCTTCCTTTAATTTTTTTTTTGTGTATCAAATTTGATCCCTTTTTTTAATTTCTTTTTCTATTTAAGATAGTTTTTGAATTTTTCTCTTTTTCAATTTCACACCTTCATTTTTTTTCTCCTTCCATATTTGATACTCTTTTTTTTTTTTTTTTGGTTTGGTTATTTTTTTATTTAAGATTTTATTTTTAATTTTATCATTTAGCATTAAATTAATTGACAATTAAAATTCTTAATTGAACTTAGGTTTTTAATTTCACGGGTTACAGATTTGAATATTAACTAAGGTTTAGAAGATTCATTCAGCTTAATTAGTATGGGTTGAAATAGTCAATTTAACAGTTTTTCCTACAACGACTTTCATATTTACCCTCCTTTAATTACTGTGAATTAGCTGTTTTTTAATTAATCAAGGTTATTGATGTCTTTTTTTTTTTTTTGCAAAGTTAATCTACTATAATGCTAAATGCAAAACAACACTTAATTAAGTTCTTTTTATAAAAAAAACAAATCACTTTTAAAGCTTGACTTTAGGGGTTTAATGGTCTGCTTAGGGGTAATTTGGTGTTTTACTTAATATTGATAATAATTTAAAAACTATTTTTTTTTCATATTTCATGCATCAATATTGAATTGCTTGGGAAATAGACTTCATGGATAGTTTTTTTTCTACTTTGTTTAGGGTTGTCACGGTCTCTAATAAACATCTATTTTAGAATTGATACTCAAAATTACAAGCATCTAATTTCTATCATATAATTAAGTAAAAATTATTTTTTAAAAAAAAATATTAAACCCAACCAAGTTCATGAACCAAGTCGTGCGTGTTTGGAGTCATCTAATATGACATTGTCTTAATACTTTTTCTAAAAAATTCTTTTTGATTTTTTTAGATGATCCATGTCTTTTCCAATCATATGGTTTTCTTTTAACCTATTAAATAAACCAATTCGCATCGAGTTAGCTATTATATAGTTAAATTGAAAACTCATGCAAGGATCCAAGTCAAGGTATTTCAAGATTTATCTTCTTACTCGAGTTTAATAACATTATAAAAAAAATTCTCATGCTCTTAATATTTTTTTATATATTTTAAAAAATATTAATTTAGCCTACGATAAAACACAGTAAAATAAACTAGTGGATGCACTTGAGGGTCTAGCTGCTGTGGTCAACCGTGTGACTTGTTCCGCCCCCGTCCCGGGTTCGA
>Ga0307510_10012482_pt1 | contig 10079 bp, 8 predicted proteins | sample 12_EM_MG_FD_207224 | JGI IMG/M metagenome (GOLD analysis project Ga0307510, IMG submission 207224) | Populus trichocarpa ectomycorrhiza microbial communities from riparian zone in the Pacific Northwest, United States - 12_EM | ecosystem: Host-associated > Plants > Roots > Unclassified | place...
TGCTGGCGCGCGAATCAAACGGCAGCAACCCCGGCGCCGGCCGCATCCGCCTCGCGCTGGTGGCCCCGGCCGAGGAATGCCTGGAGGCCGCACACCGCATCGTTTCCTACACCCGAACCCTCTGAACCGACCATGACCCCCACCAGCGAACTGCAAAGCATCATCGAAATGGCCTGGGAAAGCCGCGCCTCGATCAACGCCGGCAACAGCCCGAAGATCTTCGAAGCGGTCGAGGCCGTGATCTCCGACCTGAACGGCGGCCGGCTGCGCGTCGCCGAGCGCCAGGGCGTGGGCCAGTGGACCGTGAACCAGTGGGTCAAGAAGGCGGTGCTGCTGAGCTTTCGCCTGAACGACAACAAGATCATGCACGCCGGCGACCTCGGCTTCTACGACAAGGTGCCGACCAAGTTCGCCCACCTCACCGAAGCCGAGATGCGCGAAACCGGCGTGCGCGTCGTGCCGCCGGCCGTCGCGCGGCGTGGCAGCTACATCGCGAAGGGCGCGATCCTGATGCCCTCGTTCGTGAACATCGGCGCCTATGTCGACGAAGGCACGATGGTCGACGCCTGGGCCACCGTCGGCTCGTGCGCGCAGATCGGCAAGAACGTGCATTTGAGCGGCGGCGTCGGCATCGGCGGCGTGCTCGAACCCTTGCAGGCCAACCCGACCATCATCGAAGACAACTGCTTCATCGGCGCGCGCTCCGAAGTCGTCGAGGGCGTGATCGTCGAAGAGAACTCGGTGCTGGGCATGGGCGTGTACATCGGCCAGAGCACGCCCATCTATGATCGATCGACCGGCGAGACCAGCTACGGGCGTGTGCCGAGCGGGTCGGTCGTCGTCAGCGGCAATCTGCCCAAGGCCGGCGGCGCCTACAGCCTGTACTGTGCCGTGATCGTGAAGCGGGTGGACGCGCAGACGCGCTCCAAGACCAGCATCAACGACTTGTTGCGCGACTGAGTCTCTTCTTCAAACGAATGCCGAGAGGATCCCCATGAGCGGTGGAAACATGGAACGCGTGCTGCGGCTGATGTCCGAGAAGGGTGCGTCCGACGTCTACCTCTCGGCCAGCTCGCCGATCCTGATCAAGATCAACGGCCAGCTGCTGCAGCTCAGTGACCAGCCGCTCACGCACCTGCAGCCGCGCCAGCTGCTCGCCGAACTGCTGACGCCGACCCAGCTCGAGGAGCTCGACGACACCGGCGAGCTCAACCTGGGCGTGAGCCTGCCCGGCGTCGGCAGCTTCCGCTTGAGCGCGTTCAAGCAACGCGGCACCATCGCCGCGGTCTTCCGCTGCATCCCATTCGTGATCCCGACGCTCGAGAGCCTGAACGTGCCGACGTCGCTGAACACGATGGTGCTCGACAAGCGCGGGCTGATCCTGATGGTGGGCGCGACCGGTGCCGGCAAGAGCACGACGCTGGCCGCGATGCTGGAGCAGCGCAACCAGCAGCTCGCTGGCCACATCCTGACGATCGAAGACCCGATCGAGTTCCTGTTCCACAACAAGAAGTCGGTCGTCAACCAGCGCGAGGTCGGGCGCGACACGCAATCGCTGCAGATCGGTCTGAAGAACGCGCTGCGCCAGGCGCCCGACGTCATCATGATCGGCGAAATCCGCGACCGCGAGACGATGACGGCGGCGATCTCGTACGCGCTGTCGGGGCACCTGGTGCTCTCGACGCTGCACGCGAACAACAGCTACCACGCGCTCGGCCGCATCCTGTCGTTCTACTCGCCCGAGGCGCGCCCTGCCCTGCTGGCCGACCTGGGCGCGGGCTTGAAGGCCATCGTCTCGCAGCGCCTGATACGCGCCACCGCCGGTGGCCGCATCCCGGCGGTCGAGGTCATGTACAACTCCAAGCTGGTGTCCGAACTGATCGAAAAGGGCGACTTCAGTGGCGTCAAGGAGGCGATGGAAAAGTCGCTGACCGAAGGCTCGCAGACCTTCGAGCAAGACCTGGCGCGCCTGATCAACACCGGTCTCATCACCCGCGACGAAGGCCTGGCCTACGCCGACTCGCCGACCAACCTGATGTGGCGCCTGCAAAACGACGCGCCGTCGGCCACGCGCATCGTGGCCAAGCGCGAAGAACAAGACGACCAGGCGGTGTTCACCGAACTGACGATCGACGTCCGGCCCGAGCCGGTCACCACCGCCGCGGCCAGCTTGCGCCGCTTCTGACGCGCCTTCTTCGTCCCCCATGTCCCGCACGCTGCACCTCACCGAAGCACTGATTGCGCGCCGCTCCGTCACGCCGGACGATGGCGGCTGCCAGGCACTGATCATCGAGCGCCTGAAGACGATGGGCTTCGCGTGCGAAACGCTGGCGCACGGCCCCGAGAACGCGCGCGTGACCAATCTGTGGGCGGTGCGGCGTGGCCGTGCAGGCAGCGCAGGCAAGCTGCTCGCGTTCGCCGGTCACACCGACGTCGTCCCGACCGGCCCGCTCGCGCAATGGACCAGCGACCCCTTCGTGCCGACGCACCGCGACGGCCAGCTCTACGGCCGCGGCGCGGCCGACATGAAGACCTCGATCGCGGCGATGGTGGTGGCGACCGAAGAATTTGTCGCGGCCGCCCCCGATCACGCCGGCTCGGTCGCCTTCTTGTTGACCAGCGACGAGGAAGGCCCGGCCGTCGACGGCACGGTCAAGGTCTGCGAGTGGCTGGCCGCACGCGGCGAGCGGCTCGACTACTGCATCGTCGGCGAGCCGACCTCGGTCGACGCGCTCGGCGACATGATCAAGAACGGCCGCCGCGGCACGCTGTCGGGCAAGCTGCGGGTCATCGGCGTGCAGGGCCACATCGCTTACCCGCACCTCGCGAAGAACCCGATTCACGCGGTCGCCCCGGCACTCGCCGAACTGGTCGCGACGACCTGGGACCACGGCAACGCCTACTTCCCGCCGACGAGCTGGCAGGTCTCGAACATCCACGCCGGCACCGGCGCTACCAACGTGATTCCCGGCGATGCGGTGATCGACTTCAACTTCCGCTTTTCGACAGAGTCCACGCCCGAGTCACTGAAGTCTCGCGTGCACGCGGTGCTCGACAAGCACGGCGTCGACTATGAACTGGCCTGGACGCTCGGCGGCGAACCGTTCCTGACGCCCATTGGTGACCTCAGCGAGGCCGTCACCGCGGCCATCCGCGAGAACACCGGCCTGACCCCCGAGCTCTCGACCACCGGCGGCACCTCCGACGGCCGCTTCATCGCGAAGATCTGCCCGCAGGTGATCGAGTTCGGCCCGCTCAACGCCACCATCCACAAGATCGACGAACGCGTCGCGGTCGCGAGCCTCGACCCTCTGAAGAACATCTACCGCGACACCCTGCATCGGCTGCTCACATGACGCTCATCGATCTCATCACCGCGCAGAGCGCCCGCCTCAAACAGGCGGGCGTTTCGTTTGGCCACGGCACGACGAATGCCTTCGACGAAGCCGCCTGGCTGGTGCTGTGGGCGCTCGGTCTGCCGCTGGATGCGCTCGAAGCGAAAGCCCAGCAGGAACTGCCCGCCGACCAGCAGGCCAAGGCCGAGGCGCTGGTCGCGCAGCGCATCGACACGCGCCAACCCGCCGCCTACCTGACGCGCGAAGCCTGGCTGCAGAACGTGCCGTTCTACGTCGACGAGCGGACCATCGTGCCGCGCTCGTTCATCGCCGAACTGCTGGCCGACGGCGAAGGCACGGGCACGCTGGATGCGTGGCTCAGCGACACCACGCACACCGTGCTGGACCTGTGCACCGGCAACGGCAGCCTCGCGGTGATCGCGGCGATGGCCTACCCCGACATCGTCGTCGATGCGGCCGACATCTCCGAGGACGCGCTCGCCGTCGCGCGCATCAACGTCGACAAGCATGCGCTGGCCAAGCGCATCACGTTGCTTCGCTCCGACCTGTTCAAGGCCGTGCGCGGCCCGTACGACCTGATCCTGTGCAACCCGCCCTACGTCAACACGCAGAGCATGAAGGCGCTGCCGGCCGAATACCAGGCCGAACCGGCGCTGGCGCTGGCCGGTGGCGACGACGGCATGGACCTGGTCCGCACGATTCTTCGCGACGCGCCCAAGCACATGACGGTCGACGCTGTGCTGGTGCTCGAGATCGGCAACGAGCGCGCGCATTTCGAGCACGCGTTCCGCCGTCTCGAAACGGCGTGGCTCGAAACCAGTGCTGGCGACGACCAGGTCGTGCTGATCACGCGCGCGGCGCTGGCCGAACGGCGTTGGTCCTGATCCTGCTTCCGTTGTTTTCCTTTCACCCCTACTTGATCGTCTGCGCATGCTGGTTCTGAACAATGTCTCCCTGCGCCGCGGCGTCAAACTCGTGCTCGACGGGGCCAGCGTCGTGCTGCAACCGGGCGAGAAGATCGGCCTGGTCGGCCGCAACGGCGCGGGCAAGTCGTCGCTGTTCTCGCTGCTGACGAAGCGGCTGCAGTCCGACGCCGGCGACGTCAGCATGCCGCCGCGCTGGCGCATCGGCGAGGTCGCGCAAGAGATGCCCGAGACCGACCAGGGCGCGACCGAGTTCGTCCTCGAAGGCGACACGCGGCTGATGGAAGCGCAGGCGCAGTTGGTGCAGGCCGAACTCGACGACGACGGACACGCGATGGCCGAGGCGCATCACGCGATCAGCGATGCCGGTGGCTTCGAGGCGCGCCCGCGCGCGCAGGCCATGCTGCTGGGCCTGGGCTTCAAGACCAGCGAGCTCGACGCGCCGGTCAACAGCTTCTCGGGTGGCTGGCGCATGCGGCTGCAACTGGCGCGCGCGCTGATGTGCCCGGCCGACCTGATGCTGCTCGACGAGCCCACCAACCACTTGGACCTGGACGCCCTCGTCTGGCTCGAAGCCTGGCTCAAGCGCTTCGACGGCACGATGCTGGTGATCAGCCACGACCGCGAGTTCCTCGACGCGATCACCAACGTCACGCTGCACCTGGACGAGACCAAGCTGACGCGCTACACCGGCAACTACACCGCGTTCGAAGAGATGCGCGCCGAACGCATGATGCAGGCGCAGGCCAACTTCGCGAAGCAGCAGGAGCGCATGGCGCACCTGCAGAAGTTCATCGACCGCTTCAAGGCCAAGGCCAGCAAGGCCAAGCAGGCGCAGAGCCGCGTGAAGGCGCTGGCGCGCATGGAAAAGCTCGGCCCGGTGCTGACCAGCGCCGATTTCCAGTTCGAGTTCCGCGAGCCGCTGAGCCTGCCCAATCCGATGCTCGCGTTCTCGGTGATGGCCTGCGGCTACCGCGCCGAAGACGGCAGCGAGACCCGCATCATCGACAACATCAACCGTTCGGTGCTGGCCGGCCAGCGCATCGGCATCCTCGGCGCCAACGGCCAGGGCAAGTCGACGCTGGTCAAGACCATCGTCGGCGACCTGCCGCTGCTGGCCGGCGAGGTGACCGAGGGCAAGGGCTTGTCGATCGGCTACTTTGCGCAGCAGGAACTCGACGTGCTCTCGCTCGACGACGGCGCGCTGATGCACATGATCCGCCTCGCGCGCGACAAGGGTCCGGCCGGCCGCGAACAGGAGCTGCGCGACTTCCTCGGTTCGTTCCGCTTTGTCGGCGACATGGTGTCGCAAGCGGTCGGCACGCTGTCGGGCGGCGAGAAGGCGCGCCTGGTGTTGGCCATGCTCGTGTGGCAGCGCCCCAACCTCTTGCTGATGGACGAGCCGACCAACCACCTGGACCTGACGACGCGCGAGGCGCTGTCGATGGCGCTGAACGAGTTCGAAGGCACCGTGATGCTGGTCAGCCACGACCGCGCGCTGCTGCGCGAGGTCTGCGACGAGTTCTGGCTCGTCACCGCCGGTGGCGTGCAACCCTTCGACGGCGACCTCGACGACTACCAGAAGTGGCTGCTCGACCAGTCGCGTGAGGCCGCGCGCGAGCAGTCGCGCGGCGACAAGGCCAAGCGCAAGCGCGACGCCGTCGCTCCGACGCCCGTGGCGGTCGCATCGGCGGCTCCCGCGGCACCACCCGCACGTGGCCACGACCGCAAGGCCACCGCCGCGGCGCGCCAGCAGCGCACGGACGACCTGAAGCCGCTGCGCAAGGAGCTCGCCGGTGTCGACGCGCGCATGGCCGCCCTCACCCGCGACCGCGCCGAGGGCGAAGCGGCCCTGGCCGCACCGGCGCTGACGCCGGCCGCTCGCGTCGAGCATGGCAAGCGCCTGAAGCAGATCGCCGACGAGATCGAACGGCTCGAAGCGCGCTGGCTGGAGCTCAGCACGCAGCTGGACGCGATGAGCGCCTGAGCCAAGGGTAGACGCGCAGCCCCGACGGGGCGGCCACTGCTAGAGTGACCGCACCACCTTGCGCAAGGTCGTCGCATGACTGCGAAGCGCTCTGACCGCCTGATCTATCTTCGTGTGCTGGCGCCGCTGCTGCTGGCCTCGTTCACGCTGGCGGTCGTCAGCGTCGGGGGCTTCAACGTCCTGTCGGGTGCGCGAGCATTCGTCGGGGGTGAAAGCCTGTGGTCCAAGGCGCGCGGCCAGACGGTGGCGCGCTTGCGGGCGCGGGCCGGTGGCACGTTGGCGCATTGCGCGCCGATGGACGAGTGGCTTGCCGTGCCACTGGGCGATCAGGCAGCACGCCTCGAACTCGACAAGCCGCAACCCGACCTCGCCGTGGCACGCGCGGGGTTTCTGCGCGGCGGCAACCTGCCCGGCGACGTCGACGGCATGATCAGCCTGTACCGCTATTTCGGCGACTCGTCGCTGATGCGCGACGCCGTCGCGGCCTGGCGTCACGGCGACGTCCTGATCGATCAGTTGCGCGCGCTGGGTGGACGCATCTGCGCCCGCGGCCCCGGCGACACCGACGCCGCGCGCATGCAAGGCCATCTGCAGGAACTCGACCGGCTCGATGCCGACCTCGCCGACGTCGAACGGCGCTTCTCGGCCTCGCTGGGCGACGCCTCCCGCCGAACCGGCTCACTGCTGACACTGGCGACCGTGCTGATCGCCGTGTTGCTGGCGATGGGCAGCACCTGGCTCGTGCTGCGCTCGTTGCGCGCGCAGCTCGCGCAAGGCCGGGCGCTGCTCGACGCCAACCAGCGCTGGGAACTGGCCGCCGACGCTGCCGATATCGGCTTGTTCGCCTGGCATCCCGACCAGAACCTGGTCGAGCTCGACGCGCGCGCCAGACGCTTCTACGGTTTCAGCCCCCACGCCGATCGACCCCTGCTGCGCCGCGAGGTGTTGGCGCGCATCCACCCCGACGATCGCGACCGCATGGAGCGGCTCGGCAATGTCGCCGTCAGCGCCGGTGAACTGTTGCGTGCCCGGCACCGCATCATCGCGGCCGAAGGGTCTGTTCGCCACATCGAGGTGATGGGCATGCTGCGCGCCACCGGCTCGGCGGCACTGCGCGGACACATGTTCGGCGTGATGCGCGACGTGACCGACGAGGTCGCTGCGAGCCGGCTCCAGCTCGAGAAGGAAACGGCCGAGCGCAGTGCGAGGGCGCGCAGCGAGTTCCTCTCACGCCTGAGCCACGAGCTGCGCACGCCGTTGAACGCCGTGCTGGGGCTGGCGCAGGTGCTGGCAATCGACGAGGCCGACCCGTTGAGCGAACGCCAGCGTCAGCGCGTGCAGTTCATCCTCGACAGCGGCTGGCATCTGCTGCACCTGGTCGACGACGTACTCGACATCACCAGCATCGACTCGGGGCTGGTCACGGTGCGGGCCGAACCCACCGATCTGCAGGCGGTGGTGCGCGCCAGCCTTGCGCTGGTCGAGCCCGAGCGGGCGCGGCTGGGCATCGTCGTCGTCGAGCACTGGCCAGACCCGCCCGCGCTGGCGGTGGCCGACGCGAAGCGGCTGCAGCAGGTGTTTGCCAACCTGCTCAGCAACGCCTGCAAGTACAACCGGCCGGGTGGCACCGTCACGCTGGGCTGCCGCAACGACGGCGGTGGTCATGTCTGCGTGTCGATTGCCGACGAGGGCCCCGGCATCGCGGCCGAAGGGCTGGCGATGCTGTTCCAGCCCTTCAAGCGGCTGGCACAGACAGCCGACATTCCCGGCACCGGCCTGGGCCTGGTCGTCGTCAGGCTGCTGGTCGAGCAGATGAACGGCCGCGTCGAGGTGACGAGCACGTCGGGGCAAGGCGCGTGCTTCAGTGTCTGGTTGCGCCAGGTCTGAAACCCGCACGTGCGTCACGGGTATTTAGATTGCACACAATCTAATTGCCGGCTGTTCAATACAATGGCGTCATGGTCACCAAACCACTCCGCCCGATCGAACAGTCCCTCCCCGACGCGCGCACCCTGCAGCGCCTGGACCGCCAGCTTTGCTTCGCGCTGTATTCGAGCTCGCTGCTGATGACCAAGCTCTACAAGCCGGTGCTGGCGCCGCTCGGCCTCACCTACCCCCAGTACCTGGTGCTGCTGGTGTTGTGGGAGACCGACCGCGTGATGGTCAGCGAACTCGGCGAGCGCCTGTTTCTCGATTCCGGCACCCTGACGCCGCTGCTCAAGCGCATGGAGACTGCCGGCCTGCTGACCCGCACCCGCGCCGTCGACGACGAGCGCCGCGTCATCGTCGGCCTGACGGCCGCGGGCCGCGCGCTGCGCCGCAAGGCCGAAGGTGTGCCGATCGCGGTCGCCTGCGCCACGGGCTGCGAGCTGGACGAGCTGACGGCGTTGACCGCCCAACTGCAGGCGCTGCGTGCCAACGTCGCCGACCAGGTGGCGCTGGCCGCCTGAACCCACCTTTTTCCCCCACCAACCTTGAACCCAAGGAACGCACCATGAAGCTCGACAAAGTTCTGTACACCGCCCACGCCACCTCGACCGGCGGTCGCGAAGGCACGTCCAAGTCCTCCGACGGCGTGCTCGACCTGAAGCTGACCACGCCGAAGGAAATGGGTGGCGCCGGCGCTGTCGGCACCAACCCGGAACAGCTGTTCGCGGCCGGCTATTCGGCCTGCTTCATCGGCGCGATGAAGTACGTGGCGATGACGCAGAAGATCGCGCTGCCGGCCGACACCTCGATCAAGGCCGACGTGGGCATCGGCCCGATCCCGGCCGGCTTCGGCATCCAGGTCGCGCTCAACGTCACCATCCCCGGCATGGACAAGGCGGCCGCCGAGAAGCTCGTGCACGCCGCCCACCAGGTGTGCCCGTACTCGAACGCGACGCGCGGCAACATCGAAGTGACGCTGACGATCGCCTGATCGTCGGCCGGCGCTACGGCGCCGGCGCGCGCATCAGCTGCAACATCAGCTCGATGCGCGCTTTCACCGGCGTCAACGCGCCGGCGCTCGGCAGCAGGTTCACGCCCGCGTCGAGCACCGCACCGTCGAGGCAGCGGCTGCTGCGCAAGACGGCCACGCCCGCGGCCTGCGCACGCAGCAGCGCGGCCTCCAGCACGTGGTGCAGCGTGCCGTTGCCGGTGCAGGCCGCGACCAGGCCGCGCACGCCATCGGCGCACAGCGCGCGCACCAGCCCGTCGCCGGCGTTGACGTGGCTCAGCACGATCTCGACGCGCGGCCACGCGGCCGCGTCCGACCCCAGGCATTCGATTCCGAACGCCGTGCCCTGCGGCCAGGGCCGATGGCGGCGCAGCACGCCTTCCTCGATCTGTGCCAGCACACCGGCGTCGCCCGAGCTGAACGCGTCGATGCGATAAGGATGGACCTTGCGCACGTCGACCGCGCTGTGGATGGCGCCGCCGAACACGACGAGCACGCCGCGCGCGTCGTCGGACCGCGCGACGCGCACCGCATCCAGCAGGTTCTGCGGACCATCCGCCAACAGGGCCGTGGCTGGTCGCATCGCCGCGGTCAGCACCACGGGCTTGGCGGGAGCCAGCACGCGCTGCAGGAAATAGGCGGTTTCTTCCAGCGTGTCGGTGCCGTGCATGACGACGAGGCCGGCGACCTCGGGCCGGGCCAGGTGCGCGGCCACCGCCTGCGCCAGCGCGAGCCAGGTGGCGAAGTCCATGTCCTTGCTGTCGAGCTGCGCGACCTGCTGCACCTCGAGCGGCACCGCGCCGAGCGCCGGGATCGCCCGCACCAGTTGCTCGGCGCCGAGCTGCGCCGCGCTGTAGCCGATGTTGTCGCCGGGC
>Ga0307510_10012483_pt1 | contig 10078 bp, 8 predicted proteins | sample 12_EM_MG_FD_207224 | JGI IMG/M metagenome (GOLD analysis project Ga0307510, IMG submission 207224) | Populus trichocarpa ectomycorrhiza microbial communities from riparian zone in the Pacific Northwest, United States - 12_EM | ecosystem: Host-associated > Plants > Roots > Unclassified | place...
AAAGGGGCTGTGTTTTTGCTGTGTTTTTTCCCCCCGTTCCAGAGAAGGAAATTCTGGACTTCATAGCACACGGTTCAATTATTCAAGTTTTTACGGTATATTTTATTACTCAAATTAATTGATCAATTTCAACTTAAAAATCTTTCTACAATATATAATATTGATTTCTACTTATTTATATTCCAATTTGAAGTACTTGTTTGTAGGAATATGATACCTCAAGATTTAAATATCCTAGGACTAGTGAATTTTATCAGGTAGAAGACTATAATATGCAATATTGTTTACTAGTATTAGTGCTATAGAAACTGAAATAATTAAGTTGTAAATAAGTTTTGTATAAATAGAGTTATCTAATAAGTTTGATTTCTTTTCTAATTTTGTCTTTATATTCTCTAACTTAAGGTAAGTTGAGCTTCTCTATGTTTTTTTTGACATTTTTTTAACACTTTTTAATAGTAGATAGCTTTCAACTTTATAGCTTATAAATTAACTATAGTATATAGCTTTTACAATTAAAGATTCATAACTGTAGAAAGTCTAAAAGGTTTAATTAGTATACCTAAAAGAAGGAGGATAAACACTTTTTTAATATACCCAATATAAGAGATTTTAAAATATCATACATATTCAAAATGTACTTTTTATATAATATTATAGTTTATAGGATTAAATTCAGCAAATATGATAAGTAAGAATAAAATTATCAGAGAGACTTATAGAATCTAGATAGTAAACATGCAAAATTCTATACTAGCTTGCTATTTATTATATGATATGTACCTACATTTTTCAAAATATTTAACCTTTTTCCCAACCAGATTATATATATTATTCTTAAGCTCATTTGTAAAGAAGAAACATTTTCTGATAGTTAAAGATATTTTATAATTCAAATTAATAAAAATAATATCAAACAGTTATTTACTAAATATATAATGAAATTAAGAGTATGATACTCTTACATCTAAAATCAGTCTTGTCTTACAGGTTCTTTCACTTTAGTAATTCTACTAAAATTCCAATATAATTAATTTTATTAATTTTTAAATTAATATTATAACATTTGAGAAAAACAGACTTTATATTATATTGTTTGATTACAAAGTATAATAAGCTCTTCACTGGCCTCAGGCTCTTTATATTCAAGTTTTCCTTTCCTAACCTCGGTTGGTAATCACACATTGTACATTTTAGTATACTTTAAAAGTTATCATGTAAATTTCATATAATTCAAGTATTATACTAGTAAAAGAGAAATCAGACTGCACTTACTAAGCAAAGATAAAACTTGTATTCCTATATTTACCTATGTTTGCCTATATGTTTTCTCAATTATAGACTCTTTTGAATCAAACAATTGACTTTAGCTAGTATTAACTTCTTAGCTAATTTTAAGTCATAGGTATTACTTAAAGTCTAATTAATATTTAAGACTTGAAATTTAGAACATTTTTAGTGTCCCTTCCTCTCTTTCATAAATTACTTACTACCCAAATCCTACCTTTTTTACTAATTTCTTTGCTTATATGTTATCAAAATTAACTTCAAGTTCTTTAAGTTTCATAACTTGTTATCTTCTATTCATCATTATCAGATTATTTCAAAATACACATCCTACCTCCTTCTTTAATCTCTACTATCAATTATAGCGGACCTACAAGAAGTTACTATATACTATTCTAGGCAATGTCACGGAGAACAGGCAGAGGTCATTAGAGTACGGTATCCTTATATTGCTCACAATTCTATAATAATAATATTATAGTCTTCACTTTTTAATTCCCTCACCAATGTCGGTCACTCGGTGGGCTGGGCCCTCGTTTACCCCTGCGCCCGAGATAATTCTACCTACCGCGAGAGCGCAGTGGGTAGTTTAAACAATTGGACGCAAAGAAGCAACCCAGACAATGATATAACCGAATTACATAACCAAAACGCCAAGCCGTCCCATCCCTGAAACAGCAAAGCAACCGTCCCCACAAACACCTTAGGCATTGGGGCCCAAAACGCAGGGGGGAATATCCCACAAAAATACCGATTACAGGAAACGTCCCCTCCCCCTCCACCCTTTCCCAAACGCTTCTCGCACGCAAACCATCACCACTGTTTTCACCACTGCCACTCACGAATCTTCAGTCACACGCAGACATACGCCCCACCCCACCCTACCCCGCCGGCCAAAGTGAAAACAATCAACCAGCCAATTGACCCACGTTTTTTTCTTTCCGACGATGCTCTCCCTTCTCCGATCATCCTCATCATTAGCAACCGCAGGTGTCACTGCTCCCCGTTGCTTCCGCTGTTTCTCGCACTCTTCCGCCTCTTACTCGGACATAACGAAGATTACGATTTCCGGGAAACTGTTCAGAGCCCCGGAACTAAGCACTACCAGTAGCGGCCGCCAATGCATCCGTTACACGGTCCGTTCGTGGAAGGGTGGGGAGAAGGCGAACTACTTTAATATCATGTGTATGACCGACAATGCGAAGAGCATCGAGTTCATCACCGGACTGCCGAAAGGGTATGTATTATATGTTTGTCTTGTCGCCCTCCCGACCCGTCCACACACCGGTGATCTTTCATATGAACAGATTTTCTCCCTCCCTCTCCCTTTAAGGGCCTTGGGGTATTATTGATCGGAGTAATTGATTGAATTCATTGACTGACTAAATGGTGACATGGCGGTGGCGCTGTTGGGGATTTTAGCACTGTGGTAGTCGCCGAGGGTGAATTCAGCCCATACCAACTAGCTCAGAAGGACGGCACCAGGGTCTCCAGATACTCGATCTTCTCCAGTCCGTGTAGCCATGCCCCTCCCCTCTCCTCTCGCTCTTACTAAGATTCCACAGACAACTTACATGTGATCGAGAGGGGAAAGCCCGATGAAGAAGTAGCCCGCGAAGAAATAGCCGGCAAAGAAATAGCCGGCAAAGAAGCAGCCGGCAAAGAAGCAGCCGGCGAAGAAGCAGCCGGCGAAGAAGTAGCCCGCGAAGAAGTAGCCCGCGAAGAAGTAGCCCACGAAGAAGTAGCCCACGAAGAAGTAGCCGGCGAAGAAGTAGCCCACGAAGAAGTAGCCGGCGAAGAAGTAGCCGGCGGAGACGCTCAAGCTCAAGCTCAGCCAGCACCCGTGCCCGCGCCCGCGCCCGCATCCGCCGAGGGCGGTGGGACTCCCGAGAATCAGGCGCCCAACTGATCTCTCCTTCCTCCAGTCCAGGCCTCCGAAAAAAAACTCACCCCCCGCAGAACGAGAAGGCACAAGGGAGGGGGTGCATAGGAGGACGGAACGGGCGTATATCTATTAACTTTCTACATTTTCGTTCCTTCTCTCTTGCTCATTCCCCTTTTACATCCATTTGTGTATCACCACGGCGACACCATCCAATATGTGATCGATAGCCAATTCACCAACCCTCACCCCGGAATAACTGGTACCGTAGTAGCCGCGGATTGGATTGGATTTACATAGGTTGTCGTAAGGATACCTACAGTTGCTTTCCATCGATTTGTTTTTTCTTCACTTTTTATAGAAATGTTCATATTCTTTGTTCTATTTTCCTTATCAATTGTTCTGCTACCCTCTATTCCTTTCTCTCTCTCTCTCCCTTTCTTTCTTTCTTTCTTTCTATCTCCTTCACCAAGGGAAATTACCTTCTCGTATCTTATTGTAGGGGGAGGCTTTTTTCCTTCTTTACTTTTTGCTTTCGTGATGATAAGAATGTATCATACTTCATGATTCATCACTCGAACCATCTGAGACATTGGAAGTTGGTGGGTCGGGACGCTTGATTTGGTGGCGGGCTTGAGCATGGAATACTCGGGTGAGGGTTTGTGAAGGTCGGAGGGTGGGAGGTTGTGAGTTCTCACATGGTATGGCGTGGTAGTGAGAATGCTCGCACAGTTTTCATGCTGCCTTGTATTTACTCTAGCTATTCGATCGGCTGGCGGACCCGCGATGCGACTCAAGCTTTGGAGGTTGAGACAGGCTGCATGCCATCTCCTGTTTATAAAATAAGTGGCATCCACAGTGGAAAGCCTCACGACATGTCTCACCTGACTTACCGTAGCTGTGATTTGTACGACCCATGGCAGCCGGTTGGTGCCCAGGATGTTACGTTCTGATCAAAGAAATGTAAGAAAGAGAAATGCAGAGCGTTTCTATTAGTTAAGTGTACAATGAACTAAAAGTGGAAATTTTCTAATATAGTAGACACATCCTCCACCGCAGCCGCAGAAGAATAAAAGGTTAATTTTTTTGCCCGTAGCCAAAGCAGCCTGACCAAAGCGTGAACACTATCCATACAAATCACAACCCCACACCCCACACCTCACCCCGTTTATTGTTTAAATATTAACAGATCGTCGCTCTTCTGTTCTCTACGACGATATCCTTGTCAACGCGGATTCCCCGGTCGTTGTAGGTTACGTTTCCAGTATATGCTCTGACGATGAAGCTCGGGCGTTCGCCTGCCAGGGGCCACGCGGGGTTTCTTGGGTTCGCCTCTATGTCGATGTCGAAAGTTCGGTTTCTAGCTATATTTAAAGTTGCGGTCGGGGATTCCGTGACTGACCTAGGAGGCAAATTAGGATTTGACTCAAGGGGCAGAATAGGGGATAATAAACGTGCTTATTGTTAGAGGTCTCGGGGTGAGATTCATTACTACTACTTCCTAGTCGTCGGGATGCCCAACGCTTTAACAGGTAGCTTCCAATGGTACCCCTGCCACTTTGAGAACCACTTTGATTGTTTCCAAGAGTAGATGTTCCCATTGTGGAGTCTGGGAGGTATCTCCCGATCCCAATTGTATCCAACCAGCCCCTATACATCTTCAATGCATCACCCCCCATTCCAAAGACGAAGAAAAGGATATATCCTGCACCGACGCTGACCCACCGGTCGAATTGGACAATATCGTATGAAGGTATTCTGATAATGTAGTTCCAACCATTGCCGTGGACCGAATCCCAATCGTAAGCAGTCCAAGGTTGATCTAGGTTCCGATAAAAGACATAGAAAGTCAACGGGAGATTAATAACCAGAAGGACCAGAGAGAGAACAAATAAACGAATAAATCTCGATGTTGTAAGACCGGAATTAGAGCTTCGAAGGATGTCTCCGAATTGTTGGCGATACCTGTGGACGCGTACTAAGACCAGACCTATAAGTAGATAGTTAGTGAAAAAAGGAGGATAAATGAGTGATAACATGTGATGAGGGATGAGAAAACCAAACCTGCATAATAAGCAGAAACGAGTGAAACAATTGGCGGCCAGATCAAGACCAGTGGAATCGAAGGCCAAGAATCGCCGATGGTAGGTGTACATCCAGTGGTGGCCAGGAGCAAGTATCTGCTAGGTTGAACAAAGTAATGCATAACCATCATCCATACTGGCAATCCCAGGCACAAAAGAAGGTCTTGTACCAACTCCCTCCTGCGAGCTCGTTTCGTCTTAATGACGGGTGCTTTGTCCGACATAACCCTCGCGAGATTCCTGGCAATAGCTGCGATAGAGCTGACTATGCCAGCTCCAGAGGCGATGAAGAACTTGATTTCGATATCGCAGAAGATCTTGCCATCCCAGGCGGTATAGATATCAAACTCAGACCCACCCCAGATAATTGCGTTGGAAAAAGAAAGGAAATTGAAAAGGGTGATCCAGACGATCAAACATATTGCCGCAGTGTTTTTGTTGCGAATATGCCAGGCCAAAGGAATGAGGGCGACAACGGTAGACAAACCACTAAGGCTTATGAAAGTATTCGTGGTGGTCATCAAAAAAAGGGGAAAGATTGAGAGATCCAAGGGTATGTATTTTTAGAAATATGGCAATCAAGTAGTGAGCTCGTAGAATGAAAGAAGACGATGATGAGGAGGGCTGGGAAGAGATGATGGAGAACTCATGGCCAATTTTCGAAGATTTACCCACGTGCCAAACATCTATATAGCTGTGAACCATAGGAAGGGGGGGGGGTGAATATGATGCAGTGGAGCTAATGAGCTCTATAATCTTTGAATGGGGGTGGTGTCCAAGGTTGGTGTTGATGGGAGCGGGACGTTTATTGACCTGGGCATTACCAGATCTGGTTCTCAATAGGAATCTCAATGGTATGAGCTCGGACCACCTTGCCAGAGGGTCCTCAGTAGGTCTCAGGGCACGAACTTACCAACAACCAAATGTCACGGGACCTGCGGTGGAATATTCTCTTATTTCTTAAGGGCTGTTCCATCAGCGGTGGCCAACGTGCTACCAGTATGATGGGAAGGCAAAGGTTTGGGCAAGAGTTCAGGGTGCTGTGCGGTCTGCTAAAGAACCAATGGTGAGCCATCCAATCCACATCCCTGGACTCCAGAGTTCTACTAACCAAGCACCCGGAACTCAATGATAAGGTTATTGTACTCGAGTACCAGAGTACATGTGTGCACTACAGTACCATACAGTACCGCACAAGGACCTTATAACAGGTTGCACGGTAGTTTTTTGATATCACATATCGCATCTTATCTACACAAGTACCGCACATACTTTGAGAGGCATGTGTACCTCTATTATTACTCGTCTCTGAGCAACCTCAGGGGTTCGATGTTTCCCCTTCAGTTGGGTTATGGTCTTGGATTGCTTGACCCTGTGCGTCTGATGCGTACTTTTCCATCACTCAAAAAAGGGTTGCCAGGAACTCGCTCAGTGACTATCCCCGTCTGTTCGAGTACTGTACAACGAATGCCGTGATAGCCCCCAACAACTATTGACAACGGTAAAAGTGTAAATTTAATCCTCTAGTCAATCTGCTCGAGTATAGTCCTGCGAGCCCTTTTATCACCGCAAGGGATTCATTGGCCAATTCCTCCCTCAGTGCCGTGGGGTCAGTTTGAGAGGTTTCCCAGCGATAAGCACCGATAGGTGCTTATCGCCAAGCTTAGGGCAGACAGACAGACAGTAGGACCCGGGTGCTCAGCCGCGTGGGAGATCCCGATTCCCTCGCCTCCCATTCTTCGTGACGTCAAACATGCTAGACTCTTTCCTCCCTTCCCCTTCGAGGTTTGCAGCTTCCCCCACGACACGTAGACTAATGCTCTTTTCTGCTTCCCCTCAACCTCAACCCCCTTTCCTTTCCTTTCCTTTCCTTTCACTCTCTCCCTAAATCCGCCAATTGCTCCTCATAAACCACCACCTTTGTTAAATATCATCCCCTCTCGACAACTTAGCTATTATGCTGACGCTTCTGACTGCTGTTGGCGTGCTGTCGAGGCTTCCAGGAGCGTGGTCAATTGCTAAGGACTGATTTGATAGACATGCTTCCCACCAACGGAATTTTTGGAGGCTTGCATCAATTCACTGACGCTGGCACTGCTATGTTAATACATCAAAGCTCTTGATCAAAGCTTCTGATGACCTAACAGCTATCAAATAACTTATATTTATATTTCGAGGAGAAGCTAACCACGCATGCACACACATCTTTACGCTCATAATTGTTTTTTTCCTCAGAAAGTATGTACGCTGGCTTAATTAATCCTCCGTCGACATATCAATGGGCGAACGTCTGTTTGCCATCTTTTGGTGCCTTTTGGGAGAGGAGGAACAATACGGCATCAATTGCAATCTACGCCGCATACCCTTTCCTTGACTCGCTGCCATGCCACGTCACTTGCGTCTACAATCTATTAATTCAAAACCGACGAAAGAGCCGCTCAAAGGTATCATAGCCGTGCAAACTGCAAATGGGTGACTTCCAAGAACTGCCTGATTGTTTGCAGAGAGCAGGCCAAAAAAGAAAGAATAAAATGTAATAATGAAAGTTTGAACAGCTGTCATCATCAAGACTAGTTGCCCTCCAAGGACTGGCATTTTCTTCACCCGGTTGGTGGATGGAATACACATGTGGGCGGGGGATTTCGGTCAGACTACTCGGGAACTTGGTGTCGACCGTTCGGTGTCACTCAGGTGATCAAATAACTGCATAAACGGTATCCCCCCCACCTAATGAACGTATCAGTTTTCCAATTTTTGGATGCCTCGACGAATCAAGCTTGCTATTTGACGACTACGGTATTTTAGCGAGTTCGTCAATCACGCATACCAGACTTATTGCAGCCTATCTTAACATCCAGTTATCACAGGGGAAGGGAACGAGTATACCAATCAGGTGGATCTACCGTATTGATATCCGGGGTCTTAGTGCATAACGTGCCTGAGCCCCACGGTTTCAAGAGGGCAATCCGGACATGTCCAGAAGGCCTATCGTTCGTCGCGACATCTTTCATGCCATCCGCGCTATCAAATCCTGCCCCCCGGACCCGATTCCCGAAGTACGGGAAATAGTGGTTTCATGTACAAGCGAAAAAAAAAAGCGGATACGATCGGATCTGTTTGAAGACAGTCCCTTCTCCATCTTCTCCATTCTTCTTTCTAGAAGCCAAAGTCTTGACTTAAGATCGCCCTCTCTCTTAAGCGGCCTAAAGAATACCAGGATGCACTTCTGACAAAAGGGGAATTGATGGTTTCATGACTGAGATCGTCCCTCCGTAGCAGTTCCCTTGGTGGATAGGTCCAGGGATAAAGACGCAAACCATAGACCCGCAAAAACCTTCGCAGCTCTCTTGGGTACGACTGCTGCTGGTGGTTTCAGCTTCTCGATGTCTCTGGAAACTTGGTAGCGAAAGCCCCCCGCAGCGGTGAGGAGACGAGACGATGAGCAAGCAGGAGGGGGTGCAGAGCAGGCAGTGCAAATCACAGCGCATTGAGATGCAAGTTCAGGTTTGAACTGGCCACCAGACCCGTGTACTCGACTTCATTCCATCATGGCAGTCAACCGGATTATAGAAATGAGCGGGTATAAGGCTCTTGGGGCTGTGATAGGACGCGGGGTAGATATAGTGGATCGCCAGGCGGAAGACTCCCTTTTGCGTCGGTGCTTGAGATAGAGTATCAGTCCTTTGGAGTAACTACAAATCTGAATCGCCCGAGATACCATTTAGCGGCTTAACTCGTCGAGGAATCCCCCAGACGGAATCGGGTATATTTATTTCACAATTGGGAGCTACAACGTACCACATACTTCGTTTCTTTTGCTGTGATCTGCCCTTGCTGCTTTGGTTCCCAAGACAATTAAAAGGTATGAAGCCTCAGCATACATGGTATTCCCATACTGTACAACATGAACGACGAAGGCATGCCAGAAACCAGGGCCGGCGACAGGTCTTGGTCATCGAATTTTTTATTCTTCGAGGCACCGGGTGTTTCATGTTGTTAGCCAGCCATTGGCATATGGACCCCTAGAAGAACAACCGCCGTTGCCACCACGAGTGAGAAGACTGGACAATTTAAGGTTAGACAGCAGCGATGTCCCTGCTTGGCAGGGCGAGGCACTACCTATTCGCTTTTGGGGATATTTGAAACACCCGTTTGAGATGGCTTGGTCTGTAAGCGATTCTGGACGTTATCTCCAGAGTGGACGCTGGGGCCGCGAAGAATGCTCCAGGGGGCTGAGTGAAACGTGATATAGCCTCATTCTATAGGTGCCTGGACAAAATAATCTACTCGGAGAGAAGCTGGCTCTTCTGGACTCTTTTTCCACTAAAGCGACTTGTACCCATGCTAGAGAAGCATCTCGGGTTGCACGGTGGGGTGAAAAGAGTGGAGTGTATGTGAGGGGTGAGCAATAGTTAGCCCTTACTTCTTTCGAATTGGGACACTAACATCAAGCTATGGCTATATCAGGTACTTTTTCTCTCTCTCTATGTGCTATCTACTCTAGGAAACTATTGCATCTGGTGTAAGCAGAAGCGGATGAAAGAAACGGTAAAGATACGTTCACGGGGTGCGTCTTCATCCCAATTGAACAAAAAGACCTTGTGTTTCGCTCTCCTAGCACATTGTCTCGGTAAAATGCACGAGATACCAGTCTGTTTTCGCTTATGCCTGTGATGACGCTAAAAAGTGACGATAGTTGCGTCTTGGCCGTCTTTTGCAACAGGAAACAAGACGGTGATACTGTGGCAGCTTTGTTCCGTGGTCGCGGAAGACAAGAATTGATTGAGAGTTGATTGAGGATCTGCGATGCCGCGCATTGTTCGCT
>Ga0307510_10012484_pt1 | contig 10078 bp, 7 predicted proteins | sample 12_EM_MG_FD_207224 | JGI IMG/M metagenome (GOLD analysis project Ga0307510, IMG submission 207224) | Populus trichocarpa ectomycorrhiza microbial communities from riparian zone in the Pacific Northwest, United States - 12_EM | ecosystem: Host-associated > Plants > Roots > Unclassified | place...
GTGAGGCTCACTTGATCCAAATCAGCAATACCATCACTCCCTTCCCACCGACATTTACCTCCTGCTTGCCCTCTTCATCAGGAAAATTTCCAAATAGTTTCCGGGTTTCCACCGGTTTCCGCTGGTTTCTGGGTTTCCAGAAACCTGGAACCTGGAAACCAATGTAAGGTATGCACGCGTTGGTGAACATTCGACCACATGACGGCCTCGGTGCACTACCAACTCGACACGTCGGCCTCGCATTTGCACACTACGCCTCCATGCTTCGTCCTCCGCCTCCGTCGCCCCTCGACCGATTCTCCGCTCTCCACCCCTCAAGTCCCCTCTCTCGAGCCATGCTGCCGACGACACGCGGATCGCCCACCCTTCGCTGGCTGATGCCACAGGTGCGCGCCACCTCGACAGCCGTCATTCCACGTCACGCACGACGTGCGCGACACCTCGCCAGTCGGCCCTTACTCGGGACCATACGTTTCGTTGGATACGCGTTTTACCGAATTAGGAACATCCCGGACACTCTTGTACGTTTTCTATCTTCCTTTGACTTAGACGTTTGCTCTCCACTTTCCTACTATACTATAGCCCAACTTTCTCCGTTCGCGTGTTTCCACCTCAAGTCTCTCGTTACGCCCATTACGAATCCCCCAGTTGTGCCGTTGGAGGCACGAGTCCTCATCACGGTCTGCGTAGCTACGTCCAGTCTCAGTATCTCTCAAGCGGCTCGCGCGGTGCCATCTCGTTCATACATACACACACACTCTCTCCTCCCTCTCTTTCTCTCCTGCTCGCACCTTCGCCTTCCCTCGGGAACGCGAACCCGCCTCGGATCTCAGACCTCTATCGAACTCACAGCACCGTGGACTTACCACCTGCGCTACACTAAGGTAGTCAATCTACCACTAATTCTACCTAAATCCACGACATAAATTGAGGTTTCCATAGGTTTCTGTGTGGGGTCGTGTGGATTTGTGAGGATTCCGGAACATGGATCATAGGTTTCCAAGTTCTTAAGTTTCCAAGGTTCTGTTGGTCCGTCAGTTTCCACTGGTTGCTCAACTTGGGCGACCTCCGGAAACCAAAATGCTTTGATTGCTGATACTGATGCTCCCCATTCGCATATAGATACTTCGGATTATAGCGCCACTCTAGCACACGGAACCGGACCCAAGTACGTGCCATACGGTATCCATCTCACAACTGTTCCGAGTCTCCGATGCGCTACTAGTAATTTCGTACACCAACTGAACTTTTTCCCCTGTTATCGTGATCTCCCGAGACCCTGAGCTGGTCTATCTGTACGATGCCTGTGCGTTGCACTTTTAGTCCTCATATACTACGATCGACTTCCGTTCATCCGCATCCTTATCCGCATCCCATCGTCAGATGGCCCGTGGCGGCCGTGTCACTGCGCTGACCCTCAACAGTAACCTTAGCACTCCATGCAGACGGGCACCATTCACCATCTCCCTGAACGTATGTGAGACATTGTTCCTCCCGTTACCAGTACGTTCGAGCTCTCCGGGTCGACTGCAAATCATAATCGCCGCATTCTCAGGTCGATACGTCGGCGTGACTCACTATTCCCTTTTTTCAGGTGCGCTCTAATTGACGCTTGCCCTGTGCATTACCACGCTCAAAGAGGCCCCATCGCTTCGTGACTTGTCCACGACGCGTCTGGGATCATGTACAGCGCTGGGACGGGCGGCCCTAAATAGACGTATGTGCACCATGCGGTGCACGCTATCCGTTTCCACCTTCTTGCTTTGGTTACTCTTGCGGGCCCGGCGTTCCAGAACGTCGAGTCGTACCCATGCCGAGCCCATCCACCGTAACTTTACTCCCGCGTTCCCAGGAGTCTCAAAGAGGACCAACTCAATATCAGTGAGAAGACTCCTCAACCCTACCATAGCGTCTGTGAGGGTCAGTCCAATGGAGAGCCCAATAGAATGAAGTTGTTGTGAGCATAATCTACCGAAGCCCCAATGGACGCGGGAGAGAATACCAGCTGTACACTGGCTAAATCAAAGGTGAGACACACGTTAATGCCTTCTCTGCAGTGGGTATTTTGCTGATGAGCGACTTGGGTCCTATGGCTATGTGATGGGATCCAATGCCATGGGACGGCGCTCGATGAAGGGTGAAACCCAGCCAGAAATAGACCTAATCGGATCGAATATGAACGAATTGGGTCGATGTACCTACAGAATTTGATACAATTAGAAAAATGGGACTGTACTTAGATCGGGAGTGAATCCCATCAAACTGATCTGCTCGGGTTTGATAGTATTAGATCACAATCGTTCGCATTTTGATCGCATTCGTTCACATTCATTCACATTTGATCATATTCATTTCTACAGTACTGGTACTACAATTGATATTTTCGAATAGGACGAATACACGTCGCAACTTGCAAAACGGGGACTGCGCAGCCACTGGCAATGGCTTGATTGGCTTCGGGGGTCGGGCACAGACTTGGCCAGGCGGCCTACTGACTGACTACTATATGATCAACGAAATTGACGAGTGGCATCCGCGCCTCTATGCTTGCGGGTTAGGGGGCGTTTGTGACACAACAACCTTATGTGACAAGAGCCGTTTTCGGGGTGGTGTAGACCTATAAGGATAGTTGGGTGTGCCCACGAGACCTCTCGCGCGCGTCAATTTGTTCCTCATCCTCTTACGTGTAGGTCATGCACGGTTTTAAGGGGCTGTCCACGCCACTGAAGTGGAACCCAGTAACGTATATAAAAGTATCTCCACCGTGTATTTCACCAGCTATTTCCCTCAACTTTGATGTCCTTAACTACGTGCTGCCCTAGCTTTCAATCCATCTTCGATGCCGCTTTGGAGGGCTATACGAAGCAGACCGGAATCGAGCTGACCAAACATCCCACCGCATACAAAATCCAGAGCTGCCGTTCTCCTGAAGACGTCATCCAACTACTCCTAGAAAGAGAATCAGCATTCAAGGACTATCGGGACAAATATCGCAAGTTGGTCAACTGCATCCGCCCTGTGGTCCAAGTTGTCCATGCATTTTCCGGCGTCCTTGGCGAGACATCTGGCATCGTACTAGTGAGTTCAAGGGGCCGCTTTCCTATCTGACCATGCCTTCATGCCCACCTACAGGGGCCATTCCAACCTGCAAAAGTTATATGTGTCGGCGTTGATGTTCTCCTCACTGTTCGTATCGTTCTTCTTTTCCCCATCACTGGCAGGTCCCGCGCCTTATGTGATGTCTATCCATGCCAGGCGGTTGTTGGTGTCGCTGCAAGCTATGACGCCATCCTAGACCTCTTCGAATGCATTGCCAATTTCCTTAGACGCCTTCATATTTATACCGAGAGGATCCCGTTGTCCTCTTCAATGTCAGATATAATGGTGAAGATAATGATTGAAGTTCTCTTTGTGCTTGCCTTCGCGACAACTCAAATAAAACAAGGGCGGTTCAGTACGTGGCCTCTACCTGCATATCTTCCCTATTGACCATAGCACAGAGAAATTCACGAAGAAGCTACTGGGAGAGAGCGATGTTGAGGCAATCTTACAGAGGTTGGACCGACTCACGCAGGAGGAAGCTCGGGTGACCGTCGCACACACATTAGAAGTGGTTCATGGACTCTTCACCAATCTGAAGGTAGTCGTGGATGGTGCGTAGACCTTACTATCGAACAATTGACTAGACTGATTCAAATAGATGGCAAGGCATCGACTACTGGCGTACGACAGGCCCTAGGTATGTTCAATCCACGTGGAATACCAACATCCATCTAAGACAAATGGTATTCGTTAGTTATGATACAAGAGGCGGCAAGTAAAATAAACAAAATGGAGCGTTAGTCCTGACATTTCCCTGTGGACGCTCTCGAGTTTGACACAGCTTCGTAGGGAACCAGCTCCAAAAGGACGTCCGCAGTTGGCTCTCTCCTCCTGACCCATCGACAAATCACAACGTCGCACGCAGAGATCACCTTGATGGTACCGCTTCATGGTTCACGGAAAGCAGCACGTTTAAGGAATGGAAAGCTCGGGGTTCTCTTTTATGGATATATGGAAAACGTGTGCAATTTCTCCCACTTTTTGCATCAGCCCGTGTCCTGATCGCCGTCTGCCCCAATGTTCTAAAGCGGGTGCTGGGGAGAGTATATTATGGTACGCCATACCCCAAATCTATCGTGCAGCACATTCAAACCGGAGTCGTCAATCAGCTCCAGCGTTATTCAAGAAGTCGAACACCTACGCGATACGGGATTGGCTTTGATGACCTATTTCTATTGCGATTTTCGAGATCCAAAAAAGCAGGAAGTTAGCGACTTGGTTGCTTCTCTTATTGCTCAGCTTTCTGCCAAATCCGATCCTTGCTATAGTATCCTCTCTTCCTTGTATTCGGAGTACGATGCAGGGTCACGGCGGCCAAGCGATGATAGGCTGATAGATTGCCTGGAAAAGATGCTCAAACGCGAAGGACAGCCAACACTTTATATCATCATTGATGCCCTTGACGAAAGTCCTAATTCCCTTGGCGTGGTACCCGCACGGAAACGAATCCTAGACATGGTTAAGAAACTGGTCGACTTACAACTCACAAATGTTCGCACCTGTGCGACCAGTCGTCCCGAAGCGGATATTCAAGCCGCCTTGACATCTTTGGCATCTCATACTGTTTCTCTTCACGACGAAGAAGGACAAAAGAAGGATATTGCTGACTTTGTCAGATCTATCGTCTATTCCGACTGTAATATGCGGAAATGGAGGGAGGAAGAGAAGGATATGGTTATTCGCTCACTTTCCCGGAAAGCTGATGGGATGTAAGTCACCCTTACCTTACCAAGTCACGACGGTTCTCACCTATGTGTACAGGTTCCGATGGACCGTCTGCCAACTACAATCCCTGAGGAACAGTTTTCCATCGGCGATCCGTCGCTCTTTGGATGACTTACCGAAGAGCTTGGATGAAACATATGATCGGATATTGCTAAGCATCGCCCAGGAGAGGCAAGAATATGCGCTGCGCCTTCTCCAATGCCTCGCGATATCCATCAGACCACTTCGTGTCGAGGAGCTTGCGGAGATTCTTGCAATTCAATTCGAGGCCGGGGCTCAACCCAATTATGACGTGACTTGGCGTCCGGAGAACGCAGAAGAAGCCGTTCTATCTGCGTGCTCAAGTCTTATCGCCATCGTTGACTTGGACGGGTTTCGAGTTGTTCAGTTCTCCCATTTCTCTGTCAAGGAATACTTGACATCGGAACGGCTTGCCAATGCAGGGAACCATCTTTCCAAGTACTACATTGTTCCTCATCAAGCCCATACGGTCCTTTCACAAGTCTCCTTAAGCGTCCTCCTGACATTGGATGACGCTCTCGACAAGGACAGCGTGAAGAATTTCCCACTGACTACCTATGCCGCTCGGTACTGGGTCGAACACGCCCAGTTCGACAACGTATCTTCCAGTCTTAAAGATGCCATGGAACGTCTTTTTGACTCCACCAAACCACACTTGGCGATTTGGGTCTGAGTATACGATCTAGACTATCCATTCCGGGAAATCATGTCTGCGGCACGCCCAACACCACCGGAAGCTCTTCCATTATACTATGCCACGCTATGCGGTTTCTACAGCCTTACCGAACACCTCATCGACGCTTATCCCCAGGACGTCAATGCTAGAGGTGGATATTACTGTACTCCATTGCACGCCGCTATCACCAAGGGAAACATCGACGTTACGAAGTTGCTCCTTGCCAAGGGCGCGGATGTAACCGTCATGAACGACTATAAACTGACGCCAATGCACGAAGCAACACGAAAGGCAAATCTTGACATTGTTGAATTGTTACTTCATCACCACACAGGTGTCGATATTCATGACGGACGCGGGAACACACCATTGTCCCATGCGTCGTTCGAAGGCGATCTAGATGTTGCGCGGGCTTTACTACGACGTGGCGCGTCCGTAGACTCTCCCGGCGACTACCGCATGACACCCTTGATGAACGCATCGTTAAATGGACATCTAGATATCGCGCGCTTGTTACTTCATTGTGGTGCAGCTGTAAACTCCCAAAACGATAGTGCCTGGTCCTCATTGCTATTAGCCTCGCGATATGGTCATCAGCATATAGTCCGTTTGTTACTCCATAGCGACGCTGCTGTGGATCTCTGCGATGAGCATTGCTGGACACCTCTAATATCAGCATCGCGATATGGGTATGCCGATATCGTCCTTTTATTACTCCAGAATGGCGCGACTATGGACTCCCATAACGACACCAGTCTCACACCATTAATGTCAGCAGCGCAATGTGGACACCTGGACATCGTGCAACTGTTACTCCAAAGTGGCGCATCTATGTACCTCCGTGACGAACAAGGTTGGACACCATTAATGTGGGCGTCGCTACATGGACACCCAGATATTGTCGCTTTGTTTCTTCAGAATGACACTCACGGCATAACTGGACTCCCGGGACAACAACGGCTGTACTCCATTGATGTTGGCATCGCGATGCGGGCACCTAGACGTCGTGCGTCTGCTACTCCGGAGTAGTGCAACTGTGGACCTCTGTGACCACGATGGTTGGACCCCGTTGATGTCAGCATCGCTACATGGACAGCCAGATGTCGTCCATTTGTTACTCCAGAATGGTGCGGCTGTGCGTTCCTATAACAAGGACGGTTGGACCCCATTGGCAGCAGCATCACAATGCGGAAACACAGATAGTGTGCGTTTGTTACTTCAGAGCAGCGCGTTTGTCGACGCCCAGACCAACCACAGCTGGACCCCATTGATGTCAGCATCACGATATGGGCACCAAAATGTTGTGCACTTGTTACTGAACGGTGGCGCGTTCGTGGACCCCCGTGACAACCATGGCTGGACCCCATTGATGCTGGCATCACGTTATGGACATCCACATATCGTTCCTCTGTTACTCCAGAACGGCGCGGCGGTGAATTCCCACAACATAGGCGGTTTGACTCCATTGTTACTGGCATCGCGATGTGGACACCTAGATATCGTGCGTTTGTTGGTCCACAGCGACGCAGCCGTAGATGCCAGTAGCCACGACGGCTGGACCCCGTTGATGTCAGCATCGCGATATGGATACCTAGACATCGCGCATGTGTTACTCCAAAAGGGCGCGGCCACGGATCTCCGTGACAACGATGGTTGGACCCCATTGATGTCGGCATTGCGATATGGACACCTAGATATCGTTCCTCCTTTGCTCCAGTATGGTGCGACTGCAGACTTACGCAACAATAGCGGCCTCACCCCACTGATGTTAGCATCGCGATGTGGGGACATGGATATCGTTCGTTCGTTGCTCCAGAAGGGTGCGGCTGTGGAATCCCGCGGTAACGACGGTTACACCTCGTTGACGATAGCGTCAGAGATGGGACACCAAGACGTCGTGCGTTTGTTACTCCAAAGTGGCGCCGCCGTGGATACACATGATAACCGAGGCTGGGCCCCACTGATGTTGGCATCGCAAGGCGGACATCTCGAAGTTGTGCGTTTATTACTTCAGAGTGGCGCCACCATGGAACCGCATCACAACGATTGCTGGACCCTATCGAATGGTGCGTCGAAATATCCATATGCCCAGCAGTCCCATGACCACCGCCATAATGCAGATATAAACCCAGCCAAAAGGGGCTTACCCACTCCCTTCCATCTTGCATCTGCCAACGGCCATCTCATCATCACAGAACTTCTCGTTAAGTGGGGCGCGGATGTCAATACCCAGAGCCAGGACCAACAAATGCTCTTACACCCAGCGTCAGATCACGGACAACTCGAGGTCGTGCATCCACTTCTTACATCAGAGTCAAACGTAGATTCTCGCGATGGGGGAAATTCCACACTATCGCATAGGGCAACAAAACGTGGATATCTTGACGGGACACTGTTAGTCAAGCTAGTCAAGTCCGGTGCAGATGGAAACACTCATGATGGCGACCACAATAATCCTCTGGAGCTGGTGCTCGACAACGGGAGGATCGATGCGGGAAGGTTTCTGATGGAATGGATGGGAACCGTGGATTATTTGGGTCACATCGACTTGACCCCTTTGATCATCGCATCACCGGACACCCATTCCTATATTTCAGTACCGTCAACCGGACACGAATGTGCTAATGTTCCTGACGAGCGGTGGACCCTGTTGCACACGGCATCAGACGAAGGTGATCTCGAGGTTGTAGGGTCATTACTCCAAAAGGGTGTGGATGTCGACGAACGGAATGCACTCCATAGGACTGCATTGCATCTGGCATCGGTCAAGGGAAGGCTCGAAGTTGCGAAGTTGCTGATCGAGTATGGGGCTAATGTAAATTCCCAGGATAAAGTCGGCTGGACACCGTCGCACGCAGCGTCGCGATTCGGACAACTCAAAGTGGTACTCTTATTACTGGATCATGGTGCTGATGTAAACGCAAGGAAGCAGGATCAATGGACTCCATTGCACATCGCGTCATACTTTCGCCAAGTCGACATTGTCACGGTACTACTTCAGCGCGGAGCGAATGTTCATGTACGGAATGACCAAGGTCGGACGCCATCTCAATTAGCACAACGGAGGGGACAGCGGGAGATCGTACGATTATTGTCCGAGTATGGCGCATAGGGGGTGTAGGGCCTAGCAAGGAAGAATAGGGTCACCATTATGCCTTGGATACCACATCCTTTCTAGACATTCCCGCCAGGAGTTACAAACTCTGTGATTTGTTGCTATTGTTTACAACTTGATGACAACACTTTTGTATTTTCGACACCCGACTGATCGTGAAGAGGAATGCTACTGGAATGCTTCATCCCTTCCACCCCAACACTTTTCGTCCGAGGAGCCTCCCATTTTCTCGATTCCTCCCCGTCCCATTGTTTCTGAAGTTTTGTGGCCAACTCTTTAGGCGTTTATCGCAGCGACATCGACTCGAGTCTCATCCGGTCAAACATGTCGAACTCGCCCTGCCATAATTCTTCGCCGTGCGTCATTTCCTCTTCGCTGCTGGGGGAATAAGTTGTGGAACGTCAGGACGATTCCCTGTGTGACAGAAGCTGGTGGTGAGCCTCACAACTTGAACCACCTGTTCTATAGTACATTATTATTACGTACGCATTACCCTACCCTTTATCCATTCTCCCTTACTTGTTGTTAGACTCTATTTTACGAAAGTCCCGGTATTACGCGTTTACAATTTTCGACTTGATCATATCTCGTTCTGCATCTGCAAACTTTGTATCAGGGCTGCCGCCGTCGACGTCGACGCCATCGGAGGGACTGACCGCGACAGCGGACCGGACCAAGGTCTAACATGCCAGTGAGGTGAGGCAGATTTGTAGACTGATAGGGCAAGAATGTAAATGGGAGCGGTAGCCCGTTTTCGTTCTGGTGAAGCGGCCACGCATTCTCTGTAAGTCTGTTTGATGGTGTGCGTGCGAGTCGTCGAATGCGAGTATGGGTAGGCTACTCAGTGTGCCATGGACTAAAGTCTGCGAACAGTTGGAAGACTAGCTGGTCCCAACCGACGGACGTACCACAGTAGCGTATCATACGGGTGTGGGGGGCACAGTCGATTGATGTCATTATACCCTTTAGTCAACTGAATGAGAATGAGCAGTGAGATATCATATGAACCCCGGCCAAAAATTCTATCGAGCACCAGTTGTGCACCCGCAAGGGGCCACATACACACACTAGTGTTTCGGCCGCGCATACTGCGCATACGCATCCCGCACCGCTGCCCAGTCCAAACACGTCCAGAAATGCTCCAGGTACTTCTCCTTCCCCCACACGCCGTAGCCGGCCGCGATCCACGCGTGCTCGTGGACGCTCACGCAGAACAGCGGGTACAATGTCCGCCCGAGGGAGTCGAGGTCGCTCGATGACCCATCGAGTGTGCCAAACACGTCCCCATTAGCACTACCCATGCCCGCGCCCGTGCCCGTGCCCGTGCCAGCATACGGACCGTCCGACCACAGGTTCGCGGGGCGCGAAACGCCATCCCTTGGGCCATACGCGAGCGCGGTCGTCGAGAGGGCGCGTGCGCCGTGGGGCGGGTTCGTGTG
>Ga0307510_10012485_pt1 | contig 10078 bp, 7 predicted proteins | sample 12_EM_MG_FD_207224 | JGI IMG/M metagenome (GOLD analysis project Ga0307510, IMG submission 207224) | Populus trichocarpa ectomycorrhiza microbial communities from riparian zone in the Pacific Northwest, United States - 12_EM | ecosystem: Host-associated > Plants > Roots > Unclassified | place...
CCAGGGAACCAGGAACAAATGGCGGCTGTTGCGGGCCAACAGCGCATCCGAGTCCTTCACCTGTCCCTGCACTGCCAACGCCATGGGAGTGGCAAACCTGCGGTTCACCATGAAGCAGGCGTCGCGAGAGTAAGTGCCAGGCTGGCCGTAGCCGGGTGGCAGCAGGCCTTCGGCCCACGGCCCCGCGGCGTTGATTACGAGACGCGCGCGGATGTCGAAACGCTCGCCGGTCAGCCGGTCGATTGCCTGGACGCCGGTGACCCGCGTGCCTTCGGTCAGCAGCTCGGCTGCTTCGACATGGTTGCCGATCGCCGCGCCCATGGCAGCGGCGGCGCCAACAAAGGCGAGTACCAGGCGCGGCGCACTGTACATCTGCCCATCTTCAAACGCGGCGGCGCCCGTGAGGCTGCCGCTGGCGATGTCAGGAAACAGTTCGAGCGTTTCGTTCCGGCTCAGGAAACGCGTTCCCCGCACGCGTCGTGCGGGATCTACAACGTGTCGGTTTACATCCGCGCTCAAAGCGTCATACAGCAACATTCCCGTACCGAGAAACCAACGACTGCTCTTACCCTTGCCGTAGGTAGGAATTACGAAGGGCAGGGGAGATACGAGATGGGGCGCGATCCTGAGCATTACCGCGCGCTCGAAACACGAAGCGCGCAGGCGGCGGACGTCGCCGTGTTGTACATATCGAATGCCGCCGTGCACTACTTTGAAGCAGTGCGCGGAAGCACCCGCAGAGAAATCCTCGCGTTCGATCAGCGCGGTGTTGAAGCCACGAAGCGCAGCCTCGCGCGCGGTGGCGGCACCGGAAGCGCCGCCGCCCACAACGAGGACATCGAACAATTCGTTACTGAGGCGGCGCAGATCGCGGCCGATGCTATGTGTCTGTTCCACCAGCCAATCATAGCCAAAATCGTTCCTGCCGGTGCGCCCGGGCACGCACATTGCTGCGTACCCGCCCGGTGAGCCATCCGACAAGAGGACCTGTGCGCATGACTGGAGCAACTGCCCTCTCAACGCTGGGAGCAACGATCGTCCCTCGGCGATTTATCGAGGCCTACCGGACTGCCAAGGTTGTCATCGGCAACCGAATGCGACATTTCGACGTTCCGGGCGAGCCGCATTTTGACGAGGACAGTACGCGGTATTTCCGCCAGGAGTTGGCGAAAGCCCGCAACTACCTCGAATACGGCAGCGGTGGGTCGACGGTGCTGGCCAACCAAATGGTGACCAACCTCGTGAGCGTCGACAGTGACGCAAGCTTCCTCGCGGATGTGCGCGCGAAACTATCCCAGGCCGACCGTCGCGCCACGTCAAAGCTCATTCATGTCAACATCGGCCTGACGGTTGACTGGGGCATGCCGGTGTTCACGAAGCCGACGCGGCGGCGGGTCCGGCGTTGGGAGGAATACGCCAAGGCGCCCTGGCGCTACTTCCGCACGATCGGGCAACAACCCGACCTGATTCTGGTCGACGGGCGCTTCAGGGTGGCGTGTGTGCTCGAAAGCCTGCTCAGCCTGTCACCGCTGAGCGAGACGAAGATATTGCTCGATGACTATGTCGGCCGGCCCGAGTATTCGGTGGTCGAACAGTTTGCCGACGTGCAGCTCGTCGGACGGATGGCAGTGATGCAGCCCAGGCGGCTCGTGGACCGGATCCACGTACGCCGCCTGGTGAAACAGTATTGCGGAGACTTCCGTTAGCGCTGCTTGAACTCTTCCGGGGTCAACTGGTGCCGGGCTAACAGCTTATAAAAGTCTGTCCGGTTCCTTTTGGCCAGGCGCGCTGCCTGACTCACGTTGCCGCCCGTGATCTGGAGGATCTGGGACAGGTAGCTGCGCGTGAACTCGTCGCGTGCCTCGTCGAAGGAGGGCAGGCGGCCCGGGCCACCGCCGAGTGACTGTTGGACCAACTCGACGGGAATGATCGGCGTCTGTGACAACGCCACGTTCTGGCGCACGACATTCTGCAACTGCCGGATGTTGCCCGGCCAGTCGGCCGTAGCGAGCAGCTCGACTGCTTCCGGCGCGTAGATCTTGCGCACGCCGCTTTCCTTCGCAATCTGCGCGAGGAAGTGCGCCACCAGCAGGGGAATGTCTTCCCGCCGCCGGTTCAGTGCCGGCATCTCGATGTGCACGACATTCAGACGGTAGTACAGATCCTCGCGGAACTGGCCGGCCGTCATCAGATTCTGCAGGTCGCGGTGGGTGGCGGAGATCACGCGCACGTTGACCGGAATCGCATCGGTGCTGCCCACCGGTCGAATGACATTCTCCTGCAACACGCGCAGCAGCTTGACCTGCAGGCGCATCGGCATATCACCGATCTCATCCAACATGAGCGTGCCGCCGTCGGCGGCCATGAAGAGGCCGCGGTGCGCGCGCGTGGCGCCCGTGAAGGAGCCCTTCTCGTGACCAAACAATTCGGATTCCAACAGGTTCTCGGCCATCGCGCTGCAGTTGATGGCGACGAACGGCTTGTTCTTGCGCGGGCTGGCGTGATGAATGGCGCGCGCCAGGAGTTCCTTGCCCGTGCCGCTCTCACCGGTAATCAACACGCGCGCATCGGTGCCGGCCACCATGTGGGCCTGGGCGAGTTTTTCCTCCATCACCGAGCTGCGCGTGACGATTTCCGCGCGCCAGTCCTCGTCGGAGGCGCCAAAGCCGGAAATGCGCAACGCCTTCTGAACCTGGTCGAGCAGCTCCTGTTTGTCCACGGGCTTCGTCAGGAAGCCGAAGGCACCCATCTGGGTCGCCTGCACCGCATCCGGAATCGTACCGTGGGCGGTGAGAATGATGACCTTCAGGCCGGGCCAGCGATTCTGCAGCTCCTTGAGCAGGCCGATGCCGTCCATGTGATCCATGCGCAGGTCGGTGATCACCAGGTCCGGACGGAACCGGCTGGCGGCCGCCAAGGCCTGGACGCCGCTTTCCACGGCTTCAACATCGTAACTTTCGGCGCGCAGCCGGATCGTCAACAGGCGCAGCAGGCCCGGATCGTCATCCACTACCAGGATGCGGGCTTTGCGTTTTCCTGTCTGATTCAAGTGCCTGGTCCTCAACTGCTCTGGTTGCAACAGCGTCGCGGGAATCGTCACGGTTGGCGTCCTTCATTGCTCGGTTTGCGCTCGTTCAGCGAGCGCTCGATGTTGGCTATGGCATCGAGCTTGGCCCGTGCTTCCTCGAGCTCCTTGCGCAGGCGGGCATTCTCATCTGTCTCCAACTGCAGACGACGATTGACCGTGCTCAGGCGCTCGCGATCAGCGCGAACAGCGTCCCCCTGCAGCCTGCGATTTTCCGCCTCCAACGTCAAATGGTCGTCAATTTGCTGCAGTTCCAAAAAAGCAAGGGCACGCTCCCCAGAAAGCAACATTTCCGGGTTGGCCATCAGCTCGCGCAACAGACGTTGGGCCCGGGGGAGGTCGGTTGCGGGGTGTCCGGGGTTCGCCAGCACCAGCGCAAAGCGCAGCTGGCGGCTCGGCGTGGGTGCAGTCTCGAAATCGCGCTGTGCGGCGGCCGTCATTTCCGCCTGTTCGGCCGGCGGCGCCTGCACGAGCTTTTGCAACAACTGCAGGTCTTCTGTCAAAACTGCGACGGAGGCCGCATTTTTGTCCACCACCGGAGCGGGCGGCCGCGGCTCGCGCTCGCGCGCGCCGAAGTCGGTTGCACAGGCAGTCAGCAGCACGCTCAACACGGCGCCCGACAGGGTTCTCGTCATGTTATGCGGCATGCGCGCGTTCTTTGGATTCAATGGTGTTGGCAGGTCGGCTGGGCATTCTGATGCGGAAGTGGGCACCCGGGAATTCGCCGTCGATGATCTGCACGGTGCCGCCGTGCGCGGAGACGAATTCGAGCACGACGGACAGCCCGATGCCGGTGCCTTTGACCGCCGAGCTTTTGGAGGCCCGTCCAGTGTAGAAAGCTTCAAACACGTGTGCGCGGTCCTCGACCGGAATGCCAGGGCCGCTGTCGGCAACATCCAGCTCCAGCATCTCGCCCGCGGTCCGTGCGCGAAGATGGATAGTACCGCCCTTGGGGCTGTACTTCACGGCGTTGGAGATCAGGTTCTCGAGTATCAGTCGCACCTTGCTCCGATCCGCGATGAGCGTCACATCTTCGATGCGCACATCCAGGCGTACCCGCTGGGACAACAGCGTGAGCTGCTGATTTTCCAGTACCTGCTTGACAACCGGACGCAGCCGGAATTGCGTGGCGTCCAGACCCACACTGGAGGTCTGCCAGGCGCTGAAGGACAGAAGGTTTTCGATCATGCGTTGCAGTTTGATTCCGTTCTCGCGCAGGATGCCCGCCACTTCCCGCTGATTGGGGTCCAGCTCGCCGACGGCACCATCCATGAGCAGCTCGGTGCCCTCACGAATGTTCGCGAGCGGGGTCTTCAACTCGTGCGACATGTGGCGCAGGAAGCGATTGCGCTCCTGCGCGAGGTCCAGCAACCGCTGTCGCAGCCATTCCAACTGCCCGCCGAGTCGTTCCAGGTCGTGGGGTCCCGCCACCGCGATCTGGTTGGAGAAAGTGCCTTCGCCCAACTCGCTGATGGCGCGGTCGAGCTGGCGCAACGGCCGGCCGACGGCCACCGTCAGCACGATGATTGCGATGATCGTGAGGGGCACGAGCAAACCCGCCTGCCACAGCAGGCGGCGCCGTGCCTGTTGGGTCTGGGCCTCCAGGGCCGCGACCTCGGTGTCGATCTGGGCGTTGCTTTGTTCCGCCACCGTGTCGGCGAGCGCGCCGAGCTCCGTGAAGCGGCGCGACATGCCTGATGCGTTGGCAGTTGTCTTCCCCGCCTGCATGGACATCACAGACTGGCCAATGTTCCGCTGCAGGTCACCGAGCTCGCCCAGGGTCTTGCGCGACGTGGGGGACTGATTGCGACGCTCGAGTTGAATTCGCGTTGCAGTGAGGCGCGCGTCCTGGCGCCGGTACAGCTCCAGCAGGTTGGAGTCATTGAGCACGTCATACAGGCGCGCTGTGCGTTCCAACGACGAGATTTCGCTGAACAACTCCTGGCTGGCCCGCGCCGCGGTGACACCTTCGACGACGATTTTCTGTCCCGTATCAGCGAGCTGGCGGATTTGCAGCGCCGCGGTCAGAACGGCGACGAGCAGCGGCACGGCAATCAGCGCCAGGCCGAGTAGCATCAATCCGCTCAATGACTTGGGTCGTGCCCATTGCATGGCACATTCTAGCCGTAAGGGCTGAGCCGTGTCGGCGGGCTCTGCGTCCTCACCACGGCTCGCGAGCGAGCCGCTGCTCCCATTGGAGGGCCGTCTTCACGATGGTATCCAGGTCGTCGAGCTTCGGGCGCCAGCCCAGCTCCGAGCGGATGCGCTCGGCCCGCGCGATCAGGATCGGCGGGTCACCCGGCCGCCGGGGTTCTTCGCGGATGTCCAGGCTGCGCCCCGCGACGCGTTCGACGCTTTTCAGCACCTCCCGTACGCTGTATCCCCGACCATAGCCGACGTTGAGGACCTGGGGGCTGCCACCCTTGCGCAGATAGTCGAGGGCATCGAGATGCGCCGTGGCGAGGTCTTCGACGTGGATGTAGTCACGGACGCCCGTGCCGTCCTTCGTTTCGAAGTCCGTGCCGTAGACGGACACATGGGAGCGCTTGCCGACCGCCGCTTCGCAGGCCACCTTGACCAGCAATGTGGCCTTCGCGGTCGCCTGGCCGATCCGGCCGCCGGTATCCGAGCCCGCCACATTGAAATATCGCAATGCAACATATCGCAGGGGGGACGATGCCGCGACATCGCGCAGCATCCATTCGGACATGAGCTTCGAGGTCCCGTATGCATTGATGGGCGCGGTGGGCGAGGTTTCCGCGGCAAAGCTGTCGGCCGGGATGCCATAGACCGCCGCAGTGGACGAAAATACAAAATTTTTGACGCCGGTCGCCACGCAACACTCCAGCAGGTTGCGGGTCGAGCAGGTGTTGTTGCCGTAATACTTCAGCGGATTGGAAACAGATTCAGGAACGATCGTGTGCGCCGCGAAATGCAGAACAGTGTCGACACCATGGGTGCGGAGCACTTCCATCACCAGGTCGCGATCGCCGACTTTACCGACGACCAGTGGCGTGTCGAGCACTGCCTGCCGGAAGCCGGTGGACAGATCGTCCAGCACCACCACCTGCTCACCCCGAGCTTTCAGCTGCAGAACGGTGTGACTTCCGATATATCCGGCGCCGCCGGTGACTAAGATCGACGCGCGACTCATGCGAGAGCGGCTCCTTTCAGTAAAAGCGATGATGAACGTTGCATGATAAACAAAAGCGATTCGGCCGATGTGAAGCCCTTCACCGGGTTGTCACCCGATGTGGTGATGGATGCGGCCGCATCAGTGGGCCTCGACGTCGATGGGCGCCTGTTCGCGCTCAACAGCTACGAGAACCGTGTCTACCAACTCGGCAGTGCCAACGGCAACCTCGTCCTGAAATTCTATCGTCCGGAGCGCTGGACGGACGACCAGATCGCCGAAGAACACGAGTTTACCGCGGAAATGGCCGCTGCCGAGCTGCCAGTCGCCGCTCCCGTGCAAATCGACGGGAAAACGATATTCGAGTTCAAAGAGTTTCGCTTTGCGGCGTTTCCCTGGATGCGCGGCCGCGCTCCCGAGCTCGATGCAACCGACGCGCGGCAACTGCTCGGTCGCAGCCTCGCGCGCGTACATCAGATCGGTGCGCTTCGGCCTTTCCGCGTGCGGCCGCGCGTTGGTCTGCAGCGTTTGGGAATCGACGCGTGCCACCAGGTTTTGGCGAGCAGTCTGCTTCCGGATGTCCTGCGCGATCGCTACATCGACACGAGCGAAGCGCTGCTGGGCCGTGTGGAGCAGGCTTTCGAGCAGGCAGGTACGATTCGCGAAATCCGCATCCACGGCGACTGTCACCTGGGCAACCTCCTGTGGAATGAGCAAGGCCCTGCCTTTGTCGATCTCGACGATTGCGCCACGGGCCCGCGCATCCAGGACCTGTGGATGCTGCTGGCGGGCTCGCGCTCGGACCAGCGGCGCCAGTGGTCCGAGCTGTTGGAGGGTTACACTCAGTTCGCTGATCTCGATTTCCGGGAGGTAGCCCTCATCGAGCCGCTCCGGACGCTGCGCATGCTCCACCATGCAGCGTGGGTGTCGCATCGTTGGCAGGACCCTGCCTTTCCGCGGGCGTTTCCCTGGTTTGGCGAGCATCGATACTGGGAGGGTTATGTCGCGGATTTGCGCGAACAGCTCGAAGCGCTGGATGACCCGCCGTTGGGAGGCGGGTAGCGTCACGGAATACGCATTCCCACGTGCGCTGCCCCGCTCAGACGGGGTACATTTCCGCATTCTGCGTCGCTGGAGCTACTCAAAGTAATGCACCGAGCCATCCGGAAAAGGGGTGATTTTTGGGATGTCGGCTGGCTGGCGGTGCTGGCCGCGGGCGCGCTGCTGTGCGTCGCCGGCTGTGGCTCGGGCGACTCGACGCCGAAAGCCGCTGCCACGAAGGCTCACAAGGGGAAGACGGCCGAGGCACCGACCCGGCCCGGCGAGCAGTCCCTGGTCGACATGGTGGCCGCCGTGAGTCCCGCCAAGGGCCCGCCGGTTGAGCTGAAATTCGCGCTGCCCGTTCGTCCCGAGGTGGGCCAGGTCACCGAGCTCGATATCGCCGTGGTGCCCAGTCAGCCGGTTCCCGACAGTGTCTCGATATCGTTTCAGGTTGTTGACGGTCTCGATATCGTCGAAGGTTCGCAGATGGAGCGGGTCGAGAAGCTGACAGCAGGCATGCCGCTGCGGCATGTCGTAAAGGTACTTCCCAAGCGTGACGGTATCTTTGCCATTACCGCGGTAGTGTCCTTCACTGCATCGAACCTCGAGTCGACCCGGATCTTTTCCATTCCAGTCATCGCAGGCGTTGGAATGCCTGACCAGGTGGCGAAAGGACCGTGAAGCCGGGCAGGCTGTCAGGAGAGGCAACGATCGTCGCGAGCACTGAGAGCGCTACTACTACCGTCGTGCGCGCTGATGACGGATTCTGCGCGGAAGATAGTCCCGAGCTGCACAACCAGCTTCGGGCGCAGCTGAAAGAGCTGCGCCTGCGCAATCCGCATGCGGCGACGCCCGATCTTGCGATGCTGCTGCGAGTGGTCAGTGCACACTACGAAGCCATCGATGAAGAACGGCGCGGCATCGTTCAGTCGATGCGGCTGATGGCCGACGAAGCGCGTGCCATGGCGCATGAAGCCCGAGAGCAGAGCTCGGAGCACCTCCAGGTCATTCTCGATCACATCAAGGACGTCGTCATCACGGTGGATGAGGACGGCGTCATCCAGACATTCAATCCAACAGGCGAGCGCGTTTTCGGACATGCCGAGGCCGAAGTGGTCGGCCAGCGCATCGACCTGTTGATTCCAAAGATCGCCCAGCACGAAACCATCACGCAGGCGTTGTATCGACTGGCCGCGAGCACCGGTGACACGGCAATCGACCTCGCCTCGCGCGAGTCGTGGGGCCAGCGCAAGGACGGCGAGTTCTTCCCGGCCGAGATCGCCGTCAGCAAGGCGCGCCTGTCGCGCCGCGAAGTGTTTGTTTTGTGCTTGCGCGACATCACCGACCGGCGCGAGTCGGAACAGGCGATGCGCGAGAGCGAGGCACGCTATCGGCTGCTGGTGAATCACGCGCCCGAGGCGATTGTTGTGTTTGATGTCGACGCCGAACGCTATGTCGACGTCAACGAGAACGCTGAACGGTTCTTCGGTCTGGACCGGACGCGCCTGCTGCAGGTGGGGCCGGTCGACCTGAGCCCGCCGCTGCAGCCGGATGGCAGTCCTTCCGCGGAACGGATCCGCGAGTACGTGCAACGCGCACTGGAGGGCGAGCCGCAGGTGCACGAGTGGATGCACCGTGACTCCTTCGGGAAGGAGCTGATCTGCGAGGTGCGCCTGGTGCGCATGCCCAGCGGCAGCCGTCGCCTGGTCCGCGGCAGCATCGCGGATATCTCGGATCGCAAGCGCACCGAACGCGTGGCCGCGGCCGAGCGCCAGGTCTTCGAGCAGCTCACGAGCAATGCGCCGCTCGAGGAAGTGCTCGCTTCGATTGCGCGCCTCATCGAATCCGTCGGCATCGGCACTGTCTGTTCGGTCAGCACGCTGGCCGACGATGGGTCGGCGTTTTCGTCCATGGTCGCGCCACGCCTGCCGGAGAAGCTGCGGGCCGTGCTCGAACACTCGACAATCGACATCCGCAACGGTTCCTGCGCCGCGGCCGTTTATCTCGGCCGGCAGGTTCTGGTCGCCGACGTTGGCAAGGATCCTTTCTGGGAACAGAGACGCGAGGCCGCGCTCGAAGCGCGATTGCGCGCAGCGTGGTCAACGCCTTTGAAATCTTCGAGCGGCAAGCTGCTCGGCTCGCTCGGTGTGTACCGGCGCGAGCCCGGACTGCCTACTTATCGCGAGTCGGAAATCATCGCCCATGCCGCGCAACTCGCAGGAATCGCCATTCAACGCCGCCTGGCGGAGAAGGCGCTCCGTGACAGCGAGTCGAAGTTTCGCGGGCTGTTTGAAAGCATCGCCGAAGGCGTGTATCAAAGCGCCTGGGATGGGCGACTTCTGTCGCTCAACCCCGCGTTCGTTTCCATCATGGGCTACGGCAGTGCCGAGGAACTCTATGCGCTGCCGAGCGTTGCCATGCTCTATTGGAATCCCGCGGATCGCGCGGAGTTCGTGCGTCTCGTGGAGTCTGAAGGTGAGATTCGAAACGCCGAGTTCAGGATGCGCAGGCGGGACGGACAACAGGTCGTGATCCTCGAAAACGCACGTGCCGTTCGCGACGCCGGGAACAAGATCATCGGATATGAAGGTACGATTGCCGACATCACTGAACGCAAACGCGCCGAGCAGGCCGTATTCGCCGAGAAGGAGCGCGCTCAAGTGACGCTGCAGTCGATCGGTGACGCGGTGATCAGTACCGATGCGGATGGTCGTATCGAGTACATCAACCCGGTCGCCGAGACACTGACCGCCTGGAGCCTCGATGAGGCCCGCGGTCGTCCGATTGCAGATGTGCTGAATCTCGTCAACGAGATCACG
>Ga0307510_10012486_pt1 | contig 10076 bp, 5 predicted proteins | sample 12_EM_MG_FD_207224 | JGI IMG/M metagenome (GOLD analysis project Ga0307510, IMG submission 207224) | Populus trichocarpa ectomycorrhiza microbial communities from riparian zone in the Pacific Northwest, United States - 12_EM | ecosystem: Host-associated > Plants > Roots > Unclassified | place...
ACAAACAGTAACCCAAGTCAACTCAAATTAACCCGCCAAGCACTATCCCTCGGTAATGAGGTTGTGATAACTTAATAAAAAGCAAATCAAAACAAATCATGAAGCCTAATTCTCAATTAATCCAGTATTAAATGATAAAATTAGAGGGGAGTCAATTAAGAAAAAAAACCTGAGTCAACCAGGTTAACCAACCAAACCCGCGAGGCCGTGACCCGCATCATAAGAGTGGTACAATCCAATAAAAAATAAATTTAATCCCGAATGATGAAACTAAAAAAAAACCGTTGAATGAGAAAATTTAAAGAAAAAATACAAAAAAAAATATTATTTTAATTAATAGTATTTTATAAAAAGGGATACAGTAAAAAGCATTACTTTTTTTGTTAATTTATTAGACAAAGTACTCCGATAGTTGTTGGTAGAAAAGACAATTTATTTTTGGGTTTGAAATTATGTTTGGTTGTGTTTTGAAAACGCGTCTGACATGAAAAAAATATTAAATTAGTGTTTTTTAATAATTTTAATGTGTTAATATAAAAAAATATTTATTTTAATATATTTTTAAATAAAAAATACTTTTAAAAAATAACTCATACCACACATGAACCACCAAACCACCAAAATTTGAAATCAAGACCGACATTATATTAAAGAAAAAGATGTTTTTTTCTTCTTTTTTTTCATTTTAACTAGCTAGAGGATAAGGTGGCAGCATCAGATTTTATATATATATATATATATATCAACAACGCCTAGAAGTGCCCACAAGAAATTATAAATTTTAACTGTGTTTAGATTGAAAACGAAGATTAATTTGATTTTTTAAAATATTTTTCCATAATTTCGATATTTTCATATAAAAACATTTAGAGATATTTGAAATAGACATCAATAGACTCATAATTACACCCTTACACTGCTGATTGCTACTAAATTAACCAGCACAAATTCACTCGTAACAAAAGAGTTAATTAATTAACGAGTCACAATGACATTACACATAATTCATCAAAAAAAAATTAAAAGTACATCAAACACAAAAAAAGGCTCCCCCTACATATTAATTATTTCAAGTACCATTACAATGGCCTTTTGGTGCTCAACAATCCAGAAATAGCAAACAATAGCAATAAACTAGCTAGAAACAGACTGTGATCATACTGCTGGAGGATGTTGTCGCCTGTTAATAGGATAAAAATATGGAAGTAGCAAGAATCCCTAGAATCAAGTACAAAAACCATCCAGGAATAATCTGTAGCCGTAGTGCTGAAGAAGGAGGAGGGGCACTAGGAAAGTTCTGGCACTTGTTAATTCCATACCATTCACCTTCAGGAACGGTGGTTGAATTGAAGAAAAACACGGCAGGAGTTGAAAATGAACCATAAATCTCCACGCTTTGTGGAATCCAACCAACTGTTCCATTTCTGTAGAAATAGAGATAACATATCTCAAGTGAACATGATCCAGTTACCTGAAATGTGTTTGTCGAACATTGTTCGAATGTGATCGTAAATGGATTAACCAGCTTCGAATCATAAACCTGATGATTAACGCATCAAAAAAAAAAAAAGTTAAAGGATCAGATTATTAATTTGGAGTTAATTTTGTTGAATTTATTCTTGATCTCTCTAAAAAAATCATTTAGGTGCGTAATTAAGATTTGGCGACAAGTTCAGCTCTTCTTGAAATCAAGAAATTAATTCTTTTTGCAGCCATGCAAAGCCATGAACCGTCACTGTCATTCGTGGAGAAGTGGTCAACTTGATTATGGCATTTACAAGATAACATGGCGAACCATATTGGATATATCATTAAATTCTGATCTATTAATTTATTTTCTAAAAAATCGAAAATAAAGCAAATTTAAGAACAGAAAATATATCTGCTTGCAGAAACCTGATGACTACCCATTCATATAGAGGTGTATTAAATTATTATGGATGTACAACTGATGACTACCCATTCTTTCTGGGGGGGAAAATCCCACCTTTAAGAGGGGGGAAACAAGTTTCTCTTCACAGGAAAAACAATTTTCTTGCACAGAAAAATTGCCCCAAACATGTAAATATGATCAGAAAAAAGTTTTTTTCTGAGTAAACAAACAAGGGTAGCGTAAAAAATCTGTTTTATAAATACAAGTTACCTGATTGCCAAAAGCATCACCGAAAATAATACTGATCTGATCAGTTGTATATTTGGGTGATAAACAGCTTGTCGAAATAACAACCGTGTAAGCACAGCTGCTCCCTACAGTCTTTAGAGAGAAAAACAGATAAAGAAAGAGAATTTTCTTAATAAGATGCAATATGGAAATTTAAATATAACGAGAATACTATAAATAATTATACTGGGATAATTAATTAGTGAGGAATTGCCTGCTGGATTAAACCGGGAGTGAAAGACTCGTGAACATGAGGCTGGAACTTGTTGATCGGTTGATCAGCTTTTGACAGAACAGCAAAAACGAAGGCAAAGCAAAGCAGAAAAGTGCAATGGGCTCTCCTCATTTTTTCTTCAAACAAAGAAGACAGAAAGATAGATAGATGGGGGTTACAGTACCGAAAGCCTTAGCCTGGTATTTATAAAGAGATTGTAGGGTTTTTGGTGGAATGGTAGTTGCGCATAAGTGACAAATTGCCTTTGAAAAACACAAAAAAAAAAACTTTTTCTTAGCTTGTACGATCATAGAAATTAAAAAATGTAAGATTTTCTTGCACATGAGTTGAACATGGACTATCAGGTTCCAACAGGCAAGGAGTGGTGACCTGGTAGTGAAGTAGGAATTACAAAAGGAAAGGAATTTAAGCTAGCTATATTTATTTTAAAACATATTTTAAAGAAATATACTTACAAAAATATTAATTTCTAAAGTAAAAAATTCTAAAATATATTTTAACACGATCTTTCTACTTACGATAATTTGGGACAAGAATTGGACATGGTCATAATTTGGTTTAGCTGGGTTTAGACGTGGTTAATCATCTTGTATATATAGCCTGGTCAAGGCATGCAGCCATGGATGATATAAACAGAGTTTTGATCAACGAACGACGATACCTTCTTAAGGAAACCATGGCAGAACCGTAGGTTCCTGGCTTCTAGCTACAGTGATTTTTTCCCCTTTTTTGTTGAATTTAAAAAATCGGAATCATTCCCTGTCTTTATTTTATTTTATTTTATTTTTTCTTTTAACAATATTGATCATTCTTCTTCAACATTTGAAAAGTTTTTACCGTTTCACCCTAGCTACCATGATTTTAGAGTTTTTCACTTTGACTAGTTGGTAAAAGCACTTTAAAAGTGCAACATCTTTCACCAAGCAGTCACATAGAAAATATTAGCACTTTATATGTTGTATATACGTGTGTGTGCGTGTAAACCTAATGAAAACATTGAATCAATAATTTCAATATTCAATCTACAGACTCTCAATTAAATTCTTTTTGTTATTGAAATAGTGGTTATTTTTAAAATATTTTTTATTTAGAAATATATTGAAATAATATTTTTATTATTTTTTAAAATTTATTTTTAACATCAGCATATCAAAATAATTTTAAAAAAAATATTTTCCAATAAAAAACAAACTATATATGAGTCTCTAGACTGCTTTTGTTCTCAATTGAGCATTTGAGCCTCTATAGCATCGAACATTGTTCAAGAACTTTTGCAATGAAATGGCACCAATTTTTTTAATAAAATTACACTGATTTATTTAATGAAAGGATTTCGTTGAACAAGAACGGCTAAAACAGTAAAAAAATTCTATTTGCAAAGATAAAATGACACTTTTTGAAGTGTATTTAATGTTTTTCATTAAGAAATATGACGAATTTTGATAGAAAAAAACCCACATGATAATAGATCATGAAAAAAATTGATAAATCGTTCCTTTTTGGATGAAATGGGAATTGTGTAATACTTTAGGGATCAGAATGATAATTTTCTTTTTCTTTCTTGCTATTATTATTATTATACTTGAATTTTCTTACTTTTGGCACGGACATCGTTTTCCGAGATCCATTCCAATTGTCAGGATTTGACTCATCGCTAAGGCTTTGAATTTCAAGTAGAGCATTTTTCGAGATATTTTCGAAAATATATACAATAAACAAACTTTGTATACAAATTAAATAACATGCCAATATATTAATTATCTTGGTGTTCAATTATTTCTTTACCAAGACGGAAGAAGTGAAGTTTTCGTTAGAAATTTGTTTAAAAACATGATTAACTGATATATTTAAAAATAAATTAAAAGTGATGTACATTTATTTTTTAAGTTAAGAATTTATTGGAAATTAATCTCCAACAAAAATACTTTAATATGAAATATTAATTTAATTAAAATAAATTATAGTAAATAAAAATTTAATATAAGAACTTTTTGTTGACATGTTTTATAAAGTCAATAATCCTTAATTCTATATTGAATGATTATATAATTTTCTTGCGGTTTATATATATAGTAAGACGTTAAAGAATTAAAAATAAATTTGTAGAGCCCCAAAACTTTTAGAAAAGGTAGCTCTACATGAAATAAGCTTTGAACTTAAGTCATGTTTATGATCTTTCAATCTCGCGTCTCGAAGCTTGTACCTAGGTTTGCTATAAAATAATTTTTGGCTAATAAAAAATTAAGTTTTATCAATATATTTTGAATTTAAATATGTATTTGTTGTAAAATAATTATTCGATCTATAAAGAATTAGTTTTTCCTAGCCTATTTTATATTTATTTAATTGAATAGTTTTTACTTGTACAAAAAAATCGAGTTAATTTTGCTTTATAGCTGGTAATTAAGGCTGATAAATAACGAGGATTAATTTTAGTTATCATAATTAATTCTACATTATTTGTTATTTCAAAATCCAATATAAAAATGGGTCCAATGAAGAGTGTTTCACACAGATTTTTAATCTTTTTCACCTCGATCTTTTCAATTTGCCTTCCTTAGTTTTAAACTATTTTTTTCTTTTATTTTCCTTTTATTCTAGAACTTGGTTTCTGTTACTGCAAAGAGACTTTAAATAATATTTACTTTGAGTTCATGAATCTTATTTAAAAATACAACTAAATAATGTAATGTTTTTTGAATCTTATAAGACAGATTATATTTATTTTGTTTGCATCAAAAAAATAAAAAATAAAACTTTAAAGACAAAAAACTAATAATTGATAACAACATATTTTCATTTATCTTATATTTTAAGTCGGATATAATATTAGATTTTATCATCCATTTCACTGATAATTTATAATACAGCTTTAAGTCTGAATATATTTTCATGTATCCATTATTAATACATAATCTAATAAATAAGCATTATATTTTTTTTATTCGAACAATAAAAAAAATCCTTTACACCAACCAATAATGAACAGGGAATCATCATTTCTCATGTGCAAAGTACCTTTTGTGCTTCCATTTTTTAGTTAATTTAAATTTCTTAATTTTAGACGTCTAAGTTGAACCTCAAGGGGTTGGTGGATGAGTTAACGTGTGCTATATGAATATGCACATCTTACGGATTTAATTAAGCCCCAATGTCCTTTTTTTTTTTTTGGTAACCCGGGGTGTCTGGGCCAGCTTACGCGCACCACAACTAATCCCCGGATCCACTGAACACCCTGCAAGCCCAGTAGACAGGTAAGATACCACGGGGGTGACAGACATGCACACTGAAACTCGAACCCAGGTGACAAAGACAAGAAAATCTTGCTTCTGTCGCTGGGCCACAAGCCTCGGTGCAGCCCCAATGTCCTCTTGGAAAGGTCTTTCGAAGTTTTTAGTTTCAGGTATACGATCCCATGCATGTTTGTAAATAAATAAATTCCGTGAAACATGAAAATAATTTGATGAGAAATTAAGTAGTCGACAGAGTAACAGGGGATAAAATAAATACCGATTCATTTTTATATTTTTTTTACTTGAATAGTTCGATATATAAAATTAAACTAAATTTTTATGAATATTCACGGTTAGATTTATATTACTAATTTTTATGAATTTATATTTAAAACAGACTTCATCATGAATTATAAGTATCATAATGCCTTTAATATTAGATCTAATTTCCACACATTGTATTACTTTTAAATTATAGTCATCTCCCAATCCTCCCTAGTAAAGAAATAAGTTATTTTTTATTATATTAAAAATATTTAATAAAAACCCATTAATAAAAACTTTGGAAACCAAAACATTTCTTAAAAATAATAATAATATTTAATCTATAAATTATCAAACATAAAAATAAAATGAATACAGAGTATCTTGGTTGACTAAAGATGATGGATATTTCTATCGCCTGACCTGGCCTCCCAGAACGATAAGGCTTATTAGTTAAACAAATAGCAAAATAGATAGTGACTGACTTCCTTTTGAATCCAGACTGGTGGTGCACATATGCAAATCGTCATCCCTGCGATTTGAACATATAAATTACAATTAACTTATCCAAACGTGGCAGTAATTCAAGCACACCCGCCATGCACATGGCTACATATGGTGTAAGGATTTGACACAAAGGGAGCTCACCCCTCTCGAGGACGAAGACATTTCTGGTATCGCCGTCCAGGCAATCAATCAACACTTGGCACGTCTTTTGGCAATCGACAAGAGAGACATCTTTTATCCAGTCACACCATAGCAATTGACATCTCTTACTTAATTTTCCTTGTTCTGTTGCCTGTACAAAAAATCAAAATCGTGGAGATTTTTCCTGAAAGCTTTCCGCCATGAAGATTTTGAGGTTCGTTTAATTAAAATTCTTCGCCTACCGAAGTCTACCAGTCTAATAAAAGTGCATAAAGCAATATTACTCCTAACTGAAAAGATATATAGCATATTAGCATCCAAATGTTAAAGATTTCCTGCTTTCTGCTATGTTCTTAATGGCATTATGTCAAGCTTGGACCACAGATTGAATGGCATCATGTCAAGCTTGGACCACAGATTGAATAGCTCCATGCCAAGAAGCCCTGCTACCAGTTCTGCAACTTCAGCTAATGAATTAATGCACAGTATGATTCCTGCTAGTTGGTGGGATTGGTATGATTTTCAGATCAGAAGGCAGAATTTTCATGAATCTTTTAGTTTTGAAATATATAATAAGAATTCCTTAATTATAACTTCTATTCAAGTAGTTTATGTACCTGCAGATGATTTAACCGAGTAACAAAATAGGGCACGGGCGCCTTGGTCAATCTTAGTATTACAGAGTCGGTTCTAACATGTCGATGGATTTAATCTCTATGTGCAAAAGATAACCTGACCATGAGAAAAGGAATAAAAACCACTAGTTTAATTAGAGAATGATCATTGATGTACTCATCTCGAAAGGCAAAACACTTGCAATTGAACAGGTATGCGCTAAATAGGAGTTCCATCCGTGAAGCCACAAAACTAAGCCATATTTCCTTGGTGAAGGTGTATTGAATCAATCAATAGCAAACCTTTAAATAGGCTGTACAGTAGCAAGGTAATAGCAACAGAAGCAAGAAAATAGTAACAGAGTAACAAACAAATCTCCACTATCTAAGACGTGGATGGAACTCTTACAGAATAGGTATTTCCTATAGAATAGGTCCTCCATAACTTATTCTAGACAAACTCAAAAGCATAATCAATATAACTTATTTTAACACCTTCCCTTAAACTAATATTTGTAGATATTGGTTTAGGAATTTACAGCTGCTACTCGATCTCTGATGACAGCTTTTGAAGAGCACAGTCCAAGTAGATTTCGAAGCTTGACAAAAATTGCAGGCTTAAGAGGCTTAGTTAATATATCTGCAATCTGATCTTCACTCTTGCAGAATACCAGATCAATAACACCTTCTTTACATAGATCACGTAAGAAATGAAACTTGACATCAATGTGTTTGCTTCTCCCATGTAATACTGGATTCTTTGAAAGCTTTATGGTGGACATGTTATCACAGTAGATTAAGGTCGGACCTTGTTGCTGGTTGTTGTGTAAGAATTCAAGTAGCCTGCGTAACCAAATTGCTTGACTTGAAGTTGATGCTGCAGCAACAAATTCAGCTTCAGTGGTTGATAAAGCTACTATTTGTTGTTTTTTCGATGACCATGAAACAGCTCCAGAATTTAACATGAACACCAATCCGGAAGTACTCTTTCTATCATCAAGAGATCCTGCATAATCACTATCTGAAAAACCAATCATAGCTGAATTGCTATTCCTTTTATACAAGATTCCATAGTCTGCAGTGCCTTTCAAGTAGCGAAAAATTCTTTTTGCAGCCAAGAAGTGTGCTTCAGCTGGACACTCCATATATCTGCTGATTAAGCTGACAGCATACATGATATCTGGCCTGGTTGATGTTAAATACATAAGACTCCCAACTATTTGCTTATAAAGAGTAGCATTCACTTTCTCTCCTGCACCATCTTTGACGAGCTTCAAGCTGAGATCAGTTGGGGTGGAAACCAAATTACAATTCGTCATTTTAAACCTGTCTAAAATCTCCATAGCATATTTTTTTTGTGAGATAAATATACTATCAGATAATTGCACTACTTCAATGCCCAGAAAATAATGCATCAACCCCAAATCAGTCATATCAAATTCTTTCATCATAGAACTCTTAAACTCAGTAAACATGGATCTATCATTACCCATATAAATGAGATCATCAACATATAAGCACACAACTAACACCTTCTTATCAACTCCAGATTTAACATATAGAGTGTGCTCATAAGGACATTTAAGAAAACCTTCCCTCTTAAAGTAAGCATCTATACGGCTGTACCAAGCCCTTGGTGCTTGTTTCAGTCCATATAGTGCTTTCTTTAATTTGTATACCTGATCCGCATGACCTTGTTTCACATATCCAGGAGGTTGATCAATGTACACCTCCTCGTCTAAAGCTTCATGCAAGAATGCAGACTTTACGTCAAGTTGATAGATTAGCCATGAATTCTGAACAGCAAGTGATAATACCAACCGAATAGTGTCCATTCTTGCAACTGGTGCAAATACCTCTTTGTAATCAATACCAAATTCTTGCTTGTACCCCTTTGCAACAAGTCGTGCTTTGCACTTGTCTACTCTGCCATCTTCCTTTAGCTTGGTTTTGTATATCCATTTAACACCAATGGATTTTTGACCTTCAGGAAGTGTGGTCAGTTCCCAGCTATTGTTTCTTTCAATTGACATGATCTCCTCGTCCATGGCTTTTTGCCATTTTGACTCTTTAGCAGCTTCGTCAAATGTGATAGGATCACAATCGGATAAAAATGCATAATGAGAGAAATCATCAGATTGTTCATCAGTTTGAACAACACCACTCACTTCATAATCTTCCATCCAAGCTGGCCTTTTTCTGCGTTGTTGAGATCGTGAACGCTCTGGAGCTGGTTGATCTTCATTAAGACATAGTTGTGGTACTTCCTGATCTGATCGCAGGCTTTGTTGATGTTGCTGATGTTGTAGTTATTGATCTGATGAATCACTTACGTCTGCCTCATTCTCATCAAATAATATTGGTAGTTATTGCTGGTTTGCACTTTGTTCTGACCAATTCCAAGTGCTATCCTCCATGAACACAACGTCTCGGCTAATGACAATTTTCCTTGTAATAGGATTGAGCAATTTGTAGGCTTTTGAATGCTCACTGATTCCAAGGAATATACATTTTACACCTTTGTCATCTAGCTTCTTTCTCTTTGCATCTGGAACATGTGCATATGCAATGCATCCAAACACTCTGAAATAATCAACTGATGGCTTTCGTCCACTCCACGCTTCTTCAGGGGTCATGTTTTGAACAGCAAATGTAGGACTGCGATTCAAAACATGAATGCTCCATTTCACAGCTTCTGGCCAGAAATCTTTTGGAACACTCATATGTGTCAACAAGCATCTCACCATATTTAGAATGGTTCGATTTTTCCTCTCCGATACACCATTCTGCTGTGGTGTGTATGCTGCAGTCAATTGCCTTTGAATTCCATGTTCATCACAAAAAACTTGAAACTCTTTGGAACAAAACTCGCCACCTCGGTCTGTTCGAAGAGTTTTAATGGTTCTCTCTACTTCATTCTC
>Ga0307510_10012487_pt1 | contig 10076 bp, 3 predicted proteins | sample 12_EM_MG_FD_207224 | JGI IMG/M metagenome (GOLD analysis project Ga0307510, IMG submission 207224) | Populus trichocarpa ectomycorrhiza microbial communities from riparian zone in the Pacific Northwest, United States - 12_EM | ecosystem: Host-associated > Plants > Roots > Unclassified | place...
GTTTTTCATTTTTGTCTTTTAGGATTTATTTAATTGGATATTGGACAACTTTATTTTTTTTATTTGCTTTTTATAGGATCTTTTATTAATTTTAAAAATGACACAGGTTGTTTAGAGTTTTTTTTATTTGTTGTTCTTGATTAAATTTAGCTTTTTTAAAAAGAATTTTTTTTAATTTAATTCAATTAATTGATTAAATATAAGGTATGAGATGTTTAATTCATGATATTTTATTTTGTTTGCTTTCTAGGTCGTTGCTCTAACAACACATGTGGTTTCTTTTGATGTCGTCGTGCAATGTTTCAGAATGGTGTTGGAACTGTCTTAGTAAGCTTTTTTTGGTGGTAAGGTGGTATCCATGGCAAAGCACTAGTGAGTCTCTAACGAGTTTTTCTTTCTTCTCCTCCCGAATATAATATTGATAACTCATTTTTTATAGTTAATTATTGCCAATTTTTATTTATTCGCTCTATTTACTATCAATGCCTTATTTTTTGAAATCATATTATTACATTAACCAAACTTATTGAATGCAGTCTAATTAATGACTCGTGTCTCGGATCTTTCTTGCTTATTTGAAAAGGCTACCATCATATGAACATTATTTTTTTATGCTATGAAAAATTTAGGTCGGCTCACAGCACAGCGTATGCCACTTATCTACTGTTATCCTAAATAATATTTATCCCATATACTATCACCTAGAACATTTGTGAGCTTATATGCAGTTATAAATGGTATTTATAGATCAAAGAATAATAAGAAAATATCTGAAATAAACAAAAATACAAAAACAAAACCCATAAAACTAATTAAACATGGACTAGATGAACTTAGGTTTAGTAGTAAGGCACCTTTATTTTTTTTTATGAGAAGATTTTCCAAAAACTAGCTACCACAGAGTTTAAAAACCCAATAACAAAAGAGAGGGTATTCTAAAAACTAACAACAATTCAAAAACTAGTAGAAAAGGAGTTTAAAAAACCAACAAGATAGAAAGAGAGAGATTGTTCCAAAACTAGAAAATAGATAGAGTGTTTAAAAAACTAATAGACAATGTAAATGGAAAATTTCAAATACTAATTCATAATGAATATTAGAGAGAACACACCTTTTATATATTTTTACTATTTTCATCAACTTTGGGGAGCTTAGAATTTAAAACATGATGATGCTCAAGATTTTGGACATCTAGATTTTATTAGGCTTGATATTCATGTTGGTGAAATATAATCAGAAAAACTTGGAATCTGTGTGACTTTGAAGTAAGAAAGAGTCTTTATCTTTAAAGTGATAGTTGTCTTTGCTATCAATATAGTTTTTTATTATGTTAATGGAAAAAAAATACATCTAGGATATAATAAAGCCACTAGAAGTTCAATGCATAGAAAACCAATAACTTCTCTAATAACTTCATAAAAGGATATTTTCATAGAGAATGGAAGAAAAAAAAACTTTTAGATGGACTCAAACACAAAAAGAATTATTCTTAATTTTCACCTTTTGTCCTCACTTTTAAAATAACAAGAGGTACAATATAAAACAGAAATTAATTTTCATGTTTATTTAAACAAGAATCATGTCTATCCATTTAATATAAATATCTCTCTAACTTAACCTTTCATATGAAATATGTTTTTAAGAATTAATAATTATGACTTCATTTTGGCTTTTTCTTTACTTTCTTGTATCGCAATTTACAGTCAACACTCACAACCAACAAATAACTATTTGATAACTATTTACTTTTATCATCCATTGCTGTGAATGTCTCAATAATTCAATTTTTTTTGAAGGGGTGGGAAATGATGTTAGTGTCTTTAGAGTCCTATGCATATTAAGCTCAAACATCAGAAGTTAATGGCGCTAAAGGGTTCGCCACTTTGATATGTAAGTCAATATTTGGTATACTTTATAGGTAAAATATGTGTATAATATTTAGAAAGAGAGAGTGAGCCATAAATATATAGTGAAAGCTCTCTTGATATGTGTTAGTATAATTGTAATTAGAGTTGTATTTAATTAAGGGAAGAGCCCCTTTGATGATGTCTTAAAAAATCCAAGTAACTTAGAAGCAAGGCTTATGTGTTGGATAATCAGTTAATCTCTCGGTTTTAGCAATTTGATTTATTCTTTCTAGTCAAGGTGGGTGGTGTTTGGTACTTGGTAAACCAAGATGGTTGGAGGCTAGTACCTGCAAAAGATCATCTTTGGTAGATATAGGGACTCTCATATGCTTAAGTAAAAAAAAATTTAGAGAAAAGACAATCATATTTTAGATAGAGATGCTTTAAAAATATGTATGCAGTAGAGAATAGAGATTGTGAATCTGGAGCTTGAAAGATTCATAGTATATCTATAACCCATAAGTCTTGTCTTTTTATGGGGAGTGACTAAAACGTAATTTTTCCCTGATAGTTTTAATGATGAAAAATATCCCTGACATATGTATTAATGAAATAGAAATATGGTAGGACATTGAAAAATTCTATACATTATCTCTTACACAACATTAATGTTGATGGAAATATGACAGGTTCTTAAATGACTTTTATACACTATCTCTACGTACACAACATCAATATTGATGAAAATATGATAGTTCCTTAAAGGACTTTTATACACCTAAGGGTGTAGGGAGAGTAATATCCAAAATATAGTTGAGCCCATGAGTCTAGGCTCTTCCCCTAGGTTGAGCCCATGAGTCTAGGCTCTTCCCCTAGGTTGAGCCCATGAGGGTTAGGCCTTCCCCTTCGAGGCCATGACATTAGGTTCTTCCCCAAGGCTGAGCCTATTGGAGCTGAGCCCAGGCATTTTGCATGAGACCAATGATTTTTAGGCCCTTGGGGAGTTTTTCAAGCCTGTTAAATTTGAGTTTATCAGTAGCCCTCAAGTTTTTGTGATATTTTATACACAAAGACTTTGTAAAAACACATTATACGACGAGTTTGTTGAATTTTCTTTGTATGAGAAGAGGGGTGGAAACCCCTGGTAATATACCAGAGACCCCACGTGTAGGGGCGTACACCATGGTTGAAAAATAATTTATAATCATATAGAGGGGAACCATGGAGGAACTCATACTGAGTAAATTTTTCTAATATGTGGACCATGAAGGAGGATCCCATACTTAGAAAAACTTCTAAGGGGCGGAGGGGGTAGACCTATACCAACGCCTATACTTAGAAAAATTTTCAAAGGGTGGAGAAAAACCCAAGAAGGGTCAACCTATACTTAAAAAATATTTTAAGAGGCTCAAGAGAACTCGAGGAGCGTGAGCTTTATACTTAGAAAACTTCTAAGTGGCTGGGGGAAACCTACGGTGACACCTATTCTTAAAAAGATTTCTATGGAGTGGAGGGGATGGATCCATGTCTACATTTATACTTGAAAAAATTTCTAAGGGGCGGAGAGGATGGATCCATGTCGACACTCATACTTAGAAAAAATTCTAAGGGGCAAAGAAAAACCCAAAGAGGGTTAACCTATACTTATAAAGTTTTTTAAAAGGTAGAGGGGAATCTAAGAAGAGTGAGCCTTATATTTAGAAAAATTCTGAGTGGCTGTATGGAACCCCTGGTGATGCTCATACTTAGAAAACTTTCTAAGGGGTGGAGGGGACAGACACCTGGTGACGTCCATACTTAAAAAATTTCTAAGAAGCAAATGAAAAACTCATGGTGACACCCATACTTAGAAATTTTTTTAAGGGGTGAAAGGGAACCCAAGGAGAGTGAGCCTATACTTAGAAAATATTCTAAAAGGCTGAGGGGAATGAATCTCTATTGATACCCATACTTAGAAAAACTTCTAAGGAGCGGAGGGGATGAGCTCATGTCTATGCCCATACTTAGAAAATTTTCTAAGGGGCAGAGGGAGACCCGGGAAAAGTGAGCTTATACTTAGAGAATATTCTAAGAGGTTGAGGGGTATAATGTAGTTTACCTTAGGTAAGGTGTGCTTGGGATGATACGTCCTCCCTATACACAATGAGTCTCTTTATCCAGACTCTAAGACCAGTTAGGGTTCCTATTGACCAAAATATTAGGTGGTGATTCCATACCTTTTTTTTTTACTGATAAGAAACAAGAATTTCTTATTTTTTTCCCATCACCGGAGAGATCACGCTTCGGGAGGATGATCTTCATGACGCCGCATACGTACGACAATATGAATGTTTATTTTAATCTCTATAATTATATGTATTTCAAGTACTTTCCCTCGAAGATCTCGATCCTTATTAAAATGATACTGAGATATTTAGCTTACACATTGTATAGGTTTTTCTAATGTTTATTGAAAATTTTATATATGTATGTGTGTGTGTGTATTTTGTGAGAATATATATATATATGTGTGTGTGTGTGTGTGATTCAATAAAGTGTTGTAACTTTACTATTTTGTACATATAATTCATCACACTTGTTGATGAAATTTATTGGATGGTAAGCATGAGACTACCATCATGATGTAAAAAACATTATCTCATTTCTCATATGTATTATAGTTGAAGAAACTAGAATTGTCGTGATATTTACTAGGCATTGCAAATACACTGATATCCTTTTTAGAAATTAGCATAAGCAAGACAAACACATTGAAATGCTTGAGGATCAAGTTTATCCTTATAGAGAGAGTGATTATAGACATAACACATAATAATAAAAAAAAAACACTCATGATAAATATTGAGAGTAGAAGTAATAGAATAGAACCTTGATAACACGGTAAAAGGGTTTGATAATCAATAATATGGGCTAACAACCTATTAATAAGAAAAAAGACAATCACGAAATTATCAGTCCGAAAACGTTTAGGAACATTCATAGTAAACCTATGCCCAAGCTACCTTTATGAGATGCTAGTTCTTACATTTTGTAATGGTTTGTAGCCACACATTAACTAGTGAAAAAAAAGTCATAAGCTTTGAATAAATCATCAGGATACTGATTCACAAACTCATAATCATTGTTAAAATAAAACATTTAAATTTGAGTATGAAATTATGTGACAATCATTTTGTAAATTTGAAAAATAACATGATATTGTAATTGTTTATTCTATTGCAATGATCAATGAATGAAATAAAATATTTATGACTTGAAGCAGGAAGGGTAGAAAAAGAAACACAAACATCAGTATAAATGCATGCAAAGGATTTGAACTTTTATTAAAATTGATTTTTAAAGGAAATAATTTACAATAAGCAAGAAATATCTTTTTCATAATTTTTCGATGAATTTCTCTCTTTCAAGCCAAGAATTTTTTTAAAAAAAATTAAAGTTTTGGACCAAAATAAAATATTTAAAAAACTAAAGGAACTGTAATGGAAGAATTAGGAAAACAAGGGGACTAAAACATTGTAAACATTATCCTTTTATGCTTTACATTTTGATCCTCTATTTTTAAGTTTTGCATTTGTATAAAAATTTATCATGATTTGACCATTAATTTAATTACAAAAGAGTAATTGTAAAGAAAAAAAAATACGATGACAAAAAAAAGGAGTTGATCTAAATGAAAACCTCACAGCTACTTGTAATGTAATTTAATTATAATTTTAATGTAATTGTAATATGAGCTCGTCCTCTTATTTTATTTTTTTACAACTTGTTCATTAGAGTGAAGTACAACTAATGAAACACGATTCACAATCCCAAGGTTATTATTTTTTTAATGAAATGAAGTTGAAATTGAAAATGCATGTTCTTGGACACAAACAATGAAAGAGAGGAGGAAAAGTGGACTATTTGTCTCGGATAATTGTTTGTGTTAAGGGGTTTCATGCCTACAAAATATTTCATTCGAAGCCTATACTTCCTCTACCTCTAAAATATGTAACTTGTTCCTCCACCTTGAACAAAAACAAGAAGAAAAAAATCAAAGAATCTCCAACTTCTTCAGTAATCTATACAAAATCTACTGATCTACAAAAAAAAATGAACTTTACAATAACTGCACAGCTTGTATCAGCTACTCGTCAACATGCTGTATCTCACCCCTCGTAATTTACTCGTAAGGATGTTGTATCTCACCCATCATAATGCGATTGCTAGAAACCTTGAAGCCAAGGAGAGCAGGATCAATTTGCCTTCCTTTCTTCCCTTTCTTTTTCCCGCTTCGCCCACTCAGTGGACCATCAGATGATTCCAAGGCAGCCGCATTAGCTGCTTCAGCCTCGGTAAAAACTGGCTTCTTTAGCACATCCATAAATGATGTCTCTGTTATACCAGCATCATTGTAAGATGAGGACCTCCTAAAATGCGCTTCTTTCTTGCCAGATGTCTGACTGTCACCTCCCCGGGTTGCTGCTACATTCTCTACAGGCTCACTCCTCCTTTCTGCAAGGCACCAAAGTTTTCGGATTTTTTAAATCACCACCACAATTATCCAAAACCAACAAACAAAAGACAGCACATCTGAAACAATAATGATATACCATCAGAAGTTGCAAGGCTTGCCCGATTTCTTTGCTTGATATGCGAAGAAGATGCCATGTCCGACGACACATCCTTGGAAGAATAGGCCCGTGATACCGGCGGGCGTTTATGCAAGGCACTGTCAAGCCCTCTAGTTAAGATAGAAGGCATCCTGTTCACAAGCATTTTTCATGAACATCAATATAGGTTTCAAATCAAAACAGTGCAACCCGCAACTCCAATATTTATGAAGCAAGACCTTTCCAGTAGCTTGATGTCAAAAGAAACAGATTTACTAGGGAAAACCCACTAACGCTGAATACACATGCAAACACAGATGTTGCTAATAGTCAAGTCATGCATAAACAGTTGACCACAAAGCTCATATGCACAATCTGAAAATTGTGAAATTCAAAACAGATTTAATGTCATTGTTGCCACAAATAAGTACAGAGAATGTGGGTTTGACTGCACCCCTGGAGATGTTAAAAGTTTACTTTATCATAGTAGAAGAAAGAAATTAAGCAAGTACTTTGGGGTGGAAAAAATATCCTCACCAACTCCCGTTCTACTGTGAAGTAACTTGAAAAGAAAAGGGGCGGTGGGAATGCAAAATATACCCTATGATTTGGCCCATTTGCAGTCCAGTGAAGGTTTCAAAATTTGAAACTTCAATGATTTGAGGTTTCCTCTGTTTGCTTTTACCTTTTTCCTGTCCGTTAAGTTTCTAGAAATAAGTCCATGATACAGCAGCTACTAAGACACAAGATGACATGACATCATGTTAATGTACATGCACTAGGAGACCTATAAAATACAAGGCAGCTAAGGTGCGAGTGTTCTCCCACATACTTGCATCTTGTTTTAAGCTTTTTAATGAAGAGAAATCATGAGAGCACCTAACCTATCAAAAGAGTAACCATGCAAGTGCTCTGAAACCAAGTTTTGTAAAATACGATATTCAGATGAAGATTAACACCATGATTAAGGAGACCATGATGACTTCATTAAAAACAATCCTACAACAACAAAGGAGAGTCATTACCTGTCAATAGAGACCTCTTCACCCGTCAATTTATCTAATCCCATCTCATACCCGTGTAGGCCTCCATTACCACCTGCAGAATTTCACAAAGCCTCTAATATCCATCTAAGCATAAGCATGATATCTGATAAGATGTATGTCAGAGAAAATACCAGCACTGCTCAGGGAACTATGCCTGCTACTCTGCCTGCTACTGGCATTAGCAAAATCCATAGCAGTTTCAGCTTGTTCAACAAAGTTCTCTTCAATGTGCGAAACAGACCTGGCCATGGCAGTCATGCCTTTGGACCCATATCTGTTATCCAATTCTGCCAATTCTTTATCCATGGCAGATTTATCAACAAACATGTTATCCACATGATTAGTATGAGAAGTATCTACTATGCCTGAAAAGAATGTTGGTTCTTCAGTTAGTGCTCCAGATTTCGACCTTAGGGACAATCTTTCACCATTTCCTTGATGGTGTAATTGACCACTCAAGGACATAGCATGATTATCCTGCAGCAGAGAATTTGATTTCAAATTTTGAGGCTTTTCCATAAATGAGTCATTCATGGTGGCTTCTTGATCTGGAATATCATTTAAAGAGAACGACTCAGTGATTGGCCAAAAGGATTCCTGAGATTTAGAAGAAGATATAAGGTTCCGATAATCGTCTTCCGATGACCGAATAGACTGAAGACCCATATTTTGGTGAAGATCCGCTAAAACTTGCTTTGAGCTCTCCTCATCTCCGCGAGCTGAGGTCCAAAAACTAGAGTTTCCAGCAACTTCTGAAACATTCCTTTTTCTTTCAGCTTCAAGATGCAATTGTTGCATCCCTCCTTCAACCCAACTATTCTCTTGCTGCCCTTGTTTTCCAGGGAGGTGGCTCTCTGTCATTTCGGCGCGAGAACCATAAATATCACCAAAAACTTGTCTATGACGAGAAGAGACATTGGACGAGAAGGAACCCGGTTGATCAGTAGAATGCATATATAGATGCTCTGCTGAATCTGGACCTTGGGAATGACCACTTACATTATCCATCTTCATCCCAGGAGTGACAGCAGGCAGAGAAGTTGGATGGTCAAATGCCATAGAGCTGGGCTCATAAAACCCACCCTGATGTGGCTCCTGTAGAGCATGATTCCATTTGTTATGGCTTAAATGTTCATCATGTGAGGAAAGCCTCTGCTGTTGCAGGTAAAAATCTGAAGCGCTAAATCCTGTAGACTTAGACTGGTGATGACCAGTAGTATTTCTGAAGGTCTGACCAGCTTCATCATTGGACCATGGCCAACCAACTTGCCTTTCACCATCAATTCCTAACTGTTGCCTTGCCAAAGATAACTCTTGCGCCTGCATCTGTTCTTGCTGAAGATGGAACTGCAGGTCTGAAGGGAGTATATTACCATGCTTCACCTGTGATAAAAGGTCCAAGATATCAGTCTGGGGTTCTTGAAGATTATTCTGGCCAATCTTAGCTCGAATTATCTGCTCCAGTGTTAGATCGAGGTGCCTTGGATTATGTGAATTCTGCTGCAGTTCGGCCGCCAGTCGTGTCCTAAATTGAATCTGCTCAAGCAAGTTTTCTCTCAATGGATCTCCCTTTCCCTGCCCATATCCAAGATCAGGCATCTGATGCTGCAGCAACTGTTCCAGAACCTGCTGCTGCTGCAGTTTCATTTGGTACTGACGAAGCTGTTGTTGCTGTTGGTGCAGTAAATGATGCTGTTGCTGAAGCTCAAACTGTCGCTGCTGTTGCTGAAGCTCCACCTGTCGCCGCTGTTGAAGTTCCAGCTGCCGACGCTGTTGAAGCTCCAGCTGCTGCTGATGTTGAAGCTCCAGCTGCTGCTGACGCTGTCGAAGCTCCAGCTGCTGCTGACGTTGAAACTCCAGCTGCTGCTGACGTTGAAATTGCAGTTCAATAAGATTAGAAGGGATTTGCTCAAAACCCAGTTCCATAGTATGTGAGAAGGGATGAGATAAATGATTCTGTTGTTGACATTCTTTTTGCATCTTCTGCAACATGAGATGCTGCTGGTCAAAATCATTGAACTCTGGCTGCCTGTGAAATAAGTGTCGAGCATCTGCGGAACTTAGATCGATGTGAGGATTAGTGAGTGGCTTTTTCCTATAATCTTCAGGCCATGTCTCTGCATAATGGGATTGATCAAATACTGCATCAAAGGACCTGTGACTGGCAAGGGCAGCATCATGCTCTGTATAAGAGTCCATAGCATGAACCTGCACTGGAAATTCATCACCCATGCCAGAAGCCATGTTGGATGATTGAGCACGCCTAAGATTAGAGTTGCTACTGAGCTCGGACATTGACAAGCCAAACGGATGAACTATTTCATCCTGATGAGTATGCATGCCAGCTTCTGAAAATTCATTTAAGATGGCAGGGTTGGTAGAAGGATTAGGACCAAATCGATGAACGTCTGCAACATCTCTCATCAAAGGGTTGCCACTACTTCCAGGCCTTCCAGGAAAGACAATTTCTGTATCCAACAAAGATCAGAGCAACTAAATGAGCCCAATGAACAGATACAGTGACATGAACAGCAGAATCATTCTAAGCAACTTACCTTCATCCGGAGTAACAACATTTTGAAATCTTTGAT
>Ga0307510_10012488_pt1 | contig 10076 bp, 17 predicted proteins | sample 12_EM_MG_FD_207224 | JGI IMG/M metagenome (GOLD analysis project Ga0307510, IMG submission 207224) | Populus trichocarpa ectomycorrhiza microbial communities from riparian zone in the Pacific Northwest, United States - 12_EM | ecosystem: Host-associated > Plants > Roots > Unclassified | place...
GCGCTCTGGACACATTTTCACTTGGGGTGAAACCGGCTCTATGATGATGGGTGGTTCATCTGTACCATCATCGGCTGCAATGTTCGGCAGTGCTAAATCTTGCCAAGAGAACTCGGATATGCCATACAAAGTAGTGGCCCACTAACACAAGTACTGATTGATATGTGTATCGACTGCATTTCACATATGTGTCCAGAATGATAATACCGAGATATCGGTCCTGTGTGTGCTTATGGGTATGGTTTTCAACTTCAGGTCTTCATTTCTCTCAGAAACATATCTGCACCAAGAGTAGGTGAGTTTATCCACCACAAGTGCTCAATAAGTGTTCGGTGCCCATCGCATATGTTGAACAGAGCCCTGGATATGGCCATTACAATGAGGCTGTGCCTCTTATCTGTGCCCCCAAGATAAATTGTTCATGTCATGATGCTTGATGCTGTAAGGCCAGCATAGGTGCTAGCCTTGGAATCGACCACTTGTTATGACTTGTTGATGCGCTATTTGCTGCGGACTGCGGCACGTGACCACATTATGTAAACCCCTTACTATTCTCAGTTTGATTGCGCAGTTCTTATTTTTTTTTTTTCTTTTTTTGAAATATACGGTGACCTAGTGTTGCCGCAGTCCGGTTCTCGGTTCGGAGGGGGCCCAAAAATGGTGAACCCGGTCCGGACCTGAACCGGACCTGAACCGAAGGTTGGGTTGGGGGACCGCTACACATCTCACCTCACTTGCACTCATCCCTTGCACGCCGCACCTCGACTGTATTCACCTTCGTTGTCACACGATATTTTTCGTCTCCTCTCAACGCGCCCCAACTACTACAGTCGAAGACGTGTGTATTACTCAAGCCTCATTGGCCGACGCCACAAATGCGCGCCACTTCGAGAGTTGAGACTTCTGTCGGTCCACGTCGCACACATTGTACTCGACCCCCTGCAGGTCTGGAACTCCGGAACATGTATCAGTTGGAATAGATCTTTCCGTACGTTCCATTGTGTTCTTTTTGTGCCATTTTCTGTTTCCCTTTGCCATCATATCTCGCCGCTCCTCCCTTGGCCTTGTCGACCATGCGCCTGCCAGCGCAGGTTACATCACTGGACTACTACACGACATACCCGTCCGACTGCAAGTACGTCTTCAAATACCTTGCGACCTATCTGGGTAAGCTTCCCAATCTGTCAAACTGTTCTTTTGAGCGCACTGCCTCACAACGATTTCTTTTCGGGCCTTGCATTCGATTATGACATGGCACAGGCGCTGCACTCCCCTATGTTCAATTTCATTGCCAGATCAGGACCTGCACAGGATCTGGATTTGACTTGCAGTGGATGAGGCTCTTGGGCTCAGTCTCCTGATCGACGAAATTGTGGCAGTAGTGTAGTCTTCAAGTTAACACCTAATCAATTGGTCAAAAGTGCAACGTTGCCGGAGTCTGACTCCGGCTGCCGGACTGTTGCCAGTGCCAGATTAAAGATACTGCAGTGCATGCCATACAACCATGACAACTTAATTCACGTGACCCCGCCACTGAAGAGTGGCGCACTACTGCAGCCGCGGCGACATGGCGGACTCCGAGTCGGAGTGGTGCTGTTTCCATATGGATATGGCGAATAACTTACCTTACCATGTCAGTACCTTCCCATTCCCATAAACTGCTCCAAATAATTGTTTGGTTGTCCTACATTTCACGCTCCCACCTCCTCATTCTCGGGCCAAACTCAATAAAGGCCCTTCTTCCGGCTACACCATCTCTCAAGCACAGGACCTCGTCGAGACCCACAGAATAGAGGATGTCATCCAACTCGCAGGCTTTCAACAGAAGAGGGTTCAAAGTAGCATGGTTTAACTGTAAATGAAGTGCGTCTTGTTTTTCTGCCTGTCTTCGCTTCACCCTCGAATCTTGCAGGACGACGAGCTCGTATACGTCTACCAGGAAACAGACGTCCAGTGTCTGCTTGAGACGCAATTCGCGGACACCGGTTTCTGCCTGTTTCAGGGGGAGTTCGATTCTCTGCATACTCATCTTATACTCCCTGAGCTCGATGTCTTCTCTGGCGTGGCGGAGTGAATGCCGCCCTACGACTCGATTGACGACATTACTACGTCCCCTCTTCCGTACCCTCCCCACGTATTCCCTCACCCGCACGATCGCAATGGTGCGCCATCTCCTCTGGGTGCTAACAATCAGTTGTGGTCAACTTAGGCCTTAATTGTTTGTCTTCCTCGTCTGACCACGCCGTAGAGCTCGCTGTATCCTCGGATGCGCAGCACGACATGCTCAAGGAGCTCCTACGCAAGCGGTGACGCGCGAAAGGCTACTCTAGCATGCCAGTCATGCGTGTTGTGCGTGGCTCTTTCTCTTCTCTCTCACTAGACCGGTTTAGGCGAGAAGACTGCGTGCGTCACGTGTGTCCTCTCACAAATCGTCGATACGGTGCTAGCAGAGTTCTTCGCCAAAGCGAGAATACGACTTTGCCCGGGCCCCAACGCGCTTCTTGACCAACCAATCATCGCCATCACCCTCCCCGAGCCCGCCCCCCTCGCGATGGGCTTGGATGGCACGCTCTGAAAAATGTACTCTGAGTGCTCTTATGACACAGCGCTATTAGAAGTATGGCCCGAGTGCGCCGGCTCTTCCCCCCCCACACTGCACGTGTCTACATGTCTTGCACCGTTTACGACTCGAACCGCAGACTTGTCAAAGTGGAACGGACTGATTCTAGGGTTCGTGTCTCGCTATAAGACACGTTTTCGCTACTCTCTGCACGCGCAGAACCCTCGGTCGGGTAAAAACGTCGCGGAACTAGGAGGGGTTGGGACAGAAATGACACCGCGTTGTGGACTTCGCGGTCGTTTCTGATATTTTGGCACCCCAGTCTCCCTTGAGAAGGAGGGCTGGGCGGTGAATCCAACGTCGGTCTCAGAATGACATCGGTGGCGCGAAACTCGACGCTGCTGAGAAGCGAATTACTGCTGTCGGGAAGAGAGGTCACTACTGCATGCACGAAGGAAGTTCACATGACAGACGGAATCATTGAAGGCTTTGCTGGAGCCTGTTGTATGCGATAGTGAGAAGGGGAAGGACGCTTTCATGTTCAAGACGCAACTTGATGAAGTAAGAAGCGGTGATTCTGAAAGATAAGTACCGAGCGGTAAGCTAGAGCAGAAATACAGAGGACAATGAGACAGCACGGGAGCATTTACGCATTTACAGTGAACTATGTGGGTTCTAGACTCTGGAGGGATCTGAAAATCGGGGGTGTCAGCCAATCGTGTAAAAGGGGATAAAAGACGCGCCCCATCAACACTGCCTCAATGTATCTTATTGTTATTGGGTTGATGGCAGACGACCTCAGACGAACAGTGCGGGTGTGTGCCGTGGCTATCAGGTACTCTGGGCGAAAATCCCGCGTCAAAGGTACCCTGGTCATAAGCATGACTTGCCAGTGGTCACTTCAAAGAAAGCGTGAAGAACTACGCCACCGTGCCACCGTAACATTAGCACTGGGCTCTGCGGATGAACTTAAAGGAGAAAAGAGAGAGGCCCGGGATCAATGTATAGCCCGAGCGCGTTCCCGGGAGTAAGCGGGCCGAGTCGGATGTATGATGGCCGTGTCGAGAGTGAGAGGAGGCTGTTGTTTCAGGGCCGGCCACCTGCTCCTGCTTCAGACGGATAACATGACTCAACATTCTATATTTCCGCGCTCCCACCTTCCCTTTATCAGGTGAAACTCAATCAAATACCACCTTTCTATGACTCCACCATTTCGCAAGCAGAGGCCCTCTTCGAATGAATCGAATCCCACCGAATAGAGAATACTGTGCCGCCAAGCTCGCGGAACAAGAACGGTTCAAAGCAGACTCGTTGTAGATGCCAACGAAGTGCGTCTCCTCAGTTCATTTCCTCTCTTCGTTGATCTTGAACTCTTGTATGCAGATGAGCAAACGTCTACTACTACTCTAGAATAAAGGATTTCAGTGTCTGCTCGAGACGCGTATTGAAGACGCCAGTTTCTGTCTGTTTCGTGGGAAGCTCTATCCCCACATACTCATCTCATACCTCACCAAGTTCTGCGGCGCTCTCCTTGACACGTGTCAGACAGTCTCTGTCTTTTCAGGGATCGCTGAATGCATTCTGTTCTACGACTCAATCGACCATCACTCAGAGTCAACGCCACCTACAGTAGTGCAACACTAAAAGCCGAGCTTCAAGTTGTCAAAGTATTTTAAATTCCGAACCTATATACCGCTGAGTATCTATGCATACAGTGAGAATTTATGTGCCAACGGATCTACAATAGTATTAGACGGAGCAGGCGGTCGGGGATGCCATACGTTGTGCAGTCAGACGCGGCGATTGCCAGCGAACCTCTTTGTCTTCACCTCGTAGCCACCACCCTTTCTCTCCCCCCCCAACCTTATATATTTTGCTGGAATCATGATGTAGGAGATAGTACAGTACGAGTCCAATGAAAACGTTTGGCTTATTTCCGGGAGACCACCACATTTGAGCGCATCGTTGCACTACTTTTGCATCGGTGCAAAGTTCGATTGGTCCGGTCTGGATCACAAACGAAACGGCATACGTCATGGTAACGTCAAAGCTGCCACGAAGAACTGAGCCAAGGGAAATGCCGTACGAGTTCGGTTCGTTTCCTTGCTTGCCTTAAAACCACCTTCACTCGTATTGCAAAGTGGAATTGACGTCGCACTGCTCGTGGAGTTACAGGGCCAGGACAGCAAGTCAAACGAATTACCATGTAATAACGTCCCGTGTCCTTATTACAGCTGGACTTTCACCTGATCGTCAATGATGGGTGGTCTCTTTCAAGCAGACGCAGGGGAGTGCCGCGTGTAATTAATAGAAGCCGCGCGATCCATGGAATGTTCCTGTACACATAGTCCGAGTATCACCATTGATATTGGGGTTAATGCGGGTCACAGCGGCGTTGCCAGGGACCGTCACGGTAGCAGCTCACTTGACCGCTTTGGGATTGTCTATGTGAGTTCCTTGCGTGTGGGAACTCTCAGTCTAGCCATCATCTCCCTCATTCCATTCCCATCCCTCCTCAACGCACACTCACATCTGGCGATGCCCACAGCTTTATCCCTCGTCTCGTCTCTCTTTTGCCTGTTTCTCATACGACACCTGTTGGGACTCCGGAAAGTAACTCGTAGTGTCGGGTCAGTACGCCTTCGATCCCGAGATAATCAGTCGATCGATCTCCAGGTCAATTTGATAGCAACCTCCCCGGTCCATTCTTCCTTTTTGTCCATTCCTCAATTCCAGGGCAGCTGGTAATGCGGATAGCTCGGCCGGCTCCTTATTTCAATATGGGGAGGACGTGGATGCTCAGTGGGAAATACAAAGGTACGGCCTCATGACAACAACGCGGGGAAACGGTACTCAAGACGAATATCTATAGAGTTTGTTGCAGCTGGACAGGATGCTGTTGCCCTCGTAATTCCTTTCGTGTGCCCTGTAGAGGGAACGCAAACTCAATGGCCATGGACTTGTAGATTACTGCTTTTCCCCACCCAAAGTGCACGCTACTGCTTGCAGACGCTGCAGCTATCAAAGTACGCCCATTCGCCAAACTATGTTCGATTAGACGCATTCAAGTTTGGTTCGTAGGAGGTCATGGCCTCTCGTTTCAAATTTCCAAGGCCCGCTGAACATTATGCCGTATTGAGAATGTTTGGGCCAAACGTCGTAGCTTCGGAAGGAGAAGAGTGGAAGAAGTACAGGAAAATTGCCGCGCCGGCATTCTCAGAGGTAAGCCCTGGTCACCTTTCGTCGCCTAGATATCCTAGATCTGAATACCATCACCAGAAAAACAACAAATTAGTATGGGACGAGACCACCCGAATTATGGTGGACCTGTTCGACAACGTTTGGGGAGACAGGTCCGAAATTGTTGTGGATCACTGCCTGGATGTCACCCTTCCGGTACACTTTCTATATCTCATGCTTTGATCTTATCGCAACACCTCAGCCAGATTGCACTTTTCGTCATCGGTGTCGCAGGTAGTCTATACCTCGTTCCAAGTGTTGCAATCTCATGTGCTTGCATACCACTGTAGGATTCGGGCGTCAAGTCACGTGGTCCAGTGATCTTGTTGTCCCTCGTGGCCACCAAATGACTTTCAAGGATGCTCTTCGCATTGTGTCTTCTAATTTGTTTGTGAAAATCATATTTCCAGATTGGGCAAAGAACATAACGAAACACACGAGGAAGGTCCATCTGGCATCCACTGAACTTAAGGTCTGTTATTCCTAGCTGTCCTTGCTGTACGTGCATCGTTGATGTCCAACAGCAATACATGCTGGAAATGGTGGAAGCTCGCAGGACGTCATGTGAAGTAGAGGATCGCCATGATCTGTTTAGTGGCCTTCTGGATGCGTCACAAGAGGAGATGAACAATGGGGCGGCGTTGAGTGATGAAGAGCTTATTGGTAAGCACTCCAATGTCACGCCGTTTCTCGTCCTTGGAGGGCATATTTACTCGGTATTCCAGGGAATATGTTCATATTTAATCTTGCTGGATATGAGGTAGGACAAAATACTTCTACATGATGATGGTTTGTCTGACGATGGCTCGACTACGTTCTGTAGACTACAGCGCATACACTGTGCTTCTCATTTGGGTTGTTGGCACTTTTTCCGGATGAGCAAGAGCGTTTGTATCAAAGTATCAGCGGTGTCATATCCAGCCTGAATAGAATGCCTGTACGCCCTATAGAATCTCAAATCATATAGAGCACTAACCCCCCCGTAGGCGTATGAAGACATGAGTCGCTTTACATACTCCTTGGCGTGAGTCTGTTGGACTGCACACTAGAACGAGACCTCTTATCTACCGCTAGGGTTTTCTACGAGACTCTTAGGCTGTTGTAAGTGCTTATTCGATGATTGTGTCACCACATGAGACTTATGTCGCGTCCACAGCCCACCAGTACGTCCCAGTGAATGCGTGACAATTCGGAGCTTACCACGCTCTATGTTCATAAGGGGCCATACATCCCGAAGGTGGCCGCAGAAGATACAACGCTTACGGTGAACAATGCACATGGTGGGAAGACGACATTCCCCGTGTCGTCAGGAACAGAAGTCTTTGTTCATGTTCCGGGCCTGCATTACAATCGTGCGACGAGTGGCCCTTTATCTCGGGGACTGGTTCTCATGGAGTCTCATAGCCCGGTACTGGAAAGATCCTCACAAGTTCATGCCAGAGAGGTTTCTTGGTGACTGGCCTAGGGACGCCTTTATTCCATTCAGTCAAGGTATCAGCTCACCTCGAGCGATATATTAATTCCGACTAAAGAATACTTTGTAGGTGCTCATGCTTGCCTAGGGAGACGGTGCGAGGTATCGTGATGTGATTGAAAGTATTGTTGTCCTCACGACCAATTTTCAGGTTCTTCGAAACTGAAGGGATAGCAATAATGACAATGCTGGTGTCGAAATATAAAATCGAGATCAAGGAGGAGCCTGAATTTGCTGGAGAGACGTTCGAAGAGCGTTATGCTCGTATCACGGCCTTCGACCAAAGTTTGACTACAACGTAAGCGATGTCCAGACTCCCATAACCATCTCACGAATACCATTCCAGTCCTGTCCGTGTGCCGTTGGTATTTAAGAGGAGATAACTGTTCGGATCTTACTTTGTGGTTCTAGTTTCCTTGACCCTGCTCGTCGTTTTGTTTGTTTCGCCTTGAGGTGTGGAACCTCACAAAGCAATACGCCCTAGCGCATGGCACGCAGGGATTTTTCTTCATATGATCAGCACGTGTTGTACATCGCTTCTGACCAATTTCTCTACTGCTCTGCCGTTCACTGCTCCGCCCCACCGCCCCGGACACTACAAAATTACATCATTCCTATTTTGTCTGAATGAGCTCGTCTCTCTAGCGACTCGCCACCGACGCCACGAATGCAGCCCAAGTTTGTGTAAAAGCCGACAGGAGGGCAGGCCATTGAGGACATTCTTGTGTCGATGGACTCGACATAATCCGGCAATTCTATGTTGGGCCCTCGACAGGGAGGTGCGGCAGCAGGAACCATGTTCGGTGCGCGTAGAACCTGCCCCGGACTCGGAAGCGCCATGCTTTCAAAACTTGGGAATTGTCCCTCGAGAAAGTCTTCCCTTTCTATGGAGTCCGTACAGAGCTTCAAAATGCTGTGACAGGTGGTAATCCCGCGTACTGTTACTACTGTAGTATGAAATCCAATACGCGCCCTGAGTACTCCCTGCCAGTGCACATCCAGGTCTTTGTCCTGCCCTTATCTTCCGTCAAAGGGCTTCATGAGGTACAGGTACAGCACGTCCTACACATTGCGACAGGTTGAAGTCATACGCGTCGCATCTCTTACCCGTATGTTCAAAGGTCTGCTTGATCACTCCCTGATCTGGTACATGCACGGCAAGGACCTCATCACAGATCCAGTGGGCCATCTGCCAGTGCGTGCTTTGCGGAGATTGGTATTGTGTAGATTACTGGCAATTCTCTTCGCTAAGCGAGCTGCGTCCAGCGGAGTTTCGAGGCTACCACACAGCTCAGGCCAAAGGACACGCTTAGGCCTTTTGTTCCTTCTCGGCAAATGGTGGAACACAACTATGTGTGGAAGGCTTGACTCCCTTCTACGGATTTGCTGAAGCAAGTACAATGGTCCCATTCAAGGTATCAGACACACAGCGTGCGCTTCCTCTTGCTGCCAAGCCTTATGGGGATTTTGGGGTGGTGGAAGTGCGATGATGTCGTCAAGGACTCCATTAGCATTGAGAGGAAGAGGCAATTCAACCACACCAGGCACAGCCATGGTCAAAGCTCAAGGGTGTCCCTCGGCCTCACGGAATCCACGTACGATTGTGCCTGCCCATAAACTGTGGACGTCCACTCTCGCAAGCGAGCCTCCAAAGAAACGCCCATCCGAGTCCCCTACGTTAAAAAGCGTCACGGTCGTCCGCACCCTCCGCATTGCTTTCCACAAAAACCCACTTTCCTCATCCCTGCATTTTCACAACTGCCAGAAACAAATTCTAACAGCCAACGCATATCATGGACTCTTTCCACATTGCGAGTGACGCCGCCTTCTGGTCCTGTGGCGACGATCAGACGGCCGTATGGTCCGAGACCCTAGACTCAGTGCAACCCGCGCCTGTGTCCGGCTTCGATTTGGGTCTGGACAGTCAATTCACGGTGAGCACGGGTCCTCCCGATTATGAGAGATTACTTACATTCTCCGCCACAGGACATCACCTGGAATTATGCTCCGTCGTTCGGAAATCCAGCCAGCGGCAGCACCATCATTGCCAATCCCGAAGTCACCAGCACCATGGGGTTCAGCCCCGCCTTCACGTATCCCTACGCCCAACCTAGCAACTTTAATCAAACGATGTATCCCGTGAGTACACAGCGCTTGATCGGTCACCGTGGGCATTGTCTTACCTTGTCGCGTTACAGGATATGTTCTCGCCTTGGCCCACGCCAATGCCAACGCCTTGTAGGTCGCATTCTTTCTTCTGCCATGGTCTTGTCTTCACACAAACCAAAGCCGCTACTGACGGAGATTCCGTCCCATCATCATCACCGAGCGTTGCTCCATGGGCGGAGAACATACCTTCCCCCAGCGAAGCGATGGCTGGGCCATACAGTGTGAGTGCGAGCTGTCCAAGTACAAGGGTCCGTCTTACCTTGGCATTTTTGCAGATTCCCGTGCCAAACAGCTCTACAGCGCTGGCCGTTCCACCACAACTCGAAATTTCCTTGTTCGAAACACCTGGACAGTTCAACGACATGACGACTTCGTACCTTGCTGGTGGTGAGGGTATCGTGGAACCATACACACCATACACCGATTTCCCCGGTGCTATCAACAACACTGTGTGAGTGTCTTCGCTTCTGTCTCCAACTTATGAGAGATATTCACCCTCGCGAACACTAGCTATCATGGCTGGGGCCCCGCCGAACTTAGCGCACCATTCCTTGGTGTGGCCGATAGCGGTGGTAACCAGACAACATCACGCGCCACATATATGCTAGCATTACCAAGGACAAGCCTTCGAAA
>Ga0307510_10012489_pt1 | contig 10076 bp, 6 predicted proteins | sample 12_EM_MG_FD_207224 | JGI IMG/M metagenome (GOLD analysis project Ga0307510, IMG submission 207224) | Populus trichocarpa ectomycorrhiza microbial communities from riparian zone in the Pacific Northwest, United States - 12_EM | ecosystem: Host-associated > Plants > Roots > Unclassified | place...
GTGAAGAAATTTGATCTGAAAGGTGTGATGTTGCATGATTGATCATCGTATGCTACACGTACGATCAACTTCGGAGAAAACCACGGGCAGGCATGCAACTTATTTTGACTTTAAAGGATCATCAACTAAGAATGCGATACAAGGAAACCCGGTTTCTTGTTTGATTCTTGAATCCATGGCTCCATCGGGTCTTTTCTGAAGAGGCTGGAGCAGGTATAATTATATGGATATCGTCAATGCTCTGCCCTACAAGTTATATAGCTTTCTTTGTCCAGCCACCTTCCACTGTCTCCACCTCCGAAGACGACGTTTTAAAGTATAGACTTCACAACTTTCTAACCCTAAAATATGGGTTTTTATTGTGTTGTAAATTAAGTTATGGTGGAGAGATTCTTCTATTTAATTTTCTAATACTATTATATAAATATTTATAACATTAAAAGATAACATTTGAAATTTAGAACTTGAAACTTAATATATCAATAAGATTAATTAATTTTAATATTTATAATTATTGAGATAAAATTAAATTGATGCTATTTAAATAAAATTAAATAATTTATGGGTGAAGCGTTAACTTTTGTTATAAAATAAAATATATTACACAAATAATACTATCCAAATTTCTAGAAAGGTTTACAACTATTCCTTTTCCTCGTTGTATTATAATACATAACTTTCCAGCCGCCTGGCTGCAGAATCTTACCATCATATATTATCCTCGTACCTCCCATGCCGATCTGCTCATGCAACCAAGGAAAAAAAGAAGAAGAAAAAAGCATCGATTTTGACTATTATTCTAATCCCAGTTTGATGAACGTCGTAAGATCATGGAAGAAAAACCGACCCTAGAGAACCAGAATTATATAAAATACTTTGCCTATGGATCCTAAGTACAATGAACAGATCAAGCAACACTGTCTGCATGAAGATTAGATTAATAATATTGTATCCTCGTCTCCAGCCGGCGTATATCATGTATAAAATGGTGGTAAAAAGATGAATGATTTTGTGAGTTTTTTTTTTTATTATTATTAACGTGAGTGTCCGGGCCAACTTGCGCGCACTTCGACTAATCTCACACGCCCTGAAGTTAACGACCATATAAATCTTCAGTGGCCCTAAGGTTTGTGGAACTCGAACTAGTAACCTATAGGAAATAAATTTAGAATCTGACCAGTTAAGCTACACCCCTCAAAGTTAATCAACGGTAACAGTTCTTAGCCCATTGGCGAGAATCCATGGCTCAATGGTTTGAATCTTTTTCGTTGAAGATTAACAGTAAACAGTGAAAATCTGGGCAATGAAAGAATTCATAGGTGGAGTCTCTGATCTCTTTAAACAAACAAGTTTGTTTGGGGAAAATAAAAAAATAAAAACAGATTCCATGTGTAGAATCATGCTATACTTGAAAAATAAAAACGTCTGGAGTTTTTGTATTCTCATTTTTTTTTTTGATTTGGTATTAGTTTGAGTTTTTGTCTTTTATTATATTATGAAAGAAATTACAAGAGAAAATTGTTTTACTGCTTCTTTTCACATTAACAAAAGGACCTTATAATTTTTATTTTTATTTTGGAAATATTAATTAGGTTGATATTTGTGCAAATAAAAATAGAAATAAAAGGATTAAACTAGTATAAAATCAAGAGAAAATATCAACAATCTCCCATATCAACCATTCAGCTATGTAATATAGACTTCCACTCGTCAAATTAAAACCTTGTTTGTTTTTATATTTCAAAAATGTTTTTGAAAAAAATTAAAATTTTTATTTTATTTTATTTTTTTGCTTCAAATTAATTTTTTTTTGGTGTTTTCAGATTATTTTGATGCGCTGATATCAAAAATTATTTTAATGTATTTCCAATTAAAAAACACTTTAAAAAACAATCACAATCACATTCTCAAACACAACTTAAATAGTATACTGTAAGGTCTGGCCTTGCCTTTCTCATCATAAGAATCAACAAAATATCAATTGACTTTTTTTCTTACAAGATTTTCTTAAAAACTATATCTTTTTTTAAAAAAAAATTATTGACTAATTAATTTGACCTAACACATTACCTTACAATAGTCTAGCTCTTTGTTCAGACTGAATGAACATGGGACGAACAAAGGTTTGAATGCCTGGTATGAGTTGACCAAGCGAGTCCAGCCGCGCATCATAGTTACAGGAAATTCTAGGCAATGATTATTGGGAAAAAGATTTAAATGAACGTCTCTGTCTTAATATTGTAAATTAAAACTGGGTACCAAAGAGTTTATTTTTATGTTTTAAATTTTTTTTAAAATTTTTTGTTTTTAATTTTACTATAAATTAATTTTTAATTTTATTTTAGATTATTTTAATATATTTTTAAATAAAAAATACTTTAAAAATTAACCTGTACTTGAAATTACTTTAAATCTAATAAATCATTTAAAAAAAAAACAAATTGTCCGTTGAATTTTTCTTCAGACAGACCCTGTAAAGAATTCACAGAGAACAAAAATCTAAGTACGGACAAAAAGTCTCAATGAGGCATGGGATTGACTTCTTGTTCTATTATATGACCATGTCTACTAAAAAGGTGTGATTAAAAATATTTTTTATTTAAAATATATTAATATAATATTTTTTATTTTTAAAAATTATTTTTTATATAAAAAACAATTAAAAAATATAAAAAAATTAATTTAAATTTCGAAAACGACCTTACAAAACATGCCCACCATTACAAATTTTTACAACAGTAGACACCAAGACAATTGGCATGGAGGGAACTAACGACCAACAACCTACGCGCCCAAACGTGTGAAAAGGGTTCTAGCTGTCGTCTATCAACTCGGGTCGTGTTCTTTCACGATAAGAACACTTCCTCTAAAACAATGCCCTCTCCTACTGTTTTCCCTTTGATCTTCTCCTTTCTGCCTCTTTATTTCTCTCTAACTACTTTAGCCACTTGCTGTCCTTCCACTTTCCTATTCACAAAATTAAATCCGGAGCCTTTCAGGTCAGGATTTTTTTTTGGGTTAATTAAGTATTGGATTTTTCAGGTTTTTTTTGTTTTATACTATGGTTGAATGTAAAGTAATTATTAAAAAACAAAGAAGAAGAAATTGATTAGTTCGTTTTTGATGTGTGTAGAGACAGGGAGGGCTGGGGAGAGGCTTGAGCTGAGTTGCAATGAGCTGTAGCTGCTTTGGTAGATCAAATTGGTTTAAAGGAAATAATCATAATGATACTCCGGGACAAACAAACGCTCAAGGTAAGAAAATTGAGCGTGTTTAAGTTTTTTTTTTTTTTTGTATTTATGAGTGGATTAATGTGTTTAATTCGCTTTGAAGACATGATGATAATGAAATATCTTGGAATGATGATATTTGTTTAGAATTTTGGATGCTGATTTCCTTTTAATTTGGTATTTAATATATTTTCCTATTTTAGTGATTTAGTTTTTGAGGTTCTTACTTGTGTGATTTGCCAATGCTAGTGATTGCCACCGACAATGTAAATCTCTTCTCGTATAATTCGCTGAGATCAGCAACAAGGAATTTTCATCCATCAAATAGAATCGGTGGAGGTGGTTTCGGAGTCGTTTATAAGGTGAGCCTGCATAGGTTTAGAGTTGCATTTGTGGTTACTGCAGCTTCAGTGGAAAGCACGATTCGATGGTGGTTTAGTCATAAAGACGTTGTTTTTTTCTTTTGTTTTAGTTATGTTGGTGATGATTATATTGTTTTAGCTGCGTTTTACGCCTTTGCGGGTACTAGAACAACCCTTTTGAGGAAACAAAAAGAGACGGAGAGCATGTTGGCAGATTCCTTCATGAATCTGCGTATTCCATAGCCTCAGCTCTTAGTTAATATTCATACAGCTCTTTTTTTTTCTCCTTGCAGGGAGTTTTAAGAGATGGTACTCCTGTGGCCATCAAGTGTCTTTCTGCAGAATCTAAACAAGGAACAGATGAGTTTGTGACGGAGATTAGAATGATATCAACTATAAAGCATCCAACCCTTGTTGAACTAGTTGGCTGCTGTGTTGAGGAAAATAATCGAATATTGGTATATGAATATATGGAAAACAACAGCATTTCTACCGCTTTACTTGGTAAATATGAAGTTATTGAAATATCTTATCTATTATGCCTATTAACTTGCTTGGTGGACATTTGAGGGAGAGGAGGAGGGACATTGATATGATTCAAGAGATATTACTAGTATATTGCGCCAAACCATCATTTACAAGAATGAGATGTTCTTCATAATCTGTATGAGATTTCATCTATTATAACAAGATCTTTTCACCCATGCAATATATTTTTTAACTTTGTTCATCAAACCAGAGTTATTGTTATATCATGCTACAGTAGAGTTTTCTTTAACTTGTTTAGCGAAACCACTGTAATGTTGCTCTTGATTTTGATTTGATTAGAGTTTAAATTCTTCTTCCAAGCTCTCTCTCTCTGCACTCTCTCTTATGAGAGAGTGCATGCATACACCTATATGTGCATGTGTGTTAGAGGGAGGGAGATTTTAATCATGCTAACATCCAACAACCGTCTACAGGTTCAAAAGGAAAACATGTTGCTATGGACTGGCCTACAAGAGCTGCTATTTGCATAGGTACAGCGAGTGGTCTTGCATTTCTTCATGAGGAAGCCAAACCACATATCGTCCATAGGGACATTAAGGCCAGTAATGTTCTTCTGGATGGAAACTTACGGCCTAAAATAGGGGATTTTGGGCTGGCAAAATTATTTCCAGACAATGTCACACATCTTAGTACTCGAGTGGCAGGAACAATGTAAGTGTGGTTCTTGTTGCATTTCACTTTATTGATCAGCTGTCTCTAATTTTTACTTGGTCCAAAGCTGGTGAGGAAACTCATTTCAATATGGTCCCAAATGGTTCTTGATTTGTAAGCTTTCTGATTTCACCTTGTTGTTAGGTTCATAAAGTAACTATTACCATAAAAGAGAAAGAACATGTGATGAACAGCACACATATGCCATTCCTTATGCTGTGTTCTGTTCCCTGTGCAAAAATGATTTTTTCATCATGTTTATAGAATTAGATTATTGATGCTGTCTGATAACTATCTCTCCGTTCATCTTTTCTGCTTCCTCTTTTTCATATCAATAATCATCTTGTATGCATCTGCAGGGGATATCTCGCCCCAGAGTATGCCCTCTTAGGACAACTTACAAAGAAGGCTGATGTATACAGTTTCGGGGTGCTCATACTTGAAATAATTAGTGGGAGAAGTAGCAGCAAGGCAGCATTTGGGGAGGATCTTCTGGTTTTAGTTGAATGGGTATCTTCTTAGTACAACCAACGCAATCTTTGTTTTCTATTTAATCAAGTCAATTCAAAAAATGACCGAAGGCTAATATTCAAATTTAACAACTTCATAAGATACCTTATCTCCACCTTTTTTGACTCCTCTGAAATCAATTTGAGCATTTCTCTTCATCTTTTTTATTGCAAAAGTTTATAGTCACTTTTTTCCTCAAGAGAAACAGGGTTACTGCATTCTGACGTACCCATTCATAGGAAATTTACATCAGACAGGCTCATTCAACCTCAATAGTTCTTGAATTATTTACAGTGATGGGTTGTATTTTCTTTCGTGCCATATTAGGGCACCAGCTAAAACGTTCCACCTGCCACTTACATATGTGGAGATTACACTACCATCATCTACCTATTGGTTCTTGGGTTAGGTGCTTAATCTTTCATGGGACATCCCTACTTTGATAGGCTTGAATAACCAATAAAACTAGTTATTGAATAACCAATAAATAGAATCTCTTAAACAATCGCAGAACCAAAATCATAAAATAGATTAGCAGTAAACAAAATTCGTGACGTGTTAAAATTAAGTATGATTGATATGATGGCCGTATGATTGTATGCAATAATCTTGTTAAGCACCAAATGACAATCTTTTCCTTGATTGTTTTTTCATTAGCATCATGTAGGTTGGAGTATGTATCCATTCTGAATGTTTAGCCATTCTCTTATTTTTATCAATTGTGGTCTTGTCATACCATGGAGATGAAGAGTTTTTGCCTATGAAGACAGGAAACAGAGTAGATAAAGTCTAGTTAACCTGGTTCTACACCTAGTCTTACTTGATAAGAATATTATTGTTCATCGACAAAGGCGTGTTTCTGTTTAGCGATACTGAACTGTTGCTTTATAATGCCTCTTTATGATTTTTGTGTTCTTATAAATTTTTGCAGTGGACTCGGTGCTAATTTAAATTTGAACACTTCTGCAGGCATGGAAACTATGGAAAGAAGAGAGACTTCTGGATATTGTTGATCCAGAAATGACTGGATATCCAGAAAATGAGGCGATGCGCTTCATGAAGGTTGCACTTTTCTGTACCCAGGCAGTTGCAAACCAAAGACCCAACATGAAGCAAGTAGTGAAGATGCTCTCCAAAGATGTAAATCTTAACGAGAAAGCACTTACAGAGCCAGGGATATACAAAGCTCAAACCTCTAAGCACTTCGGTGGTGGTAGTTCATATGAGACATCATCTTCTCATAAAAACAAAGGCAAGCAATCACTAAACACTTCTGTAAACTCGGCCATCTTAGGTAGTGCTGACAGTATGACCCAGATGCTTCCCAGGTGATGGCTGACCAGCTGTTTTATCCACCCTGTTATACCTTTTACTAGATCATCTTGACTATTTTTATCAGCGTCTAGGTACGTAGCCCTGTAGAAGCTTACAGTGGAGTGGGATTTTCTTCAAGAGGAAACAAGGGGTGTTTGTGTCTATCCTCTGTAACACATGTAGATGTAACTGATCGATATATCTATTCATCTGATATAAATATGTTGCATCAATTGTATAATTCCTTCTCCTTTTCTCTCAATTTTTTTCCACATTTACTGCCTGGATTGGCGTGTCATGTCACGTTTGTTTCTCTTCAGGACAAGTTCTTGGCAACATTAAGAATTGATATCTGTCCTCTAGCAGAACCAGAGCCTACGCCACCCTGATCCCTCCTTGGAGGCCTTGAATTTTCAATCCAGGCGGTTCGGCCAAGCTGAACCCTCAACCAGAAAGGACCCGTGAACCGCTCATCCAACAAAGTCCTTAAGCCACCATCACCAGCTCACCACCTCGTTCTCCTCGTATGAATGACATGCATCAGAAACGGCAACCTTCATATACATTGCTGGTAGACATGGGCAGGCTTTTTTTATTAGTAGTCAATAGTCACATGCCCGCGCAATGCTGACGGAAAAATGCAAAAGTTAGCAATGCAATTTCAACAATCAAAAACAAATCTCATTGCGTACCAAAAATTTATTTAATAAAATAAATAAAGAATTATATATATTAACATATGTTAAAAAAAAAATTAACGCTAACCATATATCGAGTTAATAAATTAATATAAAAATACATATTTAATATAAAAGTACATATTAAAATATATAATGGTATTGCGTGGAAGCTCTTCGATTTATTTTATTTAATAATACAATAATAAAACTATTTCTTGTAAGAATAAAAAAAAGTAATTTTCTTGCATAAATCCAGCTTTTTTATCAACATAGTTTTTCATGAAAAAAAAAGCATATTTTTTTCCTTGATTATTAATCTAATAAGGATCAAAAGCAATTAGAATTAGCAAAAAAAATCAAGATTATTTGAGAAAAGGATAAAAAATATTTTTCTTTATTTAAAAACTTATATCATTAACTTGCTTAATTTGCTTTGCAGTTTGTGAGAATAAAAATAACGTATTTGAAAAAAAAAATCAACCCATAAAAAATAAGTAGACAAAATGCATCCCTCCAATCTAAACCCTATTCATTTACTAACACATTTCTCGATTGATTTAGCGAAAATATATTTTTTAATTGCAAGAAATGTTTTTTTAAAAGAAAAATGCATCATGATACTAAAAGAAAACCAAAACAAAAAAACATTCAAACAACGTCTAAGTATTCTATGTGTGACTGAAGAAAAAAAAAACATGATAAAATTATATCAAATCTATTAAAAATTAAAAAGAAAAGCTTAAATTGAATATTTATAAACTTATTTTTTCATATTAGATATATAATAATTGAAAAAAAATTGCTAATATCCTCATAAAAAGCTAAACAATTATTAGAGCACCAAGAAAAAATTAACATATACTAAAAGGGGTTGACATTTCACTATAACAATGAATAGTGAAATGACAAGGCCTTTTTCATTTTGATCATTAAAATTTTTAAGGTTTTTTTTTATTTAATTTTTTTTTTCAATTTCATCCTCTATTATTGAGTTTATTGGATATTGAACTTTATAAAAAGTTAACCTGATCTCATAACTCGAGTCGCGAGTTTTGCGAGTTAACCGTGTTGACTTGGGTCAATTTTTTGTTATTTGTTAATTAATTTTTTTTCTCAACTCCATCCTTTAACATTGAGTTAGTTGGTAATTGGTTGTCATAATTGCTTTTTTATTTACTTTATATGAAATTATCACGGTTTCATAACGCAAGTCGCAAGTTTTGCAGGTTAACTCGAGTTTTTTTGTCCTTTTTAATTATTTTGTTTTTTCATTTTCATCCTTTAACATCAGATTGATTGAAAATCAAACTTTATAATATTTTTTTTATTTTCTTTATATGGGTTTATTATGGGTTTATAACCCAAGTCACGAGTTAGGCAGATTAACTTGGGTTTTTTTTTTCTTTTTTTAGTTGATTTTTTTTCGATTTTATCTTTTGATATTGATTGATTAGGAATTAGCCTACATAATTTGTTTTGATTTGTTTTCTATGAGGTTATCTTGTTCTCATGATCTGGGTGATGAGTTTGGTCGGTTGACTCAAGTGTTTTTTGTATCTTTTTTTAATTAATTAATTTATTTATCCTTCAATATTGGGTTGATTGAGAATTAAACTTCATAATTTATTTTGTTTTAATTTCTATGGAGTTATTCCAGTTTTATGACCAAGGTTTGGCAGGTTGACTCGACTTATTTTTTTAATTGGATTTTATTTTCAATTTCATCCTTCAATATTAGGTTGATTGGGAATTGAGTTTAATAAAAAAATATTATTTGATTTCTATAAGTTATCAAGGTTTCATGACTTAGATAGTAGATTTGACAGGTTAATCCGAGGTAATCTTAGTCGATCTAATATGTTGTCATTTTAGTATTTAAAGCAAGATGTCGTCTTGGTTTTTTTCTTTGTTAAACTATATTTTTATCAGTTGTCTGATTTGTCTTTGAACTTATTAAATTAACCAATATACATCATGTTAATTCTTATATTATTTAATTTTTTTTATTAAAAAATACATTAAAAATTTGATCTGACCTGTAATATAGCATGAAAAATAATCTAGTTGGGCACAACTTGAAATATCATGTCAAGTTCTTTTTAGTGTATTTGAATTAAATCTAAAAAAAAAATGAAAAGAAGATACAAAAAGAAAGGCACATGAACCTAACGTAACAAAAAGGGGATAGACATGCATGAGCTATAAGACCACATCCACGTGGTTAACCCTTTAAAAAAAATAGATAATATGTTATTTGCTTTTATATTTTTTAAAAATATATATATCAAATTGTGTGTTTGCCACGTCGTCTAATTGTCTAGATTTTAACCCCCTTTTAGGTCACAAAATTGAGGTTTGGTCTTTTAAGTCAAAAACCTATTTTTCAAGTTATTTTATCTAAAAACATCTAATAAACATTCTTGACTTCTTAATAAACCAATTTATCAAGTAAAAAACCTCTAAATCCATCCAAAAATACAAAATTAAACCTACAGAATATTTTTGAATCTCGATCTATTTTTTTCCAGCAAAATAAAGGTCAATCATCACCTTGATAAAACTCTTGTTAAATAAAACTTATTAACACCAATATCAATATTTTTTTATGACTAGAAACAGGCACAGCAAATAACTTCCTCTCTCCTTGCCTATTTTTCAATGATTTTCTCTTCTTTCAAATTACAACCAAAAAATGAGCATCATGAAGTTACGAGTGAAAAATAAAATTACATAATTGAAAAGGCAACCATATGTTTTCCATGTTCTACACTTTGGTTCTC
>Ga0307510_10012490_pt1 | contig 10075 bp, 16 predicted proteins | sample 12_EM_MG_FD_207224 | JGI IMG/M metagenome (GOLD analysis project Ga0307510, IMG submission 207224) | Populus trichocarpa ectomycorrhiza microbial communities from riparian zone in the Pacific Northwest, United States - 12_EM | ecosystem: Host-associated > Plants > Roots > Unclassified | place...
CGCTGGTTTTTTTGGGTGCGGTGGGTTGCCAATACACATCGGACCAACCCAACGGACAGCAGCTATGTGGCATGCTCTAGGCACATGCACAGAGCTGGGAGAGGGAGGGGGCATGTGGCAGTGAATGGCCAGGGAACGGAGACAGTTGAACTGTGCAGTGTCAGATTCCGGATGGTGGATAGCAGTGCCGAAAAAAAAAATCTGGCTGTGATGGAGAATCCCCCTTGGAATGTGGGGGTTCCCTTCGTTGGACAGTGCGGAGGCCCTTAATCCCTCAAACGCGGCATTTCTCATTAAAAAAAAAAAAAGACCCAACCGCGGCTGAATGTGGCATCGCCAACGCCAACAATTTTTGGAAAGCGATGTATTTCTCAATAAGTTATAAACTCCTGGCCTGGCAGGAGATGATTGGCTCGCTGAAGCCGGACCGTAGACCGGTGTGAGGAGAATGCGTGTTGGTATTGGCGTTGTCGGGGTGCGTGTGTTGCTCGTTAGGTCATCGCGTCCTACTACCCACTTGTTCGAGTATCCAGTTATTCGGGAGGTCATTTTTTAGGGATAATACTTTTTCCCAGGTGTTCACCACGAGGCTGGTAAACGGTAAACCCCTCGTTTCGTTTGGTCGTCGATGCGATCATTTTATCATCCGTAAGTCTTGTGTTTTTTCCCGCGAAACCATCGGGATCTAATTTCCTGGGAATTACGCTTCTTTTCCTGGATCACTCTCGAGCAGCGTAAAACTCTTATCAAGAACGCGGACCCGGAGACGAGGATCTGGAGAATGCGGGAAGCTCCACGTAGTAAGCGTCCCTGTAGTTTTATTCGCAGCCGCACGTTGATTGCCCTCTATTGGACCAGTGCGTGCGTGATGCGGGACGCGTGACGCGTGACGACGAGGGACATAGGTATGATGGACGGCCGCAAGAGCGTTGGGTGTACATTACCTGAAGCAACACTCCCACATTCCCAGGACAACGTTGTGCCTTGTCTGGGCCTCAAAACGAAAACAAATCGGCTCCTCGATGGTGGGATAGGATGACAGATGTATGGGCCAGGGTGCGTGGTTGTTTTGTTGCTGGTGGTGCCGCCTTCTAACTGGTTTTGGCGTGGCCAGGTGAAGATTCCGGGGGCTGTGCCTTTCAAGGCGGCCAGCCTCCCTCTGCCGTGTTCCGTTCGCGACGACACACCAAGTTTGCGCCTGCCAGTGCTCGGTCGAAGCGCCTCGCACCCAACCCCACATTCGCCCTCGTTCGGGCACCGTTGTGGCGGCGCGTCGATTCGCACACTCTTCTTCGCGGCAGTGCCCCTGGTTCGCGCCAGCCCCTCTGGTGGCAGCGTGATGAGCTCTCGCTCGCCCTCTCGTGGCGGTGTGTCGCCTTCACGCCTGGCTTCGTTTTGCAGTGGCGTTTCGCGCATGCATTCTGCCTCACCTTACGCCGTGGGCTCCAACGCGTCAGGTTCTGCAGCGGCGGCTTTCTCAGCCCCGCCTGCGAGCTTGATGCCAGCAGTTCCCTCGGCCAGGGCAGGCATAGCGCCTGCAGACGTCCAAAGATTCGAATTCTCTTGCGTCGGCATTCATGATCGTGCATGCGAGCATGTGAGCCCAAGACGGTCAAAGTCTCCAGGCTGCTGCCAATGCCAACATTTGAATTCACACTGCACCCTGGGGTCACATTTGATTGATTGTCACTTGTCCACATTCGTAATGGCGGCACCGGTAAATGGTAAAGGACCTGTGCTGCAACAAGATGATATTTAGGATTTTGGGGACGTATAAACGAGTCACAGTCATGACAAAAAAGATACTAGGATCTGTACAATTACAAATGGCCTGATGTCCCAATTACACGAAATGCTGTGAATGAATCTGTACACTCTATTCGTTACCGTAATACTCCGAAGCTTCTTTCAACCTCGCATGACTCTTACTTGAGGAAAGGGCTATATTGGTATGCATGGAAGGACCGCCCCTGGCTGTCGAGGCGGGCGAAACTAATTCGTTACCGTGATACCTCGAATCTTGTTCCAACTTTGCTTCGCTCCAGGGGGAATGGTCAACATTGCTACGTATGTGGGGGCTATTTCGGATCGTTGATATTGAGGATAGTGAAAATAAGTCCGAATCCCGCGCAGCACCGTTGGGCTGCCTCAGGCTCGCGATGGTCGTCTGCTGCGTCAGTGATGCCTCCCTAAGACGCAGATTCTCCTCCCACTCTTTCATGGCGGCCGATCGTTGTAGAAGGTTGTCTTCTTGGAGGTCCATGGCTTCTCTTCTTTCGTTTACAGCCTGGAGCATCTTCTGGACGTCTGCTTCGCGAATTTGGATATCTCTCTCCTTCACCCGTAGCACTTTCTCGACGTCTTGGACATCTGCTTCCCGAACTTGAAGGTCTCTCTCCTTCACCCGTAGCACTTTCTCGACGTCTTGGACGTCTGCTTCCCGAATTTGGAGGCCCGTCTCCTTCACCCGTGCCACTTTCAAGACATCTTGGACCTCTGCTTCCCAAATTTGAAGGTCTCTCCCCTTCTCCTGTAGCTGTTTCCCGATGTCTTGTATCTCTGGGGCTGCTCTGTTTATCCGCGGTTCTGTTTGATGCCGTGATGTGCCAGATTGCTTGTCCAGTTGGCGGCTCGTTTCAGGAATGATGAACGACTCCTCAGGCATCTTGGGAGAGGCTTCCGCATGGCGTATGCTCGCTTCAAAGTGCTCAGAAGACAAATTTGTCCTCTCGGGGCGGCATACTACCTCCTTGCTCGCCTCTTCTCTTGCGCGTACCTCCGTTTCCCTATCTTGAACTTCCGTGTTGAGTTGCTTGGCTTCCGATACCCCTCCTTCCTTCGTCCTCCAAAATAAAGTCATCGGTGTCGCGCCTGCAGTCGCAGTCGCAGTCGCCCCTTTCTCACCGACACTGCCCCTTATGTTGGGTGAGGGTAAGGGCGCGGACGTGAGTTGCCCCTCGATCGGAGGCAGGCACTCGTAATTCTCATCCGATGTGCATCTGCGGAGAATCCGAAAAATCATCCAATACTCCCTCAGACTTGACCACTCGTCAAGAGAAACGGAACGGAGATCACGCACTTTATGTTGAACCACTTGATGGCGTCCTTGATGTCCTCGTCGCGAAGCGAGAGCACACAATACATCAGGCCGGACGAGCGCAAGAAGTTTTTGAGTTCCGACTCATGCTTAGTTTTCATACTACATACCAAGAGGGCGAAAAGCGAAGCCGAAAAGACGAGAAGGAGTTAGGTCAATACGTATCAAAGAACCACCGCCACCCACCGGAGTATGAAGAACATGTACGAAATACACCTGACTGCAAGGATCTTGTTTTGGAGCATCTCAAGGCGCTCGACCTTGTCGTGGTCTACGGGCACCACACTCAGCGTTGAGTTTTTGATGCTCTCTTTGAGGCCCAGAAAGTCAATGTAGAGCATCGCGGCTAACATGTCCAAGACTGGGGTACCATCAATCGATAACGAACATGATGGGATGAGGCAGGCGCATGGCTCACCGTTCTCGCAAACGGACGGTATGCTCCAGCTGAATGCGTCCATGAATTTGGGAAGCCGAAATGGGTGTTCCCTCCAATTGAATTGCCGGACAGTGGGTACTTTCCCGGCGCACTTGAGTACCGCTGCCTCGTTTAGATGAACATCGAGGTATTTCGGCGCAGAGAAAACAGATATGACGCTGGGGCAGCCGTGGCGCTTGCGGTACATGCGATACCTATACACAACTCGAATCAACAGATACTTCAGGTGAGATGTAGAAGGATTCGACGTACCCATCGTCATGCATCTCATGTGCGCGAATGATCGACAACAAGGAATTGCGTTCGAGAAAGTCGTCCACGGCCTGAAACGTGTAAACGTAGGAGTTGCCGCGCCTGGGGGTGTGCACAAACCCCACCGCGGTACGTCCCTGATCAAAGTCCTCGATAGGGTCCGACCACAATAGGTCGCGCATGAGCCCGACCGTTGGCGGGTCGCAGAATCGATCCAGCTGCAAAATACACCAGGTAATGTCACAGGGGCCGATGGGAAGAAGAGTGAGGATGTCAAGTAGCTCACCTTGAGAGCGTCCTCGATCGTGTGCAGTTCGGGCGATATACCTCCGTTTACGCAAAAAAACCGGTTGTCCAGGATCGCGACGAGGGGCAGCGCGCAGAACGACTCGATGCAAGCTTTGTACACGCGCTCAGAGTACTTGTACTTGCACTCTACCTCGAACGTGAAGTATTTGCTCACGGCGCGACATTCATGGCGGCCTCGGAGGAGGAAGAAAGAGTTTGGATACAATATTTTGAGAGTCCAGAGGTAGAGTAAACACTGCAGACCGGTGACCACGGTCAATGAGCGGGAGGAGATGAAAGAGGTGGGGAGTAGTACTCACTTCGATGTCGAAGTAGCCTCCGCCAATGTAGTCTCCGAGGAAGAGGTAGGGGGTAATGGAGGGATGACCACCGACCTCGAACAATGTCATGAGATCATACTGCGATACAGAAAATTAGCCGCCACGGAGAGCACGAATGGCTGGACAAGGACAGGGTGCTCACATATTGACCATAGATGCCACCGCCGACTGCAAGAATCGATCAGAAAACAAACGGATAAAGAAGCGATCGCGGGAGCACCTGTGAAGGGACCATCGACGGTCAAGACGTTCGGCTCAGCACGCAGCAGCTGCGTCGCCCTGTGGATGATATACAGCGCATGCTCCTCCTTGATTCGACCTTCTCGAAAAAAGTGGTCCTTGAGAAACTCGACATCGGGCTTGCCCACGTCCGTCTTTGAGAAGAATACATCGTCCGTCGGAATCATCTGAATGACCGGTACCTTCACCTATCCCAGCCGACCCACGTCACATCCTCGCCACGCCACAAAACTGGAAGTGGCGAGACGTACCTCCTTGATGACACGCTCTCGGGTACTGATATTGTAATCATCGCGGAGCTGGGATACATTGGCTCCGCGCTTGATGTCATAGATTGCTCGCTCAAGCTGAGACTGCCCAACGGCCATCAAAGCATTGGGGCTTGGGACAGGTACAGAGGTATAAGAAGCGGATATCGGAGGGATGTGCAAGGGCGACAGAGGCCTAGGGTCATAGCATGGCTATTAAGACTCTAATAGTAGGGTCCCGTGTTCTTCTGTTTCCAATCCAATCATCCAGCGCTCCTTTGGGCGCTCTCATCCTCACTTCCCACTCTGTGATTCTTTCTCAAAACAAATATATTTCACGTCCATGCGCCTCGTGACGCTCTTTCGCTGAGGTAACACACGCGGACATCGTGTCCTTATCAGCGATGCCAAGCTGATTCGCAGTCGCAGACGGTGTGGCCCCATGCACATCAAGCACAATCGGTATAGACGTATCCAGCAGCGGCTCTTCAAATGCGACAGGCTCCTCAAGGGCTGTCGTTCTGTTAGAAAAGGAAGCAGGCACCCTACGTCAAGCCCAAACATAAACTGAGACGAGGCGTAAGTCGCATCGTACCCGTCAAGCACACCAAACGAATACGAGACCGGGATGCGTCTGAGGCGCGACGAGGCGCGAATTTTCCCGCGGGCAGGTCGTATGATGGACCGTCTCTTTGTTGTAAGTTGCTTTTGGAAGGGTCATTATTATTCTGGGGTACACGATCCATGGACGGAGGGTGCACGTGGAACCCGAGCTTGCGGAGGGCGCCGTTTTTTGAGTGCGGTATCGGATGCGTTGCCGTTTTAATCAATTCACATCGGACCAACCCAACGGACAGCAGCTATGTGGCATGCTCTAGGCATATTCACAGAGCTGGGAGAGGGTGCGGGCATGTGGCAGTGAATGGCCAGGGAACGGAGACAGTTGAACTGTCCAGTGTCAGATTCCGGATGGTGGAGAGCAGTACCGAAAATATTTGGCCTTGATGGAGAATCCCCCATGGACTTTGGGAATTACATTCCTTAGACAGTGCGGAGGCCCAAACGCGGCATGTCATCAAAAAAAAGACCCAACTGTGGCTGAATATGGCATTACCAACGCCAATTCTGGAAAGCGAAGCCGCTAAAGCCGGACCGGAGGACCGCTGTGAAGAGAAAGCCAGCGCATCCTACCCACTCATTCTTTTGGGACGCCATTTTCTAGGCATAAGACCCTTTCCCAGGTGTTCACCACGGGACTGGTAAACCCGTCGTTTCGTTTGGTCCTCGGATGCGGTCATTTTATCAGCTGTGAGTCTTATGTTTTTTTTTTTTCGCGCGAAACCATCGGGATCTAATTTTCTGGGAATCACCCTTCTTTTCCTGGATCACTCTCTCGCAGATATCATGAAGGCGGTCCCGTAGACGAGGATCTGGAGAATCCCGGAGGCTCCACAGTGGTAAGCGTACGCCCTGTGGTTTTGTTCGCAGCCGCACGTTGATTACTCTCTATTGGACCAGCGCGTGCGCGAGGCGGGAAGCGTGACGACGAGTGAAATATGAATGACGGACGGCCGCAAAGAGCGTTGGGTGTACATTGCCTGAAGCAACACTCCCACATTCCCAGGACAACGTTGCGCCTTGTCTGGGCCTCAAAACGAAAACAAAACCATCTCCTCGATGGTGGGATTGGATGACAGATGTATGGGCCAGGGTGTGTGGTTATTTTGTTGCTGGTGGTGCCGCCTTCTAACTGGTTTTGGCGCGGCCAGGTGAAGATTCCGGGGACTGTCCCTTTCAAGGCGACCAGCCTCCCTCTGCCGTGTTCCGTTCGCGACGACACACCAAGTTTGCGCCTGCCAGTGCTCGGTCGAAGCGCCTCGCACCCAACCCCACATTTGCCCTCGTTCGGGCACCCTTGTGGCGGCGCGTCGATTCGCACACTCTTTTTCGCGGCAGTGCCCCTTGGTTCGCGCCAGCCCCTCTGGTGGCAGCGCGATGAACTCTTGCTTGCCCTCTCGTGGCGGTGTGTCGGCTTCACGCCTGGCTTCGTTTTTCAGTGGCGTTTCGCGCATGCATTTTGCCTCACCTTACGCCGTGGGCTCCAACGCGTCAGGTTCTGCAGCGGCGGCTTTCTCAGCCCCGCCAGCGAGCTTGATGCCAGCAGTACCCTCGGCCAGGGCAGGTATAGCGCCTGCAGCCGTCCAAGGATTCGACTTCTCTTGCATCGACATTCATGATCGTGCATGCGAGCATGTGGGCCCACGATGGTCAAAGTCTCCGGGGGCTGCCACCAACGCCAACATTTGAATTCACACTGCACCCTGGGGTCATGTTTGATTGATTGTCACTTGCCCACTTTCGTAGTGGCGGACACCGGTAAATGGTAAATGGACTTGTGCTGCAACAACAAGGTAGCTGGGATTTGAGGACCTATAAACGAGGCACAGTAACGACAAAAAGGAGACTAAGATCTGTACAACTACAAATGGGCCTGGTTCCCCGTTACAAGAAATAAGAAATGTTATGAATGGATCTGTATTTTCTATTCGTTACTATAATACTCCGAATCGTCTTTCAACCTCGCATGACTCTTACTTGAGGAAAGGCCTATATTGGTATACTTGGAAGGACCACCTCTGGCTGTCGGGGCTAATTCGTTACCGTGATATCTCGAATCTTGTGTCAACCTGGCACTGCTCTGGGGGGAAAGGTCAACATTGCTATGCACGCGGGGGCTATTTCGGATAGTTGAAATTGAGGATAGCGAAAATAAGTCAGAGTCCCGCGCAGCATCGTTGGGTTGCCTCGCGATCTGCGTCAGTGCCGCCTCCCTAAGACGCAGATCCTCCTCCCACTCTTTCATAGCGGCCAATCGTTGTCGAAGGTTATCTTCTTGGAGGCCCGTGGCCTCACTTCTTTCGTTTACAGCCTGGAGCATCTTCTGGACCTCTGCTGCGCGAAGTTGGAGGTCTCTCTCCTTCATTCGTAGCACTTTCTCGACGTCTTGGACCTCTGCTCCATGAACTTGCTTCACCCGTACCACTTTCTCGACATCTTGGACCTTAGCCTCGCGAATTTGGAGGTCTCTCTCCTTCGCCCCTAGCACTTTCTCGAAGTCTTGGACCTCTGCTTCCCGAATCCGGAGGTGACTCTCCTTCTCCTGTTGCACTTTCTCGACGTCTTGGACGTCTGCTTCGCGAATTTGGAGGTGTCTCTCCTTCACCTGTAGCACTTCCTCGACGTCTTGGACGTCTGCTTCCCGAATCTGGAGGTGTCTCTCCTTCTCCCGTAGCCGTTTCTCAATGACTTGTATCTCCGAGGTTGCTCTGTTTGTCCACGGTTCGGTTTCATGCTGTGATGGGTCAGATTGCTTGTCCTGTTGGCAGCTCGTTTCGGGACTGATGAGCGGCTCCTCACCGGCGCTGCCCTCTGTGTTGGGTAAGGACAAGGGTGCGTACATTAGTTGCCCTTCAATCGGAGGCAGGCACTTACGCTCATCCGATCTGCGTCTGTGGAGAATCCAGGCAATCATCCAACACACCCTCAGACTTGACCACTCGTCCAGAGAAACGGAAAGGAGATCACGCACGTTTTATGGAACTGCCGGATAGCGAGTACCCCCCTGTCGCACTTGAGCACCGCTGCCTTGTTTAGAGGGGTATCGAAATCATTTGGCGCAGACCAAATAGTTATGGCGCTGGGGTAACCGTGGTGTTTGCGGTATTCGCGATACCTATACACAATTCGAACCAAGAGGAACTTCGGTGATACATAGAAGGATTCGACGGACCCAGCCTCCTGCACAGCATGTGCGCGGATGATCGACACCAAGCGATTGCGCTCGAGAAAGTCACACACAGCCTTAAACGTGTAGTGAAAGTAGGAACGGCCGTGCAGGTTTCTGTGCACAAAGCTCTCCGTGACATGTTCCTCATCAAACTCATCGATAGGGTGCGACCACAATATGTCGCACATGATCCCAACCGTTGGCGGTTCGCAGAATCGATTCAGCTGTAAGATGCACCAGATAATGTCACAAAGGCTGGTGGGAAGAAGGGTGACAATGTGAAGTAGCTCACCTGGCGAATGTCGTCGATCGTGTGCAGTTTGGGAGATATACCTCCGTGTACGCAAAAGTACCGCTTGTCCAGGATCGCGACGAGGGGCAGCGCGCAGAACGACTCGAGGAAAGCTTCGTACACGCGCCCAGAGTACTTGTGCTTGCACTCTGTCATGAAGATGTCGCGGTCGGTCGAGCCGCGGCACTCATGATGGCCACGCAGGAGGAAAAAAGAGGTTGGATACCAGATTTTAAGAGTGAAGAGGTAGAGTAAACACTGCAGACCGACGACCCCGGTCAATGAGCGAGAGGGGATGAAAGAGGTGGGAAGTAGTACGCACTTCGGTGCTGAAGTAGCCTCCGTTGACGTAGTCTCCGAGGAAGATGTAGCGGGTCGTAGAGGGATGACCACCGACCTCGAATAATGTCATGAGATCATACTGCGATACGGGAAATTAGTAGGCACGGAGAGCACGAATAGCTGAAGGAGGGCGGGGTGCTCACGTATTGACCGTGGATGTTACCGCAGACTGCAGGAATCGGTCAGAAAACAAACGGATAAAGAAGCGATTGCGGGAGCACCTGTGGCGGGACCATCAACGATCAAGACGTTCGGCTCAGCACGCAGCAGCTTTTTTGCCTTGTAGATGGTGTACAGCGCATGCTCCTCCTTGATTCGTCCTTCTCGATAAAAGTGGTCCTTGAGGAACTGGATATTGGGCTTGTCCTTCTCCGTCTTTGAGAAGAATACATCGTCCGTCGGAATCATCGGCAGCTCTCGGTTACTGATCATGTACCCATTCTCAAGCTGGAATACATTGGCTCCATGCTTGATCTCATGGTTTGCTCGCTCAAGTTGGGACCGCCCAACGGCCATCAAAGCTAAGATATCGGGGTGTAGAACAGCGACAGAGGTATAAGAAGATATCGGAGGCTGTTCAAGGGCGAGGGAGCCTGAGCCTACAGTAGTGTCATAGCTTGGCTAACACGACGGGCAAGAATGGATAAGCCATGTCTGCTTATAGTCTGCTTATGGTCCAATTAATGTCTAATAAATTGACATCCCTTTACCGTCACCTTATCTTAAATAAGAATAGTTGAACAATTAGA
>Ga0307510_10012491_pt1 | contig 10072 bp, 9 predicted proteins | sample 12_EM_MG_FD_207224 | JGI IMG/M metagenome (GOLD analysis project Ga0307510, IMG submission 207224) | Populus trichocarpa ectomycorrhiza microbial communities from riparian zone in the Pacific Northwest, United States - 12_EM | ecosystem: Host-associated > Plants > Roots > Unclassified | place...
ATGATTGCCTGCTTCTAGCGAATGAGAGGCCGCACCGCGTCCTCTTTTTTCTGACCATAATTTACGAGTGAGCGGAAGTGTTCTGCATACGCAATAAAAGAATCTTGGATCATGAACTTGTTGAACCGTGATTGACTTACTGTACCGTATCCTACCGTACCCTTTCTGCCCTCCTCCCTCCGCTTGTCTTCGTTGACCATCCTTCCCTCCCACCCCTTTCCGTGCCGGCCTCTTTCCCTTTATTTTTGCTGACCCCCCCCTCGCGATAATTTTTCTCTCTCTCACACCTTCTTTTCTTCCATTTCTTCTACCCCCATCCTCCTCCTTTGCCCTCTCCGCCTTCTCCTATTCCCCCCCCCCTTCTTGAACACCACCTCCGTTCCAGCAGAAGCGCCATCGTCGTCCTTCGTACAACGCTCTCTTACACTCCTTTACACGCTCCTTTACACCTTCCTTTGCACTTCTCGCCACGCCCTCGAATAATATATCACGTTTAATTCACATCTCAATGGAAGCAGTCATGGATATTCTGAAGGTCGTCGACATTCAGAAGCCCAGCATTGATAGGCCGTTTGGTGTAAGTCTCTGGCCGATATTCAACGCGCTGTTTGGGAGGGTTATGGGATATCCCGCCGATGACTTCCGTTTTGTCCGCGAGGTCACCCCTATATCCACGTTCAAAGAGAGCGCGAGTTTGATTGTTGCCTACTATGCAATCATCTTTGGTGGAAAGGCTGTTATGTCAAATTTTGGAGCTATGAGGCTACGGACCCTTTTCCAACTCCACAACCTCTTCCTGACAACTGTATCGGGGATATTGTTGGCATTGTTTATTGAACAGTTGACCCCCACCTTGTATAATCATGGTTTGTTTTACGGAATTTGTAATGGTGATGGTGGCTGGACGCAGCCTATGGTTGTGTTATATTACGTATGTCCCCTGCTTGCGTGATCTCGAAGGCTGGGGCTTTGCGCTTGGGGTGCCATCCGATTGAGGCTGACCGCAGTGTGATGTTTTAGTTGAACTACCTCACGAAATATTTCGAACTTCTCGATACTGTTTTCCTTGTTGTCAAGAAGAAGCCCTTGAGTATGCAAAAGCCTTCCCCTGGTCGACTCGGGTTGAAGGTAAACTAATTAGTTGCTAGCCTTCTTGCACTGCTACCACCATGGTGCTACTGCTCTTCTATGCTACACTCAGCTTATTGGAAGCACCGCCGTTGTGAGTGCACCCATGTCTGCCGAGGTTGGCTGGATTGGCTACCCAGATGCGCTAACATGTGATTTAGTCCTGGGTTCCCATCGCTTTGAATTTATTTGTCCATGTTGTTATGTATTGGTACTACTTCCAGGCTGCTCGTGGTGTTCAGGTTTGGTGGAAGCAGTGGATCACCCGTCTTCAAATTATCCAATTTGTCATTGACCTCGGTATGTGCTTATTTACTGATTACAACGTGGCTCACGTGTAAATCTAACACCCCTGCCATAGGATTCGTTTACTTTGCCTCCTACACTTACTTCACCTCCACCTACTGGCCCCACATTCCCAACATGGGTAGGTGTGCTGGTGAGGAATTTGCTGCCTTCGCTGGTTGTGGTATCCTTTCATCATACCTCGTTCTCTTCATCAGCTTCTACTTTACTACCTATCGGAAGGGTGGTAAGCGTGCCGCTAAGAAGGCAGTTACCAGTGACATGGCTGTCGGTTCCAAGTTCACCCAGGGCACCTTGGGCAGTGTTGCTAATGGCAATGGATACACCAATGGAAATGCCACCAATGGTAGTGCCAAAGGGACCAACGGAAGCGTCAGGTCTCGAAAGGCATAAGCTGCTTCAGTAGCAGTGGATTTATTTAACAACGAGGGTAGGAGATGTTTGTATGAGGAGTTTGGTGCTGGTGAGATAGTGTAATGGTTGGGCTAGAATTTACTTGGGACATAGCACGTTATGGTGTGGGGATAGCAAAAGAAATAATGGATGGTGTTAATGTCTTCATCTGATTACGGCATAGGTTAGATTGGGGGGAGGGAATGGGTGATTGGTTGGTTGGACGTGCAAAAGAAGGGCTAACGGGGTTTATGTGCCTCATGCTTAGTGCAGGCGAGTATGGTCTGCTTTCTCAAACTTCTGCTCTCGGTCACGCTCTAGGGTTTTATATCAACTTCTTGTACATTTCCTTTTCCAAGTTCTCACTTCTGCTTCTGTGTGCCTTTTTACTGCTATTACTATACTTTTGGGAAGTCAATTTTTTTACTTTTATTTTTTTATTTCCTCTGGGTTGTTTTTTTTTTTGTTTGGCAATGCTTTGATCTCAAGGGCCACTTAAAAGATAATTACATAAAGATAGATGTTCCTGATTGCTATACATAGCCTAGTCGTCAAAGTACTTACGAACGCAATTACAAAGCGATGCGGTACAAATGATCTACAAGAGAGGAGGTTCCATCATTGTTATCCGATGGTTTTGTGATACGGTTGATTCATTAACGCCTTCCAGCATTTGCCCGCCCATCCATCCCATTTTCACCATCGACTACAGTAAACCTACACCGAATCCCTAACCCGTCTAGGAAACGAAGAATAAGGAACAAACAAGCAAGCCAACAAGGTAACCAAGCAAAACGGAAACACAACACAAAAAAGAGAAAAAAGTATACTATATAAACGCCATCTAACAAGATAGAAACAAGCGGGCAGACAACGGGGACGAAAAAGGGAAGAGAGAAGGAATCACTGGGAACCACCACTGTTGTTACTGTTGCTAGTGGCTGGAGTGGAACTCCTGCCAACCACCACCTTCGCCCGAGCAATTTGCAGAATCGCGCCACCGGAATTGGAGTACCCATCCAACATGGATAGGCGGTCAATGAACATTTGGGCATCTTGGATCATGCTATTTCCGTATTAGCACGGGTGGTAGAAAATATGCGGCGGTGGTGGGGTATGGGAGGACAAACCGCTCTTTGGCACCTTCACTCCGGACAACCACGTCCCGAAACCCATCTCCAAGCCTAACCCTGTAATCATCGAACACCGGCGTCATGATTCCGACCAATGTGTCCTTGGGCAGATGTTTCGAGAGGACTTTGTGCAGGACCGTGGTCTCCTTGCAGAGCGTTTCCATGTAATACTTCCCTCCCGCTTCCCCACTACTCCTTGCAGCCTCCCAATCTTGCGCTTTCAGGTTCAGCACGTGAATCTTCACGCGTTCGGACATGATACTGATTAGCTTCGTGTAGATTTCGGATTGGTATTGCTGGTAGGTGCGCTTCACTTTGTCGAAGGCTTGCAGCGCTGGGGATTGCGGCGTTCGCCGCCGCACCGTCTCACGCAGGTAGGGCAGCAGCGAGGTGATTATGCTCAGGCCCTGCGAGGCCATAGCTAGGTGCTTTGTCGTTATAGACTTTAGGCCGGCGGTTCTGGTGGCGCCGGCACCAAGGATTAGCTGGTAGGTTCGGGAGTTGTGGAGCTTTTTTTTTTTTTGATTCGTTAGTGTCTCTGTAGATTTTGGGGTAAAGAGAGGGGGTAGTACTTTTAGGAATGAGAGGAGGTTGTTGGAAATGTCTGTTGCCATGCCGGGAATTACTATTAGGAGTTTTAGGTAGCCTTCTAATTCTCTTAACACCATTATTCCGCTTTCTGGGAGGATAAATTTCTGATTGTCGACTACTGCGTGGGGTTTCCCGGACGCAGGAGCCCTGGCACCGTTGGTTTCGGTGCCGTTACCGTTGGAAACCACAGTAGCAGCAGCAGCAGCAGGTGTGGGCATAGGTGCAGGTGTAGATGCGGTATTGTCTTCCTCGTCTCGCAATTCCCAAATCCGGCCTGCACGCACCCAATCCTCCGGATCGCGGGTTGCTGCCTCCATTATTCTGTCGACGCCCTTCTGCCACTCATCTTCGAATTCGCGCGGCGCCCATTTATCCTTCTCGAGGCATCCCGCCAGCATGCTGATTCGCTCTTGCTGCCACAAGTCCAGGAATTCACGAATCTGAGTGCTGACAGCGTTCTGCAGTCCACTGCCAACACGGACGCTGACCGCCTCGCACTCTTGGGTGAACAATCGGTTGAGAGTGAAGTATCGCAGGAACCAGTCTGTACTGTAAATGGTAACCTGTTCACTGCGGACTTTGACGATCTTGACGATCTGAGATTGTGCTATTTCCACTGCGGAGCTGATCAGGTCTGAGATGTCCATGCTGATGGGTTCCGGGCCGCCGTTGGGGTTCTGCTCCCCGTTTGTGGCTCCGGGGAAGCCATTCTGCTCAAGCCGTGGCGAGAGCATTCCGCCAACGCCGGTTTCACCCATGCGCATTGTTGCGTCTAGAAGCATCTTTTGCTGCGTGCCCAGTCGGCGGACGAGTTCTGATACGCTTGTATAGATTCTCACTAGTAGGTCTTCGGAATCGGCGGGACCAAGAGAGCGCAGTGAACGAGCGAGTAACATGGATCTATCCTGACTACTAGTTCGGACACCACCAGAACGGGAGTTGGTCATGCCGGACATTACACTTTCGTTGTCGTCATCACTAGGCATATTTCTTCGTATTAGGCTTTTAGCTTCCTTGATAACCGCGTCTCGATACGCCTGAACTGCCTCATTGACGTGCTTTGCGCGCTGCAGGCCGTTAAGATGTCGCATGAGTTGAGATCGCAAACTGTCTGAGAGTTGAGTGTATTCCGGAGGTAGACTTGACGAACGTGGGGGTGGCTGGAGATTGCCTTGTTGCCTCGCCGAAACAAATCTTTGATACTGCTCCCTTTGGAAACTTTGGGCAAAGCGTCTTAGAGTCTCAGCGGGTGGCACTCGTTCCACATGCTTTCGAAGGTCTGTGAGTAGACCTTCTACAAATCGGGCTTCGAACGCTTTGCCTATACGCCAGCGGAGGTGGACTAGATCCGCACTGACAGCTTCGAGGCCTCGTACAGGGCGGAGGTCTAGTAATCCCTCTTGACCTCTTCCACAGATCAATCTCTCGGTTTCTGCGACGCCTGCAAGAGCAGTATCAACCTCATTGTCAACCAGTGCCCTTTCAGCACTTTGGAAGGTTTGCAGAACCCGTTCCGTCTGTTTGACGGCTCCTTCTAGCCTTGCTATATTGTCTCTTCGACGTCGCAATCGAACAATCTCCAGTCCTTTTACGGCCTGTTCCTCATCCAATCTGACCAATTCTTTCCGTAGGCCTTGGATCTTTTGGACACTTGCTGTAGCTTCCGAATGTAATTCCCGGAGATCGCCTAAAGCTGTGAAGAAAGAGGAGCTTGCTGTTGAGATGGAAGATATCAAGTGAACTTCCACTGTGTCCATGTACCATGATAGCTTCTCTTGTAGAATCGCGTTCGTCGCCAGCGCCCTCCGTTGCGAGTTGATTGAGGACACCGAGGCTCCAGACGATAACACGGGCCCCTCAGCTGGGTTGGCGGGTGCAGGGCAAATAACGTCGGATCGCTCACTGACGACATCGAACGTACGGGGATTCTCAAGTTGAAAGTTTTCGTCAAAGTAGATGGTCGGAACCGTTGACAATGGGGTCACAGCCAAGCTTCCTCTCCTAGCCCTCCTTCTCTTAGGAGAGCTGTTGGCAGATGAAATATTTCCCCCACCTCCGGCACCCTGCGACAATCCGTTCTCCCCACCGGCTACTGCTAGATCGGCTACACTTGGTGAGGGCGATATAGGTTGGTGTTTCGGCTGATTCACGTTCGCCAGCCGAATGTGTTCCTCCAACCCCATGTCCTTTGCCCTCCGATACTTTTCATATTCCCCGGATATGCTCAGGTAGGGAGCGAATTCGCTTGGCTTGATTTTAGGAATGCTCGTCAGGGTTACCGGAGGGATTTCGCCAGGCTTCGGTCGCGACGCAGCGGACGCACGGGATTGCGGGGTCTCGAGGAGACAAGAAATTGCTAGTTGAAATGTATAAAAACCGCAGTGCGGGGTTTGGTTCCGGCTTCAGCTATCCAGCGGACCCATTTCATTCGGGAGGGGAAGAGGGGGCTGAGGGCGAGGTCTTGGTGGGCAAATGGCAGGAGAGTAGGAAATGGAGACATACAGGTAGTGCTAGCACTTCCACCACCCCCGGCTCCTCCAGCATAATCCTTGGGGGCTCGCCAGTCGACAACTGTTCCCAGGGAAGAGTTTAGAGAGATAATAGAGCTTGCGGTAGAGCCTCTCCGCCCCTTTGGGGGCCTGCTGGCTCGAGGAGGGTATGCGGCAGTAAGATCAGTTTGAGAGGCGGTTGGAGAGAGAATTGGCGAGAGAAGGACAGAGGAATCCACAGACTGACGACGGGAAGGGGTGGGCGAAGCCATTATGAAGGTAGATTAAAGGGGGAGAAGAAGAAGAGAAGAGAGCGTGGGGCAAAAGATAGAGAATGAAAGGAAAGATTAAGGGTGACTATTAGATCAGTTGCACTAGTATTTTGGTTGGGGGGATTCTTTCACAGCAGACGGGCAGAGCTGCTTCTTCTCCGGCCTGTCTGCAGCATGGAAGAAGGAGCGTGACATCCCTGCGACACGGATCAATGCCAAGGCTGGATGTAACAATGTTATGTCAGCAAAGAGAGTGACACAGTCACACAGGGCTTAGATCCTAAGCGTCAGCCCCTATTTGGTAGTTTAAGTGAGATTGGGTATGGAGACGCGTTGAACGCGAAATTCTTTTTTTTTTGGTTTGTTTGGCTCACTCTGTCTGCGTTACTCCCCCTCTATTTGTTTTCTTCTCGACCGAACTCAATTGCCTCCCCCACTATTTCCTATCAGTCCTATTTAGTGCTCCACTATGGATCGTTCTTCTGTCTTCACTATCGATACTGGTCTTCCAAAAGATGACAGTCAACCAGATGATCAGCCAGGTGAAGTCCAGCGTGCCTTCCGTTCTTTTATACTTGAGTTCCGCTTAGACAACAACTTCATCTATCGGTGGGTTTGCACTATCCGAACTTTGCACTTGGGAACTGCTTGCTGATATGTTAAGCTCAGAGATGCCCTACGGACGAATGTACTTATCAAGAAATACATGCTCGATGTCGACATGGCCCACTTGATCTCCTTCAACGAAGAGCTTGCTCATAGGCTTGCTAATGAGCCTGCTGAGATCATCCCAATTGTTTGTCTCTCATCGTTGCTGTTTACTCCCTTATGTTTTGCTGATTTTTCTCAAGTTTGAAATTGCCATAAAAGAGTGCGCCAAACGCATGTTCTTTCCTGGTGCCGATTCATCTCGCGAGTTCCCAGAATGCCAATTGATCCTCCATTCAGCTGCCAACATGATCTCTATCCGTGATCTCAATGCCTCGTACATCTCTAAGCTTGTCCGGATACCGGGTATAGTTATTGGGGCTTCAACATTATCATCGAAAGCTACCGTACTAAGCATAATGTGCCGCGATTGTAGTAATACTAAGAAGATACCTGTGGGTGGAGGGTTCCAGGGGATCTCTTTGCCCCGAGTGTGTGATAGGCCACAAGTGCAAGGGGAGGAAGCTCAAAAGTGCAGCTTGGATCCATACTTTGTTGTCCACGAGGGATCTACTTTCATAGACCAACAAGTATTAAAGCTCCAAGAGGCCCCCGATATGGTGCCTGTTGGTGAACTTCCTCGGCACATCCTTGTTAGCGCAGATAGATACCTTACCAATAAGGTAGTCCCTGGATCCCGTTGCACTGTTATGGGCGTGTTCTCAATCTACCAATCTAAAGGTGGAAAAGGCCCGGCAGCGGCAGTCGCCATTCGAAATCCGTATATTCGTGTTGTAGGCATTCAATCCGATGTTGATGCCAGCGCGGCTGGGAATGCATCGTTTACGGAAGAAGAGGAGCAAGAGTTTTTAGAGCTCTCTCGGAATCCTAATCTCTACGAGATGTTTGCCAACTCAATTGCCCCGTCGATTTATGGAAACGCCGACATTAAGAAAGCTATTGCATGTTTACTTCTTGGCGGCTCCAAGAAGATTCTTCCGGATGGAATGAAGCTCCGTGGTGATATTAACGTCCTATTACTAGGAGATCCCGGTACGGCCAAATCTCAATTGCTCAAGTTCGTTGAAAAGGTGTCTCCTATAGCAATTTACACCTCCGGAAAGGGGTCTTCAGCAGCCGGTTTAACAGCCTCTGTTCAGCGCGATAGCAATACTCGCGAATTCTACCTGGAAGGAGGAGCTATGGTCCTTGCGGACGGTGGCGTGGTCTGTATTGATGAGTTCGATAAAATGCGAGACGAAGATCGAGTAGCTATCCACGAGGCTATGGAACAGCAAACCATTTCTATTGCCAAGGCAGGAATCACTACAATCCTCAATGCTCGAACCTCGGTACTGGCTGCAGCTAATCCAATCTTTGGACGATATGATGATATGAAGAGCCCGGGCGAGAACATCGATTTCCAGACAACTATTCTTTCTAGATTCGACATGATATTCATTGTCAAAGACGATCACAACCCCGAGCGAGATGCTACCATGGCCAAGCACATTATGGGCCTACACATGAATCAGCTTCCTCAAGGTGAAGAGGAAACGGGAGATATCAGCATAGCTAAGATGAAGCGTTATATCACATACTGCAAGACTCGATGCGCACCCCGGCTTTCCCCAGAAGCGGCCGAGAAGCTGTCTTCTCATTTCGTATCTATTCGAAAGCGGGTCCACCAGGCAGAAGTGGACGCAAACGAGCGCTCCAGTATTCCTATCACTGTCAGGCAATTGGAGGCCATCATTCGTATCACTGAATCGCTTGCGAAGCTTGGGCTGTCGCCTGTTGCCACAGAAGACCACGTTGATGAGGCAATTCGACTATTCCTGGCGTCTACCATGGATGCAGTCGGACAGGGCGCTGCGACTAGCAGTGAGTTGATGGAGGAGATTAACAAGGTTGAAGCAGAGCTGAGGAGGCGTTTGCCAATTGGCTGGAGTACAAGCCTTGCCACTCTCAAGAGGGAGCTATGCGTTAATAAAGGCTACTCGGAGGCAGCGTTGAGCAGGGCATTGGTGATCATGAGTCGGAGGGAAACCATACAGTTTAGGAGCGGTGGCGGAAGTGTCTTTAGAAGTGGTGTCTAGTTTTACGTTTATGGTTTGTGTTTGGTTTGTTATGACGGGAGGAGTAATACCATGATTGCGTATGGGATTGGATTAGAAAAGGCCGGCTTTGGTGGCGAGTGACGCGGGATGATGCATACCCATATTTATTCGCTACGGTTGACATTAAATCCTACTCCATTATAATGCAGTATATTGTATTGTTTCCCTCTGCCACGGTGATAACTACCCGATATCCCGGGAAACGAAGTAAAGCACCCTCTAATGCATTCGCCAATCGTGTAACATGCCAAACTCTCTCAAAAACAATTTAAACTTCCGCAGCAGAGTTCGTCAAACTCAAGTACATCCCCCACAGAATCCCCCAGCTAGAAGCAAACGGTAATTGAAACCTTAGAGGAATAAGCCTGAAGTTAATCATCTGCACCGCCGGCCAGAGAATATAATTCGATCTCCTATCCGTAAAAGCCTCCATTAGCCTAACTAGCCATACACAACCACCCCATAAGTGCATTTATCACGGAGGAAAGAACCCACAAAGCCTCGAAATAAACCTCCTTAAACTTCCTCTTGACATCGCCCCACCCGCCTCCCCCACTGACCGTCATCCAGCCGAAGAACCCCGCAAGTCCAGCCGGCGCAAAAACAACCTGATCGAGCCCCACCCTCTTCACAAGCACTCCCATAGCCCCTTGCCCCCCCTTAGCGGAGATTGGATACCTCCGGGAGAGGAACTGGAACCACTTGAACTGGAACGGTGCGACGATGCAGCCCCAGCTCATGAAGCGGATGAGGCGGCTCCAGTCGAAGGGTGGAGGCAGTCGTGCGGATTTGGGAATGAGAGGTTTTCCGGAGACGGCCTTGTCGATGTCGAGGGTGTGGATCGTGGTAGTGGCAGTGGTGGTCGAAGTTGCGGGGAGGTATGGGGAAGAGAGGGAGGATTGGCGGAGGGAAGTTACGGTTTGGGCAGCTGTGTCTGCTATCCCGCATAGGAGGGTATTCGTCACCATCATTGTTAGGAGAGGGCGCGCGGC
>Ga0307510_10012493_pt1 | contig 10072 bp, 3 predicted proteins | sample 12_EM_MG_FD_207224 | JGI IMG/M metagenome (GOLD analysis project Ga0307510, IMG submission 207224) | Populus trichocarpa ectomycorrhiza microbial communities from riparian zone in the Pacific Northwest, United States - 12_EM | ecosystem: Host-associated > Plants > Roots > Unclassified | place...
TTTTTTTATCTTTATAGTTAATGAGTGATTGAAAATGCAAACCGAGGAGGTGGTTTATTGAATTCAAGAGTTTAGGGCTCGTGTGAATATTTATTACCCTTCGGCTTCCAGACTGACAAGGTTGATTCTTCAGTCACCTCACGGACTGCTGTGTACTGTTCTCTTGATTATCCCGAGGGTGGAACAAGGAAGTACGGACTGGTTAAGAGACTATGAGACTGTCACATTATTTGCATCTTGTAACTTGTCCTGGCAATTATCACAATGATATAATTAATGTTTGAGATAGCTGTAATGATTGATCTTTAAAGTGATATTAAAATAATATTTTTTTTATTTTAAAAAATTTATTAAAAACTTCAGTTGAAATGTTACACAAACACCCTCTAGCTGAAACCCTGCAATAAGCAATGGAGAATGAAAAACAGTTCTAGAGTTCAACGCATTTTGTAGCTAATTTTAATGAGGTTCCACATTTTATTTGTTGGGCTTTGGTATTCTATATGGCAACATTTTAAAGATATGATTGTAAGATTTAGGATTTCGCCTTGGAGATTTTAGCTCCATTCTGGATAGAGTGCAATAGGGATTTTTTAATTTAGACTTGCAAGATTTCAAAAAGGAAGGACTATCTCTTATTGTATAACTTGGACCGTCTAATCAAATAAAATAAAATAAAACAGGGATTTATATTTGAGATTTAAGAGTTTGAAGCAATCTCTTATTGTATAAAGCGAAGTCTATTGAACCACCTAACAAATAAAATAAAAAAAATTAAAAGATTAAAAAAGAAAAATACAAAATATCTACTAATTTTAGTAGAAGACTGGCTCGTTTGCCCGCACTATGCCGCAGGTCATAGCAAAAATATTTTTTAGCACTTGGTAACATGTCTTCTAAAAATAGAAATAAATTTTAATCATGAATTGAATGATATTTCGATCTAATACTGAGATGGAAAAATATTTGATCCACTTGGGTTAATTTAGGTTGACTTACAAAACTTATGGGTATAATCTTGAAAAGACAAATTGAAAAACTCAATTCTGAATTAACTTAATATTGAAGAAAAATATAGTGAACTTGAGTCAACCAAACAAACTTGCGAATAAAGTTATACACGTCATCAAATTCAATATATTTTTTATCCCGGAAATTATTTTTCATTTAATTATAAAACAATAAAGCACATGATATTTTTTTTGTATGAAACAATATGTTTCTCAAAGTAAAAAAACCGTGATAGGCATGTGGGGTTGAGATAGCAAAGGTAGATCATTGACAACAAATGATGAAATTGTATTTTTTTTAAAAATTGAGGGATAGAAAAAGCATTAAACAAAAAATAAAAACAAATAACACCCCGGATGTCATGAATTAACCCATTAAACCTACTACCCAGATAATAGACTCAATTGGGTTCAATGGTTTGTTTTATCTATTCCTTTTGAACCAATTGGAAAAAAAAAGAGCCTAAACGCGTGGGCCTTACAACCTAGCCCGCACGTTTGGGCCTGTCTTTTTTATTTTTTAAAAGGGTGTCTGACTTGTTGTTTGCTCTTAAAAAAAAATAGCAGACGACACGTTGTCTGCTTTCTACAGATTCCAATAATTTAGGTCATTGAAAAATTAGGGGTTCAGGTTTTTTCAATTTAAAAAACATTTTTCAACAAATATTTTACCCAAAACACTCAAAAAACACCTCAAACATCTTGATAAATCTATACATGGCCACAAAATACCTAGGTCAAACTCCCCTCATGAAATGGAATCCATTGAAAACAAAATCAATTATTTTAGTGATCGGAAACATCATCAAGGATAAATTTCTCTCTCTGCACCGGAATCTAGCAAGCTTCTCTCTCTCTCTCTCTCTCTCTCTCTCTCTCTCCCCTCTCATAAAAAAAAAAGGATTGAAAAATTAAAAAATGAAGTTTGATACTAAAATTGAATTTCAAAAAACAAAAGGGACTGGTTACCTAAAAAAATAGGTGTAAAAACTCGACTGAAACCTTTTTTGAATGAGAAAAAAGGTCTTTTAGAAGCTATTTCATGAGCTCTAACTTTGAAGATGAGGAAAAGGTTTTTAAAAAATTCTTTAAAGTATGGGGATCTTGAGCTTTATAGAAAGGATAGATGTTCTCTATAAAAAGCTTTAGATCATTAAAAAATTAAATTTATCCCACCATTTGATAAGTTTTCTCTTCATAAGGATTGAGGTAGTATGTGTGAAGGCAAATTTGTTTTGTGTTGATCTAAGACTTGATAATCCCACTTGACTATCTAAGGGATTGGAAATGGCTTACAAAACTAACAAGCTTTAAAATAAATTTATTAGTCTTAATATATTTTTCCAAAAAGAGTTTTATGGAAACTAGCATTTGGATTGAGAAGGCTCCATATTTCTAGCACTAACTTACTAACTTTGAGACCATTCTAGAAAAGACTTGAGATTTTTTAGATAACTAGAACTGGATGAACCAACTATGTTTACTAACATTGTTATCATATGTTGGGGATTCTTTTTACACATTGAAATTGTCAAAGTAATTATAAGTTTTTGGGGAAAATTGGAAGTTAACAAGAAATTTAAATTTGTGGAGATTAGAGCCCCATTCATCAAAAGTAACAATTCCTTTAATTATGAACTTAGAATAAGCCCAACCTTTTTTCTTCTTTTTTTTCTTCTAGAAATTGTTGGAAAAAGATTGGTCTTATGTCTAATAGCAGCTATTAGTAATAAATAGCTCTATTTTTGTCATGTGATGGGAGAAAGTGCTCTGATAAGAGCAATGCAACCACTTCTTGTGGAGTTAAAGAAGGAACCAAAATTTTTTAAATCCCATAAATGTTAAAAATATTTTGTGGAATGAAAGGGTATAGATTTTCCTTATCATTAGCAGGAGGAAGGGCTAACAGCTCATCAGCTTCTTTGGACAATTTAGAGTCTTCTTCTTTATTAGAAGAGACTGTAAGTGTTTTTTTAATATGCCAAGGATTGAGAGATCTTTTAAATTCTAGAGACTTTTTATTTGCCTTTAGTTTGTGATCTCTTTGAGAATTCTTTAGTTAGAAAATCAAGATGACAATTATTTTCTCCATTGATATTTCTATATTAAAATCAAATATAGACAGAATTCCTAACTGTCCAAGAAATATTTATTTAGAGGCAACATTTTTTACATCCTTTATTAGGATTTTTCTAGAAGAATTGAAATAAATTCTCAAAAAGAATTTTTTGTTAATAAGATCACTTTCAAATATAGGGATATACAAAACTATTGATAGAGTTTCTTTTTGAATTGTGGAATAATTTTGTTGGGCTTGGTTTCAAAGTTCAAAGGTGAATCTCACTATGTTTCAAATTTAAAGATGCACAAAACTATTGATAAAGTTTCTTTGTGTTTTAAAAGGGTGTAGATAGAATGATGAACAAGCTGGGTGAAAAAAGAAGAATATATATGGTTACCCTCTATTGTGGTGGTGATGTCAGTTTCATCAAACTGTGTAATAAGAAATAATATATGAAATAAATAATTTTCTAGAATAATTTTCGGGGAAAGGTTTTTAACCACGAAAAAAGACAACAAGATGTAAATTCTATTTTTACAAATGTCATCATTAAAAAGTTTATACTGAATTATTAGGGTATGTTAATTTAGTATGTACTTACTACAAACTTATTGTAAATTAAAAAAAAAATGCACAGAAATTTTCTAAAAACAATGCTAAAAAACATTTTTCATCATTTTTATAAATAAAATGCAAGAACAACTCATGAACACGAAGAACACCTAAGATAAACCCAACAACGTGGATACCAAATCAGATCGGATACAATAAAAAAAGACATAGACATGTTAGAAATCATGCAAAGATCCCTAATCTAACATTCATTCACTTCAATTATTAAATAATCAACACAATTTTGTCAAAATAAGTTCGGTTCAAAATAGAAATCGTAGGATTAAAACCTCTTATAAACTTGTTATTGATGCAAATAAACCCTAGATTATGTACTAGTCAAGTTGCTCAAATGATTTAGTGCAAAAAATTAAACCAAGACCGGTCCAAATCATGAAGCTAATGCAATGTTCTTCCCAAGAACACTGCCTTAGAACCTAGAAAAATGCTTAGATATACCCAGCACTGTCAAACCCCGAAAATAACCTTCTAGGCCTCTAAACACACTGCTTTTGGTCCTCACAAACCACATTACCAATACTAAGCATTGTTGAATCTAAAGAACTAACAAATAACATCAAATCATCAATAACAAACATGAAGTTTCAAAATTCAAAACTACCGAAGCTAAACAGTAAACATATTCATGCTATTTGGATTCAAAACTTGATATTTTTAACATTTATATGCCAAAATATACTTGTATGAACCATAAATTTGCATTAAAAACATCAAATTAATCAACATGCTTCCAAAATTTTTAATCCACAAACAAAAGCAACTTACAATTTTATTACAAAACATATTCAAACAGCAATCAAAATACCTCAAATACATCATCAACATGTTATTGAGCTAAAAACACAAAATCAAACAAGCATCAAAATCAAGAATCATGCCTTTAGTGCAAGCCCCACCAACATATTATTGACCAAAACTTAAACAAACTATTATAACAAAAGTTTAAGCAATCTAAAACATGTTTAAAATAAGAACAAAAACAAAATAAACTTTGTTGAAAAACATAAGATTATTCCAGCACCAAAATCAAACTAAAAAAATACAGGATAAGCTCAAACAACATCAAAAGAGGTTTAAATTTTAAGAAAACATGAATAGGCAAGTCACATGGACTCCACCCTTGAATTTTTACATGGTTATACCTTCTCTAAACTTGCTAGCTATGGACTGTTGTTTTTCTTCTCTCTTTTTTTCCCTTTTCCCCTTTCACCATCTTTTCTTTCCAAAACTTGTTAGACCCTCTATGTTAAGCTTTTAAACCTTCACACCAGGATCTTTTCACAGTGTGTTTCTTTATGTTTTTTCTCTCCATTTGTTTTCTTTTCTAGGGGGTATTTATAGGGTTTTGCTAGGGTTCTTGATGAATTTAAATATAAATTGATAAAACTTAGCTCTTTAATCAAAATAAGAGAGTTTTGGAAAAATATTAACAACTGAAACCTCTGTCTTTCAATGGTTTTTAGATGGTGGTTTTGTAACAAATTTGCCTAGGTGGTTTTGTTTTACTCAGAGACAAAGGCATGTATCCCTCACCTTTTAATTTGGGATGAAAGATTTATGACCCTTGATAAAAACCATTCGAGAATTTTTAAGTGTGAACAAATGAGTATCTTAGTCAAGGCTAACTAAACTGACCAATTTCGAGGTTTCGCAGAAGCAACTCCAATGTCAACGTCACTGGAGACCACCTGAACTTGGTAGATGAGAAGCATACCTTTCAATTGGATCTATTCTTGCTCAATTAAGAAGTTTGTAGCTCCACAATCATTTGTTTGATGGTGCCAACTTGATCAACAAAGAATCTAAAAATGCAGTGATGACTAATCAGAAATAAGATGTTGTTAAGTTCGTTGAAGAAAATGAGATGTAAATATTTGATACGAGCAACTGATCTTTATAGAGGGGGTGTTTCTCAGTTGAATGATGGTGGTTATAACCTAGAGGTGGTCAGAGATGTCACATTCATTCGCCTAAAAGTGGTTACTCGATCAACCAAAACTGTTAAGAAGAAGCTAAATAGTGGCCGAACTCTTAATTTCATGCAATTTCATCCTTGTCAAACTCAATCAGCAGCCTCAAAGTTTAGCGTTATTTTCATCTTGGTCCTTAGTTTCTGATTTGTGCATTTGGAACCTTAATTGACCATCAAACTTTTAATTTTCTTCAATTTAACCTTTACAATTATGCATTTTTTTCAGTTTGGTCATTTGTTTTGGACTTCTTCAATCAAGTCCCTAATTTCTCATCAAACTTTAATAGTTATGCAATTAAGCCCCTGATTTGACCAAATTTACTCTTTAAAATTGCATTTCGACCCCAAGACTTTAATTTCTTTCAATTAAAGCCTAAATTGACTTCAAAAATCAATTTTTCTTTCAATTAAGTCCTCAATAAAATAATTAAACCTTACAAAATTCTCATTAAGTCTTTATCTATCCAAATTTGTATTTTTTTACCCAAAATAAAAATATTTTCACTAATGAACCCCTTTGTCAATCAAAATTGAGTCATCAATTTTATCAATCTTATACATTTTGATCCTCCAACTTTTTCACTTGTCATTTTGGTCCTTCACCACCAACTTGGACAATCTTCTAGGCTTTCTTTTTGTATATCCTTTTGTATTTTGTATTTTCATTTTCTTTTCTTGATATTTTATTGGGTCAAAAGTAGGTAACAACACCTCTAATAAGTATTTTTTATGTATAATTATACTTATTACATTTTTAATTTTTAATTTTTAGTTAGATCTCAAATATTTTGTTGTATCATAAAATACGATCCAAGTTAATAAATATATGCATGTTAACTATCCTTTAAGTTTAACTTTTGAAACCAAATTATTTTCCTCTAATATCTAAAAATACAAGACAAATGCATGATTTGTTATTTTTTGTATGTTTAATTAATACATGATAAACAAACATATTTAAAAGTAAATTTAAATTCTAATCATTCATGCTTGTCTTATTTTCTTAAGATATCATATGTATTTTTTTTATAAAGAGATTAAGTTGAAATTATGATATATTATTAAAATTACCTGAATTCTTCAAGTGAATTTCACATGATATCCAAGTTTAGTTTTTATATGAACCACCCACTACTAGAACTCTTAGAAATATCGATGGAATTTCATGTCGGTATTTATACTCTTATTCTGTGAGCACTAAGTTTATTGATGGGCTCACGGACAAAAATGCTACGTCAGTAAAACTCTCGTCCATAATTTTTGGTCTATCGGTAAGTCTGTCAATAATAAAATTACCGATAGATTTATTGACAAAGAAAACACGCAAAAAAAATCTGCCTGCTTCATTCCGATGGTATTTCCTCGAGATTTTTGCCATATAACCGACAAAAATAACTTATGGAATTCTGTCAGTGATAAAATAGTGGCAAAATGACATTTATAGTAATTTTTTTCCAACTTTCTAAAATATATCGACGTCAGACTTAATTCATCGGAAATACCATTAGTAATTATTTAAAAATGGTTATTTAAAAAAATCTATTTAAAAGATGCAGAAAATAATTAAATTAATATAAATCAATGCTCCATAATACTCAGGAACTAAGTTGCTTGGAAAAAAGAAGAAGAAAATCAACTCAAACAAATTTGCAACAAATAATAATAATAAAAAAAAACGGCAACAAATAAATAAATACACTAAAAACAACTTCCACCTAACCTAGAAAACCTATTTCAGAACCCATAATCTAGCAAAAAATATAATAATTTAATTGAAATTGAACAATAAAATTGATCTCATATGAAAACAAAATCTTACAACAACATCATACAATTATTAAGAATAAATTTTTTTTTTAAAAAAACAAATATAATGCAAAAAAAACACATAAAAAAGAGGGAAAAAATCTTACCTTCATGTAATTGCAAGTGAAGCTGAGAAGAGAAATTAAAAAATAAATTCATAAAGTATGTTAATTAAAAAAACTAAGAAGAGAAAAGAAGAGAAGAGGAGAAGACATACCTGCGTATGGAGGAAAAAAGAAAAGAAAAGAAAAGAAAAGAAAAGAAGTAGTTGAGGAGAGAAGAGAAATAAAGAAAGGGAAGTTCATGTTTTTTACATTAGGGAAAGAGGGAAGAAAGAGAGTGGGAGGAGGCACATTTGTTATGAAATGAGGGATTCTAGTCTTTTTATTGGGGCATTTTACCGACGACTAATTAAATATTAATATTTTTAATCATTCTATCAGTGATTATGTCTGTAATATTTAATTTAAATTTTCAATTTAATAAAAAAATTTTAGAAACCCCTCACATATCACCGACGACTTTTCAGTCTGTTGGTGATTCTGTCTGTAATATTTAATTTAAATTTTTAATTTAATATAAAATTTTCAAAAACCCCTTAAATATCACTAATGACTTTTCAGTCCATTGGTGATTTCATCTATAAAGAACAATAATTGACAATGCAATTGAGAAGTGAACAGTTCCAGAGCTCTTTGAAAAATACTGGCGAAATTAGTTCGTCGGTGATATCCTTTGTAATTGACATAATGAACAGTATCATAAAGAAGTGAACAGTTTACCACTGGGTTTACAGACGGTATTAATATCATCGGTATAAATAACACGTCATCATACTTTTTGGCTTAATTTTAATTTCTTTTTTCCCCATTGTAATTCCCTCGGTATATACCGAGAGAATATTTCTGTCGATATTTACTAATAAAAATAATGAAGGAATATTCTGTTGGTAAAATTCACTGTAATTGATCGATGAAAACATTCTGCCAGTATTTCTGTTTGTATTTATCAATTTTCTAGTAGCGATCTTTACATGGATATATTAACTAAAATTAAAAACATAAATGATATAAATATACACATAATGATTTATTAGACACAGCCTTTAAAAGACAAGAACATATGAGCTACTTACTTTATTAAGAATCAAAGGCATTTTGGACATCAAAATATATCATGTGAAAGCTATGTGAATTTTCTGTTAGTTTGGATGAAAAAAAAAGTATACAAATTTAGAGATTAAATTAGAATAATTAGAGATATAAAGGTAGAATTAAAAATTCACTGTATTATATAAGAACAAACCAGACCATTTCCTTTTAAAATCTTAAGAAGCACATAAGAAAATATTTATAAAAGCATTAAGAAAATCAACCCCTACCCATTTTATAACAAAGATATTAGGGGGGTTATTTTCGATTTGATTCGGTTTTTATAAAAAAAAAGTAACCAAACCGAATTTTTTTTTATAAAAAAAACCAAAACCGGTTCAAACCGGCCGGTTTCGGTTTGGATTTTTAGGACAAAAACCGGTTTGGCTCGGTTTTTCCGGTTTGGCTCGGTTTTGGCTTGGTTTTTCCGGTTTGGCTCGGTTTTTTTCCGGTTTGGGTTCCGTTCGGTTCGGTTTTTTCGGTTTTAGGCTTATAAAACCGAAACCGAACCGGTCGGTTTTTTTAAATTTTAATCGGTTTTTTTTTACGGTTCGGTTTTTTCAGTTATTTTTTTTCCGGTTTTCTTGATTTTTAGGTTTTTTTGCTCACCCTTAAATATTACACGTTTGAGAGTATAATAATTATTATTTTTTAAAATATTTTTTGTTTTAAAATAATATTTTTTATTTTTAAAATAATATTTTTAATATTAGTATATGAATGATATGAAAACAAAATTAATTGTTTTTTAAAATATTTTTAAAATACAAAAAACAGCTTCAGACATGGAGCCAGAAAGCCGACATGTTTGGTTTCTGATCTTGAATTATCCCAGGAGCAACCATTTCCCTAGACTGTATACTCTCTCTCTCGTTCTCGCCGCCACGTATGCATCACATCATACAACGTTCCGCGATTAAAATATTATCATCAGACAATTCTCATCCATCGATGGTCTCATCAACGGTGCAGATAGTCAGATACCCAAACGGTGGAAAAAGAAAGAACTTATAAACCACGATACACATAACAAAAACTCCTCAAATCCTTTTCAACTAATTATCGAATCGAATCGAAGAAGCTCCTCCTCCTCCTCCACCCTCTCTTCTCAAAAACTATTAGGTGAGATTCTAATTCTAATCCTATTCTACTTCTTAATTACTTTCAATTATCGTATATTCGTATTATTTAGCTTGATCTAACCGGTACCGATCATCACTAACCTGTTTGGATTCCGAGAGAATCAGAATCAAGAAATCTGTATATATATATATATATATATTATGATTAATGAGTTATTAACTGATTATCTATCTCTCTAAGTATGTCCAGTTGATTGACTCTTGAAAGAATTTTTCAAGTCAACAACCAGTGGTTTGTAAACATGCAGGTTAGCGGCGGCCTCTGTTGATAATAGTAATAATAATATATTTTTATT
>Ga0307510_10012494_pt1 | contig 10072 bp, 3 predicted proteins | sample 12_EM_MG_FD_207224 | JGI IMG/M metagenome (GOLD analysis project Ga0307510, IMG submission 207224) | Populus trichocarpa ectomycorrhiza microbial communities from riparian zone in the Pacific Northwest, United States - 12_EM | ecosystem: Host-associated > Plants > Roots > Unclassified | place...
AATTGTGAATCTTTCAGCAATTTCTTTTTTTATATAGACAATCAAATAATTTGCAAGAAAATCATCCTCCATCCGATTGCGAAGTCTTGTTTTAACAATCTTCATCGTTGAAAAAGCTCGTTCAATAAGTTGTGAGTTATCAATATTTTTTTTTCTTAAAAAAAATCAATTCTTCTTATTTTTTTCATGGTTCAATCTAAAATCAAAACATATATTGTAAGAAAAAATTGATAATTTTGGTGGCTCTGCTAAAAACAAAACATAAAAAATCCAAGCATAATCAAAACAAACCAATAAAATATATCTAATTAATTAGAAAAAAATCACTATAACAAGAATTCAAAAAATAATTGGTAGAACTAGCAGATATGAGAAAAAAAAGGGAGCAAAAATGGTAGAATTATATAAAAAAAACCTCATCAAATTATTAACAAACATCTCAAAACAAAACAAAAATAGATTTTAAATTTAAGTTACCTTGTTTTGTTTGATGAAATTTAATCACGATTTGTGTTTTTATTTATATTTTTGATTTGCTGCATGATTTATATTAGGACAAATTAAGTGTATTATTTTTTATTTCATAAAATAATATTTTTATATTGTTTTTTTCCATGTAAGTTAAGAACTTAAGAGTAAATTCAAAGAAAATCAAAAGTAAAGTTAAGGCCCACCTCTTTAAAATAAAATATATAACTTCTCCTTGTATTTCCTTACCCAGTAATGAAACAAAATTAAAATGTGTCAAGGGAGGGCCGGGCCCTGCTTGCCCCCCTTGCTTCCGCCCCTGACTGGAAGTACTCGGGATCTAAGTAGCCAAAGGTACCTTGCACGAGAGTGGTCAAGTACGAGGGTGGTCAAGTGAGTTTGATCGATGGATATTAATCTTGAAGATCCAAAATCAGATACTTTTGCTCTATATTTCTCATCTAGCAGTATGTTTGTAGACTGATGTCACGGTGATAAATCAGGTACCTTGCACGAGAGTGGTCAAAATCACCCGTAATTGATGTCGAAGCTGCATCCCAGTCATTGCTTGCATCATTCATGAGGGTTTTTTTTCTACATATTTTACAGTTTTGTTGAATATTTGGCTCTTTTTGAGACAGTCCAGTTATCCTCTCCAACTCTGATGTGAAATCTCCCATTCAAGGTCGACTTTTCCCATTCAAATTCAAGCATCTTTCTGTAATATTAGCAACAAAGATAACTTCTTCGTTTTGATAGCACCCCTTAACTCTAACATCAAGAATATCAAAGAGTTTATTAATATCTTTCATCAACGTAATAAAATGAATGGCTAAACTTCTACTTTCTGTTGGATTTGCAGAAAATAGAAAGATCTTGCTGTGATGTTTCTAATGCAACCGAAAGAGGCCGCATACATCGATAGGGTCACGGCCTCATCATGTGTCGCACGTCAAAAAATCCGCGCGGCGTCGGCTGGGGATTTTTCGTTTGTTCGTTTTGCTTGATTGGTTCGTTGGAGTCGCCACCTAGTATTTAACTGAAGGCTACTAGGAAACCCGGGTACTGGTCTTATCAGAGATTTGCGGGTAAAGAACTGGTTGTGGTTAGGGAAGGTATTAGCACCCCTAACGCACCCTACCTGAGGTAAGCTGCTTCGTGGACTTGATGTGTTAAAGAAGTTTTAAAAATTCTGTTCTTTCATCGAATTTTAGAAATACGACTTACATGTAAGTTCATAATTCTTTATCCGTGATCAAATCAAAATATTAAATTCTTCTTTATTCTTACAATTTTATCATACAAAAAAACATTCATAAACAAAATACAAATCACACATTTCCTTTTCACTATACTTTTCTTTTCTTTCTTTTCCTTTTCTTTTTTGTTCTTTTTATACATCGCATTACAAAATTATAAAAAATTAAACACTAAAAAAAAATTACATTACATAATTTAAAATTACAAAATAGTCCCTAAACTCCAGAAATTGCAGGGAAGGACTTCTGCAAGCCGGAACAGTGCCGCAGGAACAGTGACGCGCCGCCGCCGGAAACTCCAAAATACAGGGGATTTGGAATGTCTTCTTCCCCTCTGTCTTCCTACGCCGGCGGTGAGAGTCACCGTCACCTGCAAAAACCCAAAAATACGCAAGGCAGTTGGTTTTAGTTTTTTCTTTCTGGTTCACGGATCCGTTTGTTTCCGTTTTGGATCTGCCTTGTTCTTGGTTTCGCCTTCTTCCTTGCTTCGTTGCGGCGGTGCTGTGGGTGTCGGTGGGAACGGTTGTTGGCTCTGTAGGTGCGGCCGTGTGTTGGCTGCTGGAGATGGGGGACGGCGCTGCTGCGGCTGACGGTGAAGCTGCGATGGAGAGGGGATGGTTGTCCGGTCTTCACTCCTCTTGGCAGATCTGGTAGGTGCTGGTGCTGGTGCTGGTGCTGGTGCTGTTGCTGAGGGAGGAAATGCTGGAGGCGGCTGTTCACGGTGGCTGTGAAGGCGACCGTGGGTTTTGTGGCCGATTGAAGATAAGCTAGGACTCGCCGGGTCTGTGAGGGAAGAAATCTCTGGTGAACGGCGGCTTGGAAGAAAAAAAAATCAAAACCAGGGGAAGGGGGCGGCGGCTGTCTTCAACAGGGAAAAGGAGGCTTCGGCTGAGGGGAGGCTGGTGCTGAGTGCAGCCGAGAGAGGGAAGTGGATGGCTGCTTCAACAGGGAACAAAGGGACCCCTGTGCGGCTTCCGGTTTTGGGAGCCAAAAATCCCAATGGCAGGGTGGCGGCCAGAAATGAAGAGATGCTATGTGCGGGGTCTGTTGGCCGGGGCTGAGAGGGATTCTGGTGAGGGGATGTGGCTGTGGGTGCTGTCAGCTGAAAATGATAGGAAATGGGGGAAGATCGGCGTTGTGGGTGCAGGGGAGAGGAAGATGGGGCTAGTTTGAGGGAAGAAGAAGATGCTGGAACCGGCTGGAGAGGGAAAACCAAAAACGTGGGGGGGCGGCTCCTCTTGAAAAAAAGATGGGTTTAGGGTTAGGTTTTTTGTATTTTTTTCTGATGTTGTCAAAATTACCTCTCTTTTTGTTTGAGTTGTGGACCAGTATTTATAGGTAAAATGTTGCATGGATCTCAAAATTGATCCCTCAACTTTCTTTCTTTTTTTGTAAATTTGATTTTTCTTAATTTTTTTTGTATTTTTTGAAAACGAGCAATATCAACGTCGACTCAATGAAGAAAATCAATGATTTTAAAAATAACGCGTTAAAAGTTGAACGCGTTTCAAATGTCTTTGAAAATTTAAATTCTTTTGAGACGATGCTAAAAATGCTAAAAACGATGCAAATGTATTAAAAATGTATTTTTTTGGATTTTCAATGTTTTTCGCTATTTTTGAATTTTTCTGAAAATTTATCAAAACATGGATCAAAAATTGGGTAGCAACATCATGCATGCTCCACCAAGTTACCCTGCTCATCTTTTCCAATTCTTATATTTTTTTAAAAAAAATTGATCTCTCGACCCTTAATTTTTTACACCAATATTTTTATTTTGCAAAACAGAGTATCAAATGTTTGTTAGAATTTTCAAGGAAACATCCCTGATTAGTATCAAATGTTTGTTAGAATATCAAAGAGTTTATTATCTTCCATCAACATAATCAAATGCATGGCTAGACTTCTACTTTCTGTTAAGGACTTGCTGAAGGTAGTGACGTTTCTAATGCGGCCGAAAGAGGCCGCATGCATCGATATAGCGCCACGGTCTCATCCTGCAACCGCTGCCAAGTTACCCCGCCCGTCTTTTTTGGTCCCTGATTTCTTTTTTTAAAAATTGATCTCTCGAGCCTTAATTGTTAATTTTACATCAATGATTTTTTTATTTTTTTTGCAAAACAGAGTATCAAATACTTTTCCTCAACATTATGGGATCCCATATAAAAGGAAAAAAAATCAAGGGATCTAAAAAAACAAAAAGAGCTAAATCTCTTCCATGATTATGCAATTTAGTCCTTGATATTTGCAAGAAAAGAGGCTCAACACTTGCCTAGTGTTCAAATCCAGTCACAATAGCTTTAATATTTTTTAATTCAATTCAATTTCATTTTATTTTTCTAAATGGAGCATCAACCAAGATTCAGTTTAATTTCCTGACGTCGTAAGCATCCAACACTAAGCCCTTTTAGGTTATACAACCCTATATTACAGAGAAACATGTAGGGAAGAATATGATATTTTTCTAAAAAATCTGATATTCCATAATTTGATGGGAAAAAATAACACAATGATTGTTTATATAAAGACAAAAACTGACCAAACCAAAAAATCCAAAGCTAAGTAGGAAAAATATTTAAAATTCTAAATAAACTAGAAAAAATAATTAAAATAGCAAAAACATCTTTAATGTAATGATTCGACATTGAATAAATCATGTACGTTTAAAATAAGGAATTCTTTTTATATATCCTCGGATGCATGTCAATCACACAAGTTATTAGACTTTATAATTTGTTTTGATTTATATTTTTATGGAGATATCCTGGTCTTATGATCCAAGTTTGACAGGTTAACCCAGGTTGACTCAAATAATTTTTTTATTTTTTTTAATTGATTTGTTTATCAACTTCATCCTTCAATATTTGGTTGATTGAGAATTTAGCTTCATGTTTCTTTTATTTACTTTCTGTGGGGTTATGATGGTCTCATGACCCGGGTCGCAAGTTTTATGGGTTAGCCAAATTGGCTCGGGTTTTTTTTTGTCCTTTTTTAATTGAATTTTTTTTTCAATTTTGATCATTCAACATTGTGTTGATTAAAAATTTGACTTTATATTTTTTTTATTTCTATGTATTTATCTCGGTCTTATGATTCGAGTTCGGCAAGTTAACCCGAGTTGACTCGGGACTTTTTTTGTTTGTTTTCTTATTCATTTTTTTTTCAATTTAATCCTTCAACATTGAGTTGATTTAGAATTGTACTTCATTTTGTTTTTTTTTTATGGGGTTATTATGATCTCATAAACATGGTTACACAATAGCCAAGTTGCCTCAGTTTTTTTTGTCCTTTTTTTAATTTTTTTTTTAATTTCATCATTTAATATTAGGTTAATTGAGAATTAGACTGCATAATTTATTTCAGTTTGCTTTCTACAAGGTTATCTCAGTCTCATGACTTGGATAACGAGTTTGGTCGGTTAGTTTGGGTTGACTCTTTCATGTTCTTTTTTTAATTGATTCTTTTCAATTTCATCCTTCAACATCGAGTTGATTGAGAATTCAGCTTCATAATTTATTTCAATTTTCTTTCTATGCGGTTATTTCAGTCTCATGACTCAGGTTTAATAGGTTAACCTGGGCTAACTCAACTTATTTTTCTAATTGATGTTTTTTCAATTTCATCCTTCAATATTATATTAATTGAGAATTGAGCTTAATAATTTATTTATTTTTTTGCTTTTTATAGGGTTATCAAGGTCTCATGATTTTGGTTGAAGATTTGGCAAGTTAATATGAGTTGATCCAAGTAAATCCAAGTCGATTCAAGTAAATCCAAGTAGATCCAATATGTTGTCATCTAAAAAAAAAAAAATTTAAAAAGATATCGTCTTGATTTTTTTTAGTCATACTATATTTTTTACCGGTTGTTCGAGTTGTATTTGGACCTGTAAAGTTGACTATGTCACATCGGGTTAACCTCCACATAACGTTTTTTTTTTAGAAAACATGTTAACAACACCTGAATATTTTTTTTAAGTTCAACAAAAATTTGATACGACCTGCGGCGTAGAGCGCAAACAATTATCCAGTAAAAAGTAGAATAATTACTAATTAATTATTTTACTTGTAACAACTTGAAAATATTAATTATTAACCTATGCATCAAGTTTAGTTACATGACATAAAGTAGAAATTATAAAATTCTACCTAATAACGAAAGCTATGCAATCCCAACAACAAGATCAATGTTGTGGTGGCCTGTAATTAATATGAACCTGCAATACATACCTGAGATTCCCTTAGTGTTAGTTCCTCCAACTGCTAGATCAACCCTGGACATCTCTCTTGATTTTTAAGGAAACATCCTCAATTAGTATCTCAAATCATTTTAATTCATTGTTTATACTTATACAAATCATTTTAATTCATTGTTTATACTTATTCAATCGCATCATCATTCTTTTCATAGTACTAATTGTATCTCAAATTACAATTTTATATTTTTCATTATTTACTTCTCAATCAAAATTTAGTTAGTATACATAACCTTTTAAATCGCAAACTTTCAAACAATTTCTAAGCATAATTAAATCATTAAAACACCAATATTTACACAATTTTTTTCCTTCCATCACTTCACATTCAACCTACATAATCCCATATCTAGAAATTCAATTCATCAAGAATCATAATCATGATCAAATATAATTTCATCATCATACTATTCAAGTTTAACCATCACATCATCTTTCTATCCTCAAAACCACACAATTCAGCCAAAATTACGTAGTTACACCATTCCAACATATTGCAGCAATAACTAACTTCCTAGCGATCCATATCACAACATTCCATTTCGACCCGAAGAAGCATTCCCAACATCATTTTAAAATATCAAAATCACATAATTTAATCAAGTTTCCCCATTTCCCCAAAATCCCTACCATTTAATAAATTTCAGAATCATAGGAATTTAATACTTCAAGAAGGAGGTTATCTTTTTGAAATCGAATTCCTATTCCAAATGGAAAAGGGATGCTAATATTTCCACAAGTTTCTGTAGGATTTAGAGTTAGGATGTTTCTTTCCAACTTCCAAGCTTTGATTGATAATGTTTAAATTCCACAAGACTATAAATTAAGGCTCTCAAATTGAGTGATGGTGACTTTCGTCTAACCAATTCAAAGACGATTAGTCTAAAACTAAAGAGAAGAAACAGTAGGCTTTGAACCCCTTAACTGTGGATATCTAGAAATAGTAGATAAGTACTTAGAATGAACATATCTTTAGAAATTAATCAGCAATCAACTAGCAAGCCTAATTCAAAAGGAGTTATATAGAGATTGCAAGATTGTGTCTAGTTAATGTTATAGGATGTAATATATATATATATATATCAAAAGAAATCCAAAAAATAATAGGAGCGAGAAAAGGATTGCTGGAATGCCGAAAATACCAAAATTGGTTGAGGAGATTCAAAAATGCAAAAGGTTGAAATTTGACAGTGAGAGCCCTGTTGATGAGGAAAATTCAATTTGAGAAAGAAAAGTTCAAAATCAGACGTTTATGGACTCAATTAAATTTTATCCAAGGTTTAATTGAGTTTATAGAGGGTTTGATTGCAAGAAAATTGATTTTGTAAGTCAATTTAGGCTTTTATCGGAAGAAATTAAAATTATGGGGTCCAATTATAATTTTAAAGAGTTGATTTGGTCAAATCAGGGGCTTAATTGCATAATTATTGAAGTTTGATGGCCAATTAGGGACTTAATTGAAACAATTCGAGACCAAGGATCAAACTAGAAAAGGCGCTAACATTAAGGGATCCAATTACAATTTTGTCGGGGGGGTTTGATTATAAAACAGCGAAAACTTCAAGGGCCAAATTAGAAGAACCCAAGCGGCGCCGTTTCCACCATTAATGGTCTTCAAACAGCTGTGAATCGGTGACGATAATGGAAGGAGACGTTAGCAGCGATTATGGAAAATATTCTCGATTCAATGGGGCGGGTATCGCGGCTGACATCCCTCGTCACCGTGATGGGCGCCGGCTTACCAAAATTGCTGGCGTCCTCTGGCTATAAAAGCCAGAGGAAGAGCTGCACCAGGAGGGGGAAAAAGAGAGGAGAGGGAGGAGAGGCTACCGTGAAGGAAAAAAAAAAAAGGGAGTGAGACAGTTTATGAGAACGTAAAGAAAAGTGAGAGAGTGGAGAAATAGTGAGCAAGCATAAGGGAGAGAAGAGGAACGAGAGAAAGAAGCAAACCGAACAGAAACAGAGGACACGGTGAAGCAGAGAACCCAGCACCACCATCGTCTTCGTCTTCGTCTTCTCAAAATCAGGTATGTTCGATGCCCTTCTCCGTTTTCCCTGCAAAATGAGATGATGCATGTTAGTATGTAAAATACAGAAAGAAAACATAAGGAAACCGACACCAGAAATCGCCAGTTACAATGCTCTGTTTTGTTTTCTTTTTTCATTCTCGCACTGCAACAGAGATGCAAGCCTAAAAATATTATGGTGCCATTAGATAAAAACATGCCTTGCAGTCTAGATGGTCAGCTTACCCGGATCTCATCCGAGAGACCCGGTTTCAAGTCCCAACAAGGGAATTCCTTTTTGAAGGTGGTCACTGGTATGGGCCAGTGACCATGCTGGGCTGGCTGAATCCAGCCCAGCTACGCAGGTTGGCTGGGGTCCAGCCCAGCCATATGGGCCGGGTTGGGCCCAGCAAAAAAAAATAAAAACAATATATAAAAAATAAAAAAAATATTCAAAGAAATTATTTAAATATATGTGATTTTCTGCCAATTTTTACTGCATTTTAATCAATACCGGTTTGTATTTTTATACTGTAAAGATACAAATCCGGTATTAAAATACCATGTTTTCGTCCAGATATTAAAAAAAAAATATTTTGTTTTCATGCATACGGCCAAGTCTCTCAAAAATAAAAAATCATATTGTATTTTCATACAACAAAAAAAATTTCAAAACATATGTATTAGCATGCATTTTGGCTTTAATAACCAGTTTATTAAAGTCATGAGAACTAGGCCAATATTTCAAAAATTCTAAAAAAATTTATTTTGTTTTCTTTTAATATCTAGGGTTATGATCTTATACGTAAGACGTGTTCCGGATATTAAATTTTCTTTGTTGGCATTAGACCGGTTAGGTTTTACCCGATAAGATAAGGATCTCTTTACCGAAGAGAACTTTTCTTAAACCATAGACGAACCAACAAATAGAAAGCACGACATGACCTTAGATTTTATCAGACAATAAAACAATGCAGCTTACCTTAGGTAGGGCGTATTTGGGGTGCTAATACCTTCCTTTTATGCAACCAGTCCCCGTACCCGATCTCTGAAACCAGTTAGGGTTCCTAGTGACCAAAATACTAGGTGGCGACTCCCATTCCATTTTTCCACTAATAAAAGACAAGAATTCCTTGTCTCCACACATTTGCCACATAAGATAGAATTCGAGGGTGGATGTTTTTGCCGCGACGCCGCACACGTGCGACAACTCCGTTGCAAATAATACTAAAATCCGTTGCTAAAACAATTTAGCAACGGAATCAGCAACGGCAAAAATCGGATGCAGATTTGTCGTTGCTGATTTTTTAGCAACGGATTTATCCGTTGCTGATTTCGCAGCAACGGAAAATCCGTTGCTTATAATTAGCAATGGATTATCCGTTGCTAATTGTAAGCAACGGATTTTCCGTTGCAAAATTAGCAACGGATTCTCTGTTGCTCATTTTATCGGCAATGGATTCTCCGTTGCTGATTGATGCATTAGTTTCAATCACCAACGAAGAATCCGTTGGTGATTATATTATTTTTTATTAAATTAATTTTTATTTATTTATTAAAATGACTTTTTATTTATTTATTTAATTATTTATGGATATTTTAAAAGTTGTAGAATATATATAACCAACATAAATTAATATTAAAAATAATTGTATCATTAATAAAAAATAGAATAAAAATAATATTCATATTATAAAAATTTAGTTAAACTTGCATTAATACAATAAAGTTCAAATACAATAAAAAAAAATAACAAAAGATACAATCATGGTGCTGGTTGCGAAGACGAACCATGATATTGTGGATCGACACAAGATTGATCAGGATATAAAGGTCGAGGTGTAGGTCAAAAAATTGGTTGAGATGTGGGACCCATAGGTGTCATTATCTGAGGAGCCATAGGTGGCGGTATTGATGGAGACAAAGGTGGTGGCATACCTTGGTCAATATTTGATGTCCCACCATGGTATCCAAGATTGTTCACAAGATGTTCTTTCATGGAATCCATCTGCCGTTTCATTTCAAGAATAAAATCATCTTTTTTCTTTATCTCCTCTTCTTTATCCTTTATCTCCTTTTGCAAT
>Ga0307510_10012495_pt1 | contig 10072 bp, 6 predicted proteins | sample 12_EM_MG_FD_207224 | JGI IMG/M metagenome (GOLD analysis project Ga0307510, IMG submission 207224) | Populus trichocarpa ectomycorrhiza microbial communities from riparian zone in the Pacific Northwest, United States - 12_EM | ecosystem: Host-associated > Plants > Roots > Unclassified | place...
GAGGTCGCCGGCTTCAACCTCATGGGTCCGGTCGTATCCGGCGTTCAGCTCGGAGATACGGCCGAGGTCCACGTCGAACCCGACGACGGGAAATCCCTTCCTGGCGAAAGATACCGCCACGGGCAACCCCACATATCCAAGACCGATGACCGCGATGTTCCGCTGAGGTAACACTTCCAACAGACCCCTATTGCATTGCGCGCCCTTGGTCGAATAGAGAGGCTCTTATCTGCTCGCGCAAGGTTATCGCAACAGCAAAAGGGAATTCTTTGCGAGAGCCCCCTAAATACTTGCTTCTTATAGCTAATTTCGGCTCTGCCCGATATTTGCTGGGAGGTGTTTCGCCGGGGTTTCCGAGCGCCCTTTGCCAGGTTTCACAGGTTTGAAGAGCATCCATGTCTGACCGAGCGCGATCAGCCCACAAACCCGATTCATTCCGGTCCAGAATGCGTAATTTTCTGGTGCTTGCCGCGCGCATATCGATATCCGCATTCCTGCTCTATTTCGCGCTCCGCGGCGTCGATTTTGCGGCCCTGCAACTTCGCCTGGCTCGCAGCAGCGGGGTTTCCATTGCCGGCTGGATGGCGGTCGCCGTCCTGACCAACCTGCTCCAGATTGCCGTCAGCGCAACGCGCTGGCGCGAGATTTCCGCGCGTTGCGATGCTCCACTTCAGCCCTCGCTGGCATTCCGCTTCTGCCTGATAGGCACTTTTTTCAACCAGACGCTGCCGTCGACGATCGGCGGCGACGCAGTACGGCTTTGGCTTCTCAGCAAGACCGGCGCCGGCTGGCGCGCGGCCTCCTATTCCATCCTGGTCGATCGCGCCGTCGGCCTGATCATGCTCGCCATCATCGTGGTGTTCAGCCTGCCCTGGAGTTACCAGCTGATTGCCGACACCCAGGGCCGGCTCGCGCTGGTGCTCGTCGATCTCGCAGCCATCTCCGCCGGCGCCGGATTCCTCCTGCTCGGCGCCATTCCCTACGCCTGGCTACAGAAATGGTGGCCGACGCGCCACATCCATGCCTGCGCGGTGATCGCCAACCGCGCCATCTTCGATCGTCACAGCGGACCGAAGATCGCAATTCTGTCGTTCGTCGTGCATTTTCTGACGGTGGTGACCGCGTGGTGCAGTGTCCACGCCATCTCGGCTCCCGCGAATTTCGAGCAGGTGTTCTTCCTGATCCCGCCGATCGTATTGATCACGATGTTGCCGATCTCGATCGCCGGGTGGGGCGTGCGCGAAGCGACCATGATTGTCGCGTTCGGTTACGCCGGCCTGACGCAGACCGATGGTCTCATGGTCTCGGTGCTGTTTGGCGCTTCCTACTTCATCGTCGGCGGCATCGGAGGACTGGTCTGGATTCTCGGCAACGAGCGACTGGCGAGACTTCCGGCCATGCGTGCCGGGTAGAGCAACCGCCAAAACTTCATGTGCCCGGCTTCAATACCTGAAATAGACGCTCACGATCCGGGATCCGATGAAGTAACCGTACTTTTAGTATCGGCGGCGGTTCAATACCTTCCGGCAGCAGCAACAGAACCTCTCTTCCGCTCTCGACCAATTGATTGGCGAACTGCGCGTTGCGCTCCCCCTCGCCTGTCACGTACAGCGAATTTCCACCGAAATAAATGATCTGGTCGGATCGACCGGCAGCCACCATCTTCTGATACGGAATCTTGACATAGTATAATCCGAATGCAATCGCGTATTCCAGCGTGCGGACGCCATAAGTGCCGATAACGATTGCATCCGGATGCTGGGCGAGCGCCGCATTCAGAGAAGGCAAATCGCGCGCGCGATATGAGTCCGCAAGTGACAATTGAGACAGGAAGCTTCGGATTCCCGAGATCGACAATGCTGCTGCGCAAATCACTCCGGCCACGGCAAATGCTTGCCCGAGCCGATATCCCGGAACAATTTTGATGAAGTGAAAGATCGACCAAGCCAGCACTGGCGGGACGATCGCGAGTGAGGGTATGGCGTACCTGAAACCGTAATGCTTGATCGCGGATAGAAGACCAAGGAAGATGATCGCGCAAAATAGGCCCGCCTGCCAAAATATTTTGTTGGGACGCCTGGCGCTAATCAATTGGACGATGCCGACGAGAGCGGCCGCTATAAATCCCAGATACAGAACCGGGAGATTTTCCCAAAACGCCCACATCCTCGATGGGATCGCAGCGAGTTCGATAAATTCGGCCGGACCCTCGCCATAATATTGCGAATGCCGAACAAGTCGCAGCATAAAGTCCCGCCAATGAGAAAACATGGATAGCGCGGGACCGAAAAATACGGCCGAAAAAAACAGAAACGACGCAAGGCACCATCGTTTCGATCTGAACCCCGGAATTAGCAACATCAGCCCGAGCACGGGAAGAAATGTTATCTTCGAGATGAGACCCAACGCCAAAAAGAAGCCGATGAGAATCGGATCTGCGGTCCGACCGCGGTGTTCCGGATCAGAAGAAAAAAGGTATGGCGACAGCAACCCCATGACGATTGCCGCGCTAAATATCGTAAGGGCCTCGGGCGACACATAGGCGAACCGCGGCAACTGGCTTGCAAACAGCAGGTACCCAGCCTGCGCCAGCATCGCAACCGCGAGACTTCCCGACGATCGCGCCACCTTCAACCCCAGGTAAAAAATAGCGGCGACGTTCAGCATCAGAAGAACGACACTGATGGTCAGCAGATAGCTCTCGGGATCCTTGAGGACCGCCGCCTCCAGATTCAGCGTCGTCGCGCCAAAAAGCCATCGCACCGACCAGTCGGCGAGGGTAATGACGCCGGTCAGCATCTGTACCGGCGTGCCCGGATGATCGACATGCCCTGGTGCAAATCCACGCAACAGCCCCATGCCGTTGAACAGGTACACGTAGGCAGGATCATAGCCGTAGTCGCCTTGACTGAAATACGGCAGGATCGACGTGCCCGCCAGGACCACGACAAAGCCAATGGTCAGCGGCAACACTGCCAGGAGAACATATGGAATAGATTTTCTGAACACTCGAAAAAACCGAACTGACGTAAGAACCTGCGATTGACCAGGGCGCATCCGCTTCAAGGCGCTAGACTGAGATCGTGGCGGTCGAGGTGATCGACGACAAGGTGATGCGCCCACGGTCGCGCCTGACCTTCCGGCCACGCAATTGATATGGAATCGAAGGTAGGTCCTGATGCTGGAACGGGTACATCACGATATTAACGAGCCGGCGAACGCGGCGCGATAACGACCATCAGATTTTCGCCGATCTGCTTTTTCAATTTGATTTCAGCATTTGGAAATTTTATCGAGTCCTGGTCATAGTCTCCGATGAGGCACCATTGACGATTTCCCATCTGAGCTGCCGGATCGCCAAACATCGATCCAAATGCTTCGAAAAGCCCCGATCCTGGATTGTAATTGACAAGATCGGGATACAGCGCTGCAAGCTGCTTCCCAAAGCTATTGCCACCCCAATATTCGCCAAACGTCAAAGCGTAGTCCAGACCGGAAGCGCGGTAGTACGGAATGAGCTTACAATCCATATCTGCTGCAAAAGCCTGAATAGCCACCGTCTCTTTTTTATCCGTCTGGGTCATCAAATATCGCGCTACGCTGGTGTAGGTCGCCCTTGCGAAAAGAATGGCTGCGACCCCCAGCAATACCACTCTCGAAAAAGCGCGCACTTTGACCGATATGCGGCTGTTGATGTGGTAGAGCGCCAAAGGCACAAAGATCGCAGCACTTGCCAGGCCAGGCATCAGATATCGCGGCATTGGGTGTTTGGCCACTATCAAGAGTTGCGCCATGGACACCGCGACGGTCGCTAAATAGAACCTGATCCAACCGGGATCAGCGGGTGCTGCACCCGACAATCGCACGCAATAAAACCCGATTGCCGCAACCAAGGCCCCCACGGCGATTAATGGTTCGCTTCCGATCAGATCAAGTGCAGCACTGAGCAGCCGGTCCAATGGCGCAATACCCTCAGGTCCTCCACCATAGAAGCCCTGATGAGTTATCAAGGCCTTGAACCATCCGTAGCTCACGTCGAGCTTCGAGACAATTGGAAGCAGCAAAATCAAGGCGGTGATTAAGGTCGAGATGCCGACTATCAACACCGCGAGCCAACTGGAAAAAACAAAAATCAATAGTATGAGCGGGGCAAATGTAACCTTGGTAATAATCCCCGTTCCTAGAGCCACGCCAAAAAGAGCGGCTCGCAAATAAAGATGCGCTGACGATTGGTGGTTTCTGGGGATAGCAAGCAACGTAACCGCCATGGCCAGCGGTATAACGAGGGGTTCAGGTTGAACCTGCCCGGTTGCCCCGAGCGCCGAAGCTGAAACCAGCAGCAGCGACGGCACCATCAAGGACAGGACCGTTTGTCCCGTCAGCTCGTGAACCCGCTTTGTTGCCACTCCAATCGTTGCGGCGATAAGCAACAGCAATACGACGTTGATCGCGCGCAAATATTCCTCTGGATGAAGAAGAACACTTGTTACGATAGGCGGCTGGGGGGAAATTTGGCCTTCCACCCACCATTTGACGCGAACGACTGCGGCGCCGATCAATTGCACCGTCGTGCCGGGGTGATGGATCACAAACGGAGCAATACCCTGTTCGATGTCCAGGGCATTGAACAGATAGGCGTAGGCCGGGTCGGATCGGTTTTTACCGTAATAGGGGCCTTCCGCATTCGTTATAAGCAGCCCGATTGCCAATGTGAAAATGGTCGCGAGCACAGCCAATGTTCTGGAGAGATGCGATCCACGAACCGGCGCTCCGTCATGCGAGAATAGGTCGGCGGCGCCCGCGCTACGATCCATTGAATTCAAAACCTTGTTCATCGGTGGGAGGATCGCCGCATCTATAGTCAGGCTCGGCGCTTCCAGCGCTTGTCAGCTTGCTGGGCGAAACTTGCGGCGCTTCGATCCCCTCAGCCTTTCCGAGCGATTACGTTGATGCTCTCGCCCTGCCGTATCCTCTCTGCACGGGCTCGTACGTCGATCGGGGTGGATGCCTCATCTTTCTCGTCGTAGAATCGGTATTGGTGAGCGCTAAAATAATCGAGCAACTCGTCGACCGACTTGCCGCGTTCCCGCAGGACGTAAGGTGCTATCTCCATCACGAAAATCGGCCCGTCCTTCGCCAGCGTCACGCTGGCGCCGGACAGGACGTCACATTCGAATCCGTCCACATCCATCTTGACCAAATCGACGCGAGGTAAGCCGGATGCTTGCACCACCTCATCGAGCGTCCGCGACCGGGCACGCAGAGCCGATTGTTCCGAACCGAGATGTTCCGGATGAAGATCAATTCCGCCCGTCAGCGGCCATCCTGAATATATCTGTTCAGGAATCCGGGTTCGTTCGGGAGACCCAAGAAAGCACTGAAGTGCGATTATGCGTTTGGCCAAATCATCGTTGAGGGAAATATTTCGTTCAAGCTTGGCAAAAGCAAAATCGGTGGGCTCGCAAGCAACGACCTTGCCCAAAGCTCCTACAAGGCGACCAAGATAAAGTGTATGCGCGCCGATGTTGGCCCCAACATCGATGACGTTGAAGCCGGGTCGGACCAATCGCCGAAGTGCACGTCTTGTCGCGGGCTCAAACGAACGAATCAAATAGAGGGAAAAATCTATGCCTTGCTTCAAATCGAGTTCGTAAAAGGCCTCGTTCCGATGAAAGACTCCGATATCACCCTTGCGTCCCAATGCTCGGATCGAGCGCACCACACCGTAGGCCGCCGAGGCAATTGCAATTTTGTGTTTCGTCTTCATGACTGCAAACTCCGAATACCCGGCACATAACACGCGAGCTATTCGTCGTCCCCTTCTTTTGGTCAGTTCGCCCGCGCGGAGCCCGCTGAAGCCACCCGTGAAAATCTTCGCGTCATTATTTTTTCTGCAGCACGATCATGGCGCGAAATCCGAACCAGCGCCCCAGCTTCGCCTCGACCAACTTTTCCAGCTCCAGCAACCGCCTGCCGATCGGCTCCGGAATCAGCGTCCAGCGCTTGAAGCCGCCGGACAACGGATAGACCAGGAACGAGAACCAGGAAACGTCGATGATTTCGAGATCGGGAAATTTACTTTCGAATTCCTTGCGGTCGCGCGTCACCAGCAGCGTCGGTATCGCCTGGTTGGAATCGTAGGGATCGCGATCGGGATCAGGCACGCCCTCGGACAGCGGGAAGTCCCGCATCCGCACCGGCTCCTGATGAAGAAACCGGTAGAAAACGGTGCTGCCCCAGGTGATCGCCGGCTCGACCATCACGCAGCGACCGCCGGAGCGCAGCACCCGCACCGCCTCCTTGAAGAACAGCGTCGGAAATTCGATGTGGTGCAGCACATCGAGCATCACGATGTTGCCGATGCCCCCCGAACGAAACGGCAATTTCTGCGCATCGGCGACGATATCGACCATCGGCGAATGCTGGATGTCGGACGACCAGGCGGCGGGAATGAAGCCCTTGAGCTGGCCGATGCCCCCGCCAATCTCGACCGTTTCGCCCGGCACGCACATGGCGGCAATCCGCCGGTAATAGTCCTGGTAAACCAACCGGAGGATCGGCTTCTTCGACCAGACGTCGCGATAGGAGCCATGCGGATCGGACGGCGGAGCGGTTGATATCTGCGAAGCCATCACATCTCTCAAATAGCTTTGAGCTTGAAGAAGGCAAGGATCACCATCTTCAGGAGCATGACGCCATGCCGGAATCGCGAGATCTGGGTTTCGCCGTAGGAACGGGCCGCATATCTGATCGGCAGATCGATCGATTTCAGGCTCAGCTTCGATGAACCGAAGATGAGGTCGAAATCGCCGAATGGATCGAAGTCGCCGAAATAGGTCTTGCCGTCACGCAGGCGGTAGTAGTCGGTCCGGCGCATTACCTTGGTTCCGCACAGCGTATCGGTGTAGCGCTGGTTCAACAGCCACGAGAACAGATACGAGAAGGTCTTGTTGGCGATCAAATTCAGGAAGCGCATCGCCTCGTCCTCCATGGGATAGACGAGACGGGAACCATTGATGAACTCGCCCTGTCCGCTCTTGATGGCGTTCCAGAATTTCGGCAGCTGCTCCGGCGGCATGGTGAGGTCGGCATCGAGGATCATCAGAACATCGCCGCGCGCGACGTCATAGGCGGCAAACACCGCGTCGGCCTTGCCCTTGCCGGGTTGCATCATGATCTTGATGTCGCGGTCGGGATAGGCAGCCTTCACCCGCTCCATTTCCTGATAGGTGCCGTCCTTGCTGTGCCCTTCGACGAAAATGATCTCGATGTCGTCGCAGAATTGCGGAATCCGCTGCACCGCGGGTTGGATATTGCCGCGCTCGTTGCGTGCGGGAACCACCACGGAAACGGACTTCAGGCCGTCGTCGGCTTCGCTGAGCGATCGGCATACCGCATAGTGGCGCAACGCAAATAACCGGAATCCCGGCAACACGCTGATGAACCGGTTGACAAGGCGACCGATGCCGAACAGCGAGACCGGCACCAACAAGCGTTGTTCCGACTTGACCAGATCGAAATTCGCAAGACGGGACAGCGCCCATACGTCCGCCGGAGCGAGCACGTTTTGTTGCGGCGGATGGCTCATCCGCATTCCGATCAGCTCGGCAAACTTCAGGATTGGAAACCAGAGGTGGGAGAAGTAGCCGACGACCAGGCGCGTTTCACGCGTGCACAGCGAATGCAGCAAATTGAAGAAGGCCTGACAATCGTCAAACGAGCCGATCGCGTCGACCACCACGATATAGTCGAACTTCTCACCGATCCCGGAATAGGTCTTGGGATCCTCGGCATCGCCGACCAGAAACGAGAGCCCGGGATGGGCCTTCTTTGCCTGCTCGATCATGCTGGGAGAGAAATCAATCCCCAGCCCGTATGAGGGTTCGAGACTTGCGAGCGTATCGCCGGTGCCGCAGCCGATCTCCAGGACGCGCTTGCCCTTCGGAATCAGAAACTTCAGATAGGCTTCATCCTCGCGGTGGAAGGCGCTTGCCTTTTCACGCCACGCCTTGCGCGAGTTGGCGAAATCTTCGGCGTGCTGAAGAACGGCAGCTTTGCGGGGCGAAAACGACATGATGGCTGGCAATCGCGGTTTGGAGAGTGGTTGCGGTCGCGCTGCGCTAGATCAGCGCAAAATTCGTGGAGGCAGCGTCTGTTCCACGATCGGACCGGTGTGCTTCTGCGGTGGGCCTGAACGGTAAAATCATCGATTTGCGGCAGCCCCAACTCTTTAAAGCCCAAAGATCGGGGTCTGTTTAGCCGCTATGACACGCACGCCGCAATAGGGCCGTGGGGAGGCGCAATTTCAGGTTTAAGCCGTTCGAATACAAGGCTAATTTGCCTCACTAGGACGCGGCCGAGAGGACCTTCCCGGAACTGGACCATTGATCCGACCATGCCTGGACCGTCAGGACGTTCCAGAGCCAGGAGCCGTGATTGCGTCCGCCTCCCAGATGTTCGGCCCAGACGTGGCCCACCCGGTCCGCATCGAACCAGCCCTGCCGGTCGAGCCTGTCGGATGCCAGCAAATCCGACACCCACGGTTTCAGGGGACCACGCAGCCAGTCATCGAGCGGAATACCAAACCCGGTCTTCGGACGATCGACCAGGTGGCCGGGCACATGGCGACCCAGCACCTGCCGCACCAGCCATTTGCCCTCGCCATTCCTCACCTTCAGATGAGGAGGCACCCGGCAGCTGAATTCGACGACGTCCCGGTCGAGGAACGGCACCCGTGTTTCGAGGCCGACCGACATCGCTGCGCGATCGACCTTCTGTAGAATGTCATCGGTCAGGTAGGAGAGCGCATCCGACAACGTCATCCGATCCAGGGAGTCGAGTGCAGGATCGATGACGGTGACTTGTTCGGTGAACCAGCTCGCGGGCTCGCTGCCGCCGATGATGGCGCGCGACGGTTCGTCATCGATCGAACTGAGCAGCCGGTACATGTCATCGAAGGATCGCGCACCCACGATGCGTCCGATCTTGGCCATCTGGTCGCCAGGCCTCAGCAACCGGTAACGCTGCGGAAGCATCCTGCCTGCCAGGCGTCCGATCGTGTTGGCGGGCTCCGGCGCCATCAGCCGGATCGCGGCAGCAAGCATGGCTTTTGCCGGCGCCGGCAACCGGCCGAACCGCGCTTGCAGGCGCGCGCCCCAGACGTGGCGGTTGTAGCCGCCGAAAAGTTCGTCACCGGCATCGCCCGACAGCGCCACCGTCACGCTGCGCCGCGCCAGCGCCGAAACCAGCCGCGTCGGAATCTGCGAGGAGTCGCCGAACGGTTCATCGTAGATTTGCGCGAGCTTTGGAATGACGTCGCGCGCGTCCGACGGCGCGACGGTCAGTTCGGTGTGGTCGGTGCCGAGGTGACGCGCCACCTCGCGCGCGTGAGCCGCTTCGTTGAAATCCGCCTCGGCGAATCCGATCGAGAATGTCTTGACCGGTTGGCTGGAATGCTTCTGCATCAACGCCACGATCGTCGAGGAATCGATGCCGCCCGAGAGAAACGCGCCAAGCGGCACATCGGATATCGACTGGCGCACCACCGCCTGCGCCAACAGCCGCTCCAGTTCGTCGATCGCGGCGGCCGGATCGGTCACCCGGTTGTGCTGGCCGGCGGCCACCTGCTCGCGCATCGACCAATAGGCCTGGGGTTGCGGCAGTTCGCCCGGAGCGGCGCTTTCCGGAAGCGAAAGCATCGAGCCCGCAACGAGCTTTCGAACGCCTTCCCAGATCGTCCAGGGCGCGGGTACATAGGAATATCGCATGAATGCCGTGAGCGCGCGGCGGTCGATGGATGATTTCCAGTTCGGATGCGCGGCAAACGCCTTGAGTTCGGACGCGAAGACGAAATCGCCACCGATCCAGGCGTAGAACAGCGGTTTCTCGCCGAAGCGATCGCGACACAACGTCAGAACGCGGTCGCGAGCGTCCCAGAGCGCGAAAGCGAACATGCCGTTGAGCCGCTGCAAGGCTTCCTTGATGCCCCAATGCCTGATGGCATAGAGCATCGTCTCGGTGTCGGAATGCCCTCGCCAGTTCGGCGCGGCACCAGCGGCCTCGAGTTCGGAGC
>Ga0307510_10012498_pt1 | contig 10069 bp, 8 predicted proteins | sample 12_EM_MG_FD_207224 | JGI IMG/M metagenome (GOLD analysis project Ga0307510, IMG submission 207224) | Populus trichocarpa ectomycorrhiza microbial communities from riparian zone in the Pacific Northwest, United States - 12_EM | ecosystem: Host-associated > Plants > Roots > Unclassified | place...
CTAAATCAACGAAGATTATGAAATGAAATCCATCTTGTTTGAAAAATAAGGAAAAGAGCAAGACAATAATGAGAAATTAACAAATTGTAAGGCAATAAATGTAAACACCTACTAAACCGACAAGGACAATCTCTTCGAAACACACTTGGAGGTTTGATGTTCCCTATAGTTTTAACTTTTGTCTGAAACTAATTTACTCATGCGCTTAATTTCCTGTTTCCAACCAAATCGTCTCTCTCTTCATCATGTTCTTTCAACACCATTTCTAACATTTTCATGTGAGATTCCAGCATATCTCTTGACTAGATTCCAAACTCAAAACTTCTCATTGGTTCCAGTTAAAACCTCATCCAACTTTCACCCACATTTTTTCCCTAACGAGAAGAAAACTTATTTACCGAAGCAGAAAATGACAAATCTCAATGAGTAGTTGAAATGGTGCGCCACGAGGAGAACTACTTCTGGGCGGGTATTTCTATTTTCTTATTTATTTCTTGCAAAGAAATCCCTTTGAAGAAACGAAGAAAGAAACGACTTCAAAGGAAGTCGAGGAAAAATTGAAATCTCAATCATTAAAATTAAGAGTCGTTCGTGTTTCGAGAAGAAGAAAAGAAAAGAAAAGAAAGAAACGTAGAAACCTAACGATGATAAGTTGAGGCCATCTGTGATCTGACAGAAGCAAATGTCATAGATGCTCTCATCCAACCATCAAAATTGTTTTTTTTTTTTTTGAAAAAAAAATGGGTATTTAGTAGGAGTTGAGATAATTAACCAGGTTCATATCATTTTATATTTTGTCACGCCGGTATCTGATAATTGATTTCAAAGAAGTTTACTGAAGAGAAACGAAAGGGAAGCAACGGACGGTAAAGATAACGAGATAATTTCATTTTCCGATCAACAACTGCAGTTCAGAGACCGTTTGTTTACAAGGTTGTCTGCGCATGTTATATAATGAAATTAAAAAATAATATTTACTGTTCATGCACCCTATTGTTTATTGTGTTTCGAATGTAGGCTGAGAAGAAACAGCTCTTCGCTGTTTTTGTGAAGAGTGATTCACTCTTAACCTTTTACGTGAATAGTCAAGTCACCTTTTATTCTTCTAGCTGGATTGCCTTCGGTTTAAAACTAAAAACATTGAACCGGGTCTGATCTAATAAAATAAAATAAAAAATTTTATTTTTTATTTTTAATTGTATTTTATTCAAAAAACTAGTATTTAACATTATTTAATGACACTACATAAATTAGACGGAGATCGCTTAATGACGTAGTATTTGCAGAATTTGATCGCAATCCCAATTTTATTCCTGATGATATTTTATCTGATGTTGTTGCGCGCTTAAGAAACCAAGAAAACTGTAATCCTTGTTGGATGTATTTCATACGTGATGGAATTGTAGATAGTTTAATGGAACAATAAAAAATATTTTATAAAAAATATTATTTATTTCATGATGTAATAGCAGTTGTTAAATCTACAATATTTAAATTAAAAATCATCAATATTAATATACATTTTTTAAAATTATTTTATAATTATAATTTCAACCATAATTTCAATCAGGTATATATAAATACCAAACCAACCTCGAGTGAAATCCAGCCACAGATGCCAGATTAGCACATAAAAATACAACTCTTAAAAGGACGCCAGTCAATGATTGCAAACCCATTAATTACTTAAATTTTAAAATTTAATCAAAACTCGATAAAAAAAAGAAAGCTTACAATTTGGTCATGCAACCTCTGATTCTTTCTAAACTAGGCTGTCATTGATCGCATGGAAGAACCAACTTGCAGGAGACTTTGGGGTTGGAGTCCTCCTGCACGAGTTTAGCTACCCGTCAGTGTTGAGAAGAGAGCTAGGTGACGAAGCTAAGAGTCAACCATGCTTCAATAGCACTAATGGGCTTGATCTGGTGAGATGCGTATCACTTCATTAAGATAATAAAAAGTTAGGCCAGTTTGGACTGTTGAAGGGCAGCTGAATCAAAACTGCTAGGACCGCAATTAATTAATTAATATTCCCGTAACATTCCCTATATAAATGTATCGTAGTAACTGCACGATTATATCTCAAAATTGCCAATCCTTTTCTTCTTCTCAGAAACTGTGGCAATTTCTTTCTTTATTGTTTACACACAAGTCCATTAATTTTAAGCCCTCCTCTTTTATGTTTATTAATTAAATCCGGACGACAGAAAAGCAAGAAACTATTTATATAGTTGCAAGCATGACTGTTTCAGCTTCTATCCCCACAGCGAAGAGTCGAGTACTCATAGCCGGAGCAACTGGTTTTATCGGTCAATTCGTGGCCAAAGCTAGCCTAGACGCCGGTCGACCAACCTATGTTCTTGTCCGCCCTGGCCTTGCTGGCTGCCCTTCCAAGTCCAGAGTTCTCAAATCTCTTCATGACAAAGGAGCCATAATTTTACATGTATGTCTCATAAGATTACTACAATGTGAAATGTTATATTTTCTATAATCATTCAACTCCCCCCTCTAATTATTTCGGGCGTGTGTTCTTGCGATCATATATAGGGGTTGATTACTGACAGGGAAAACACGGAGAAAATACTTAAAGATCACGAGATTGACATTGTAATATCAGCAGTTGGGGGTGCAAATGTATTAGACCAAGTTGCCCTGGTAGAGGCTATCAAAGCTGTTGGAACCGTTAAGGTAGTAATAATATTTAAGTTTGTTAAGATTCTCATTCTATATGTATAGAAATAATTTCGAGTGAGGAAAATATAAGAAATCAATTTCATTAACAAAGTGGGTGTTTATTTATGTTGCAGAGATTTTTGCCATCAGAGTTTGGGCATGATGTAGTGAGGGCTGATCCTGTAGAGCCAGGGATGCAGATGTACAATGACAAGCGTGTAATCAGACGGCTGATTGAGGAGTATAGGATACCCTACAACTATATTTGTTGCAATTCAATTGCTTCTTGGCCTTACTACGACAACAAGCACCCTGCTGACGTTCTGCCTCCTTTGGATCACTTCAAAATATACGGTGATGGCACCGTTAGGGGTACGCCACTCCTGTCTGCAACACCTTTCTTCTTCTTCTTCCTCCTCCTCTCCGGCTAAACAGAGTGTTTTTAATATAGATAGATGTTATTTTTTAAAGTGATTTCTACTTGGAAATATATCGACCTATCAGCTATATTAAACCTCAATTTTTTTTTTAGAACAAACCTTAAGGGCTGGAATGGGAGCAAAGGCATAATATTAATGTTTTTTTTTTCTTTTTGTCGTAATGATATAATTTGAAAAAGGGTTTATAATGGGGAAAAATATAATAACAATTGAAGTGAATTTCATGAAAGAAAAAAAATATAGGGGACTTGTGCTCAGTAATGAAATGGCTCTGATGTCTATCATGATCCATGCAGCTTACTTTGTTGCTGGCACTGACATTGGGAAATTTACAATGAAAATTGTGGATGATGTGAGAGCTATCAACAAATCAGTTCATTTTCGACCATCCAGCAATTTCTATAACATGAATGAGCTTGCATCTCTGTGGGAAAAGAAAATCGGAAGAACCCTCCCTAGAGTTACAGTCACTGAAGAAGACCTACTTGCTATTGCTGCAGGTCTTCCTTCTAATTCTGGTTTCTCTCTATGACATATTAATTTTTAGTTTTAAAACATATAAAACACTGCAAGTTATTTTTGTTTTTGTTTTTGTTTTCCCCGTTCGACAGAGAATAACATACCAGAAAGCATAGTTGCATCATTCACACATGATATATTCATCAAGGGTTGTCAGTCTAATTTTTCAATCAATGGCCCTGATGATGTGGAAGTTGGCACTCTATATCCCGATGAAGCTTTTCGTACCTTGGATGAATGTTTCGATGATTTTGCTCTCGAGTTGAAGGACAATAATAAGGATCTAGGCAGTAACGGAAATGCTACTCCAAATCATGTGGTCGAGTCACTGGCTCTATCAGCACCCTGTGGTTTGTTGGTGTGACAAAAAATAATCATGGCCTCTCTTTTTCTTGGACGACAAGTGCTTGAATAATGTTGCTAGGCAACACCATTTGCTTGTACGATTTACTTGGATTCCCATGATTTGTTGAAACAGTAATGGATTTTTATTTATATTCATTTTGCAGTGAATTTGCCATTGAAAGATGCCTGCATTACCATGCTCTGTGATTTTCCTGTCATTTGGTAGCAGCAACTGTAAAACCCGATTCCAATATTGAAAAAGAACTTGGATTATCGAGTCAATTAATCATGCTTTTCTAGCCCATGAGTTGATGATTAGGGCCTGACTCAAACCTGCAGGCAAAAATCGGATTATTAGGAGAAATTAGAAGACAGAAAAACCCAAACCAAATTAGTCCCGATAAGAATAAAGGAAAGCTCCAAGGACTTTTAAGAAAATACAAATAATATTGCCTCCCTCTCCCAAGACAAAGAAAACCAGGGACCTATGAGTTCCTCATAAACAAAGAAACCCTTTGCCTATGGGTTTTAAATCCGTATGTGAAGTCATGCAAGAATGCCAAGACTCTCGAAATCCATTGGTGTCAGCAATTTCTCTTGCAAAAAGCTTTCAAACATCCATGCCTTTGCAGAGATCCCTCTGGCAGTGAATCAAGTAAGTTTGCAATCGAACTTTTGGGTTTATAAATAACCAATTCTCTTCCGTTGAAGTTTCAGGAAATGAAATATGCACAGAAAGTGAAAATATTGGGAACTAATTGAAAGGTAGAGGTCAACCCATTATTGCAAAAAAACAAAAACAAAAACAAAAACCTAGGGCACTCTGCGAGGCCAATGGAGTCCTCCTGACAGCTTATGCTCCTTTGAGGAAGCAACAGAGTTATGGAGAGTGGAGCCCTACTGAAAGGGACTGCAACTGCTAAGGAAATTGCGTGGCTCAAGCACTCTCTTTTCTTAATATTTACTAGTTATTCTAACTGTAAAATTGGATGAATATATACAAAATACAAGAACAAGACTGAATTGATTGGGTCTAAAAACAATTGTGCCTTGGGCGGGCCTATGAGGAAGGGGTGTGTGTGATGGTGAAAAGTTTCAACAAAGGAAGGATACGAAGAATAACCTTAGATAGATTCAACTGGACATTTAGCAAGGAAGAATCTTGATTTCGGTGATGATTGTCAATTGGGTCTTGTTTGGAAGCTCAAGTAGAAGAGAATCAAAGCAAGCCAACTAGAACCGCCATCTAAGTCATCAAAAATCTTTATGTTTTTTTACCAAGTCAAATACTCTGAATCCTGAATTTTACAAAGCCCTATTTTACAACTATGTGCAAAAATACAAACTGATATGAATTGAAGTCTCCTTGTAACCCCCCCGCCTCCACTTAAACAAGCATCCAGGTAGTGTAGAAGTGGAATATGCAGTTGAGATTTCAATCGCAGGGCCATTCATCTGGCAGAAAACTAGAAAGATCAAGAACTGATAACACCGGACGCTCATGATCATCCAAGCTTTCTTGATGTACTTCTACTGACGATTTTCAGTTGGGGATGTTACAACTTGAGTAATTACATGTATTCAGTGTTACGGCATCCCTTTGGACCACCATATATCGCACCAACAAACAAGAAAAAAACACTAAAAGAAAAGGTACTTTCATAGTTCATCAAATTCTGTCGAGGTATATTTACAGTTCCTGGAAAATGGTACAAAACTACTGTAACATTTGAATTGAGGACACCACAATTGTAGCTTCCAGTGCGTGCTTCATCTAAAATCACAAGCAGCAAGGGAGCCTTCACTATTACACATCTTATGGATACAACTGGAACTACACATCATATACAGGCAACCGCTCTCCAATGGGGACGCGGCAGATTGGACATTTTTTACATTTCTCGCAGCAAGTGCTGAAGGCAAATTGAAGAAGATAATAACTAAAGGAATCAACACATTTAAACAGACAATTTCTACTTAATGTGAACATGGGAAAGTTACGGGGAAAGCACATTTTTATTTTATTTTTTAACAAGCAATGCTTCTTTTACTTGTACATGACATGAACAACCATTATGAAGGCATTGGGGTTAAGCGACAAGCTAGCTTTGTTCCTTGCGGCTAAGTTCCATCATCAATGAAAAGCTTCTCTCACCAATAATCTTAATTCTTTTTTATTTTTCATTCAAAGGTGTGTACTGTTCACAACATCAACAAATAACAATAAAAGAAAAGTGGATCCACATACCTGCAAAGGGCATGATGCCTGCATGGAAGCAGGACCACATTAATTTGTCCTTCAAAACATATTCTACATAGGATTTTGTCCTGATAGATACATCGAATCAGCACAGTGAGAACCAAAATAAACACTGAGAACATGACTGGTATCACAAAGATTAAAAAGAACATAAAAGACAACAAGGTTGTTCCCAGAAACTATTACATTTTGAAGCCTTTCATACTCCTCCTGGCTAAAATTTGTAATTTCTGTCTGCTCAATGAGCAAAGCATGTAATCTCCGAATCTGATATGAAAGAATTGAAGAGTAAAGTTGCATTTTTTTATTAAGAAAAGGCATAGTTCAGCAAAATAACAGTCTGGATTGATACAAATAAATCTAAAACTTGAGCCTTACTGAAAGGGCAAAACAACTGTTTGTACCTCATCAACAAGTTCAGTTTTGGGCTTCTTCTTCACAATTTCTGCTGAAAAAGTGTTGTAGCTGAGTAACAAGAGCAGAAGGAAATATTAGAAAAGATATAACTTAGCATAACTTCTGTGATCTAAAAAGAAATTATGCACAGTATGTACACTGCTCTAAATTATTCATCAACTGGAAGCACAAATTATGTTAAGGAACTTTATGGCAAGGCAGCTTCTCTAGCGAGCAAAGGCACTGCCTTCATTTTGGATGCCAGTCAAGAGTGGCCAACACTTAGTTAGGTGTGACCTGAATAGTGGCCACTCATGGCTGACATTGGGTCTAGTCCATGTCAATTTTCCACAGACAGCGCTTGAGACTGAGTTTCAGTTGACAACTGGTTGAATTTGATTGAATAGGAAGAGTGCCTTCGAAACTTTTGCAAAGGGCATTGTAGAATTTGCCAGCATGGCCAATGCACTCATGGTTTCAAGTCAGAGGTGCAGATGCAGTTGCACAGGTGTTACATAATGGTCACAAACAACGCATGGTTGCAGGGCTTGGGAAGTTGGGGAGTGACAATACCTGTGGTGATGGTTGGGTCAGGAAGGGATGGCCCTCCCAGAGCCACCCAACCCAACATAAGTATTATTCACCACCAAACGCAACCACACTTTGCTCACTTCATTGCAGCCATGAATTGTTAACATATTTTAGCAAATTGTCTTTTAATGTACACATTTTAATTGGTTTCACTAGAAATGACAGTTGAAATACTCTAAATGAATAGATGCCTTATTAGAATCAATATTTTTATGTGTCTTATCTCATCAAGTGATGTACATTTCAGCAATCTAGCATAATCATGCATAGAAGAAGAGATTGTAGCAATATTCTGTAAAAAAAAAAAGATATGAATATTTTCAAGTGTAATGGTGTGATTCCAGAATCATGGCCCCATTAAACCATATGATGGAATGGAACCTTCCAATTCTGTTGCGCAACAGATGAATGCATTCTTATTGTCATAGCACAATACAGAACACTGCCACCAAAATTTGATTGGTAGGACCAACATATCCCTTGACCAACCAATGGAAATTTTGAAGCCTTGAAAGCCAGAAGAGTGGAAGATCCGTAAGATTAGGGGTTAAAGAAACTATCTCAAGACAGTGAAGCAATTAAAGTATATAACTGCCCAGCTCAGCAAAACCCTAAAGTTAAAACGCTATCAGTTAATTTTACATTTAACTCGTCAGCAACAAGAAAATGTATGCATTAAATGTTTCTGCAATCCTCATGGCTGTGCTGTTCATAATAACACAATTGCAAATGAAATTTCTCCTCATTCTTTTTGCATATTTCAGAACCATATCTTCCAGTATCTCGAGATGTGTGTGCATGTCCAACTATGTTTGAGTGATACAAAGTGTATCTGTGTATATGATGCAACTCTGAATATGTTAAATGGAGTTTTAATAAATTCATCTCGAGACATAGAGGTAAAAGGAAGGTGAAGGCAATACTGGAAATACATATCCTTGGAACCTTCAGAGAATATTATGCCTCTGGATAGAGGAAATGAAACTAAAAAATCCAACAGAAAGGCATTGAATTTTTTAGCATAGAAAACATACCCTGGACCTCCAGCACAATAAAGTCTAGCCCGCTCTTCACTGCTACCCTCATCAATTGACCACCACCCCAGTAACCTGTCAACAGGACCCAACCATAAGAAATAATTACAGCTTCATAGTCCTAGCATTTCATTGCAGGTGGTTACTGGTTTAGCAGGGTCGTTCAAACTTTATATTTACCAAGAAAAACCTTTACCTGGATCCACGGTACAAAAATTCAAAATAATCATGAGCTTTTGAAGTGACAGCAAAGTATCTACCAGAACCAGCTCCAATACTTAGTAAAAGGACAATCTTCTCCACCAATCTATATGCAGCAAACAAAACCCCAGCTCCTTGAATCAACAAAAGCGGAGCAAAAAGAATCAGAAATGGAATATGTTCAGCACCAGGTGGAGTTCCCTGAAATTGATGGGAATAAAAAGGAAAGGTCAGTTTTACTATGAACCTAACTTGGGAAAATTTGAAAACAATCATCGCAAGGAATTGCCAACACCCATGATACCTCCAAGCGCATGAAAAGCATGATCTGGAAACCAATGAAGGGAATTTTCAAAAAGTGTCCACCGATCTCCTGAGGGTTGCATATTCCACTGCTCTGGTGGTCATCTTCATCTGATACCATCAAGCCTCTATTCCAGTCAACATATCTACTTGTTGATGATGAACTGGGTCCTCCATTACGGGAATGCCTATGAATTACTGGATTATACCACTTTGTGCAAACTAGAAAGGCAAAGCACTCTGCAATTCTGTCAGAGGAGTAATTTGATTATTTCAGCATGCACTAACATGAAAAATCAAAACCAACTTAAGTTTCTGTTTACAGAAAGGGATGATACCCATAATTTATAAACAAGTCCCACCAACCAAGAACTACCAAATCACCTGCAAGTAGCACCCGTAATTAGAGAAAAATAAAAGACAACACAGCATGATAGTTGTTAAATGCTAATGACCAAGGATATATTTGCCATATGGTGAATAGGCACCTAAATACACGCTGCCTTTTCTCTCTCTAAGAAAATTGATTCTTGAAATGGTTGAAATGGAGGAAATGGGAACAAAACAGTGAGACCAATTCCAAGTCCGAAATTAAAAATGTCCTGGGTTTCACCCCCACATCCAGGCCATGTCGTGTAGTGTTAGACAAGGGTGTCTTGAGCTAATAGTGAATAGTCTAAAAAACACAGTTTGGAAAGATTACAGAAAACTAGTTTGAAAGGTGTTGATTTTTCCTGTCACCCAGCACAGAAAATAATTTTTTGATGGACAATAAACAACTCACCACATAACTTGAGAAGAGTGAATATGGTTGCAGCAACGAAGAAGACCATAGATATTGCAACCCAGAAGTGCTAGAAACCAAAAGATAACAAATATGTCATCAGACATTCCGAGGGAAAACCAGTAACTGAAAATTCCCAAACACAAGCACAAAAAATATTCAAAAGCAAAAAAACTTCATCATATCTACCACAATATTTGACCAGGGAAGCATTCAATAACATCTACTTTATGCGAGCATTTGAGGAAACAAAAGATATTAGGTACTTTGGCCCCTTGTCTGTTTAAATCAAATTAAGATTCTGCTTGTTGCACCTTTAATAACTAGAACCTGAACAAGAATGTCATTTATTGCACCTTTACAGTCATCATTTTCTTAAAACAGCAAACTGTACATACCCTAACTGGATAAGCAGCTGCCCAGCAATGGCTAATCAATCACCATTATATGCTACATAAATCCTAAAATGATTTGTAAATTCAAAAAGAACTCTAAACTTACAGGAAGAGTCTCCCATATTGCT
>Ga0307510_10012499_pt1 | contig 10068 bp, 11 predicted proteins | sample 12_EM_MG_FD_207224 | JGI IMG/M metagenome (GOLD analysis project Ga0307510, IMG submission 207224) | Populus trichocarpa ectomycorrhiza microbial communities from riparian zone in the Pacific Northwest, United States - 12_EM | ecosystem: Host-associated > Plants > Roots > Unclassified | place...
CTCATGATGTCCGACATATATGCTCAGGCAAGGTGTGTGTTGGGTTACTCGATTTGCCATCATCACTGATATATTGTTGCGTCGTTAGTGCAGCAGAGGAGCCAGCAGCGGTTCCGATTGCAGACATCGATCTTGACGAAATGGAAGGGTAAAAGGGTTATGATTGCGTTGGTTTCAACACACCTCTCATCTACAAGTCCTATTGTACGTTCTTGGTCTTCTCTTACTTTATATATTTACTGACTTAATTCAGCTCAACAATAGGTCTCTATACCAGTTCTTGTTCCTCATTCGGTTCTTGTCCCTCGTTCGTTGTGTTGTTCTCCTTGATTCTTATCTCTATGTTACCTGGTGTTGATATTACCAGTGGACAATGGGCCGCGTTAGTGTACCGTTGTGGTAGTCAGGCCAACAAGTTAGTTACATCGATAATATGATCTATTTATTGTCGCAAAAATATGTGTGATTGTTTTAAGAATTATCCAACAATATCACACGGAAGATCGCACGGAAACACAATAATTTATCAATAATCTGAAGTTGGCTACTGGCGGCAAGCTAGCAAGCGATAATATAATTTACTTGTAAAATATTATTAATTATCGCTAACGAACCCAAATTATCATGGGGGCACTTTCCTGATGCGGGTGAACATAAAGGCTAAAAAGGACATGGAAATGAGCGGATGTACTTTGGGCGCAGCTCTTTAGGAGATGGGTCAGGTCGACTGGTCCGTACAAGCAGATTGGATTATCCTCACATTTCTGCGATGTTTGGGGGGACAGAGGGGATCGCAGTGGGGGCCGACATGATTTACTCGATCTCTAACGAGCAAATGGATGTCCAAGGGTACGAAGAAAGAATCGGTCGCTGGTACAGAAGATGAGGGCTTGGCGAATTTGGGCTGACACTTGAACGTGGCCATTATAGCTGAAATGTGCACATCGGGCTGGGCACCACATACGACGCCGGGGGAGGTTGAGTCACGTGACTTGCTATGTGACCCGGGATTTGGCTCATAGCTGGAGGTATTATGATCCTGTTGATTGGGCAAATTTTTGTGAAATGTGAGGCTGATAGTGATGATGGGCAATCAACTAGCGGCCATTGGTTCGTGATAAACATGGTGAGTAAGCAAACTGAAAGTAATATTGAACGTAATAAAGCGCAAGCTGCATGGACCGGTGGACGGGGCGCGAGTTTGACGCTGAAGTAGTCGGGGGGATCACGACGACGGCCCGACCCACAACGTTGTGTTTATATACGACGTACCAGTTATCCCAAGCAAAAGCATAGAAATGGAGGCGAATTGGCTTGAGGATTAGACTACTGCGACGTCGTTACAAAGTCGATCTCCCCGAATCCGGGATAACACTGACAAGGGACGGTTGATAGCATCCTCAGAGATCTATGATAGAAACATACCAGCATCCGAGTCGACGTTGCAAAAATGTTCCGATCCACAAACTGTGTCAATATGTGGCTGGCGAGAATATTTTCAACTGATGAGTGATCAGACCAAGACATTTGTCACACGCAAAGTGGATGCTGTGCTACTGGAGGTGTGATTGATGGATTGCGGCCGTCCGCTTCGGGTCGCATGGTTCAGACTCGGAGTTGGGGACAATCCAACGTAGACCCAGCATCAGGCTTGAAACTTGCCACCTTCAGATACGAGGGAGTGTATCAACTATTTCGCATAGTGAATTTCAAGTTCGACGTTTCATTGTATATCTTGGAAATATTCGGTTGTCGGTCGAGACGTTGAGTTCAGACTCCAGGGCGATGACGATGCCGAGCTCGAGTTCCGAATGAAGCTGCACGTGACACCGCCAAAAGCCGAAGCTGCGGGCGTCTCCAGTTGAGGGTGCAGCGCGGAAAACTTTCTGATCACGTAATGTATTGACATCACATGCGTTTGACATATCGAAAATTTGACACCGCGAATTCCCCTGATCATGATGGCCGAGCACGTACCATCAGTCTCTCACGATACAGGGACGAACAAGTCTGTTACTTTCTGGACCCATGTTTCGGGACCCGCCCAATGTTTTCTGCTGAACGTGGACTAACTTGAAGGCACTGCTAAGTTAGTGCGAAATGATATTCCTTACAACCAAACGAACCTGCCGCGAGAGGTGGATTCAGAATATTGACAAAAGGGAGGCTTCCAATGACCTTCCAATCACAATGACTGATGCTCCAAGATGGAAGCTTCAAGCCTGAAAGTCTCACTCACCCTGCACAGTGGGAGGTCCTGACTCTTGACTAGGCCCACCTGGGAACCCCGTACAAAGGCTAGCCACTGCATGATCTTGCGCTCTGTATTCTCTCCCCTCTTCTCGTGGTAGCTCCTCAGCCTATAAGCGGACACACTTTTGCGACGTGCCTTGAGGACTTTTGCTTCGCAATGCACTAATCTTGAAGGCGAAAAATTTCACAAGAATGTTGTATGCTATCATGTTATCGCATGTAGCAGTAGTCCACGACTAATTTCTCTACGAGTAATCATATAAAATCATGCGTATCGCGTTCCAATATACAACGAAGACAGGTCAGCTATCTGTATACAGTACACAGTGGTGCCACGTCAGTCACTAATCCATTACGGACTTAGTAAGATACTCTGACAGTAGTTGTACCACGTCCCGTTGCGATGCCAACTCGGAAGGGGTCCTGCCGCCCTCGTCACGCGCATTAACATCTGCACCTTTGTCCAGCAAGAACTTCACAGTTTCTGCATATCCGTCCCAGGATGCAAGGTGCAGCGGCGTCTCGCCGTCATTTGACTGGACATTAATCTGTGCTCCGTGGTCGAGTAACATCCTAGCAAATTCGGTCTGTCCCCACTTCGCTGCCATGCATAAGGGAGTCTCGCCTGAGCTGTCCCGGGCATTCACATCGGCGCCGCGGTTAAGTAGCCGTCGCCCAACCTCGAGGTATCCCCGCCATGCTGCCAGATGCAGTGCAGTTTGATTCCATCCATTTCGGATGTCTACATCTAGGAAATGGTCGATTAATAGTGAAAAAACTTCCAAGTGTTGCTGACTGGCTGCTGCAGACAACGGGGTTGTAAGACCCCTCATGGCATTTGCATCTTCTGGATGCTTGACAAGGAGCCGTTCGACCAAATCACGAAATCCGTGCAGTGCAGCATGGTATAATGGGCCTGCTTCGGGTTTCGACGGGTGCATGCTGGAGGGAAGACCTGTTCTAAATCCATCTTCGTCGTAGATCCAGAGCCATGTGGCAAAGTACGGGTTTTCCACGTCAAACAGATGATCCATCCCATCCTCGATCAGCGATGACACATTCTCGAATTGCGCATGCTTGACCCAGTATTGCGCAGCGTATCGAGCCAACGGGAAGTTCTTGATACTGTTCTGATCAACGTCGTCGGGTAATCGAAGGAGAACACCAAGGCATGCTTGAGCAAGGATAGTATGCGCAGCCTCTAGTTGAATATGATAGCGCGAGACATCCCTGCTTGAATCCGCAAGACGGTTCGATGTCAAATATTCTTTGACCGAGAAGTGCGAAAATTGAACGATCCGCAAATCACCGTCCTTGACAATCGTGACCAAACTCGAACATGCCGATAACACCGCTTCCTGATGGTCAGACCATCGCCAACCTGGATTCAGCATCGGTGTCCCTTCAACCTCAAAGTCGACTGCAAGAACTTCTGCCAGTTCCTCGACCCGAAGCGGGCGAACAGCGACCACGAGACATTGCAGGAGTCGATAAGCATGTCCTTGGTTTGCCTTCCTGATTTCTCTCAACACCCGCTCGTACGTCTGATCCAGACTCTTGGGTAGCTCCTTGAGGATTCGGCGCACACTCGATGGGAAAGACTGGGATAGAATTTCCAGTTGGCAAAACACCCACCGGAACCTGTGTGATGCTATAAGAATGTATCATGGGTGTGGGGAAGACGACGGACTTACATTCCGTCGGCTTTCTCTGATAGCGTCTTGATGACAAGCTCCTTGTCCTCGTCTCGCCATCTCCGCATCGTGTCATCCGAGTGAACAATGGAGGTGACATAGTCGACGATATCCTGCTTTTGTCCGCTTTCATCATGAAGTGAAACAGGGTGAGGAGTCAGGTGCTTAAGGGTCGTTTGGATATCGATCTCCGGGCGACTTGTAACGCATATGTGCAGATTCGGAAGGTGGAGACCAACCAGTTCATTGACAAGTTGAAGGACCTCTTTCCGGGGAGATGGAATGCCAGAGTTGTTGGGGCACTCGTCGATTGCGTCTAGAATAATATAAGTAGGACCTTGCGGCGGGAGAGCGAGCATTTCTTTGAGGCATTCTGTCATAGCGCGATCACTGGGCTTCTGGACTCCACTGTCGTGGTCTGAATAGAGGCGGGCAAGTGTATCGCAACGAGAATCAGAGCGAGCAGAAAGCTGAATGAGGAGAGAAGGGAGCATGTTGCGAAGTTTTTGCTTGTCAGCGTCTCTAAAGTCGAAATAGAAGTATGCGACGGAGGCATTTCCGGAGTCGCGCAACTTCATGATATCTTGAATGATTGCGGCGCTGGATGACCATATAAGTCCCTGAAAGCGAGAAGTGATAGGGTAGGACGAACCAGAGTATGCTCTTTCCCGAGCCCGCTATTGGAGTAGGGATTGTCAGAACTTACGGCACAGGGAATAAGAGCCTTAGGTACGCACGTTTTCCATGTACCCACAAGAATGGACCAGTGGATTTCCATTGACTAAATATGGTGCCACGAAAGAACCATTGAGCTGACCCTTCATGTTGAGCGTCGCATGCAATGTTATGATTGATGGATGGGTTCGGAGGAGAGAGCCAAATTCGAAGGCGTTCTCGGAGTTCGCTCCCTGAGAAGATTTGTAGGGTTTGGAGAGTCAGGGTAGTTGGGTTTGGAGATGACTCACGGTTTACTTGGTCTACTTTGTCATCAAGACCTTGAACCAACTGTTGAACGTTTTGCACTCCGTCACCGACATCTTGAACCGCATCCCGCACATCTTTCACCCCCTCATCGACCTCTTGCACCTTGTCCCCAACACCTTGTACGTCCTCGCCAATACGAATCACTCTGCCTTCGACGTTGTGAGAAACCCTCAACACCTCCAGAGACGCCATATGCGCCTCTTCCAGCGTCAACCTGTCCAACCGCCGAAGCGCATCTTCGACATCTGTATTTCCGATCAGCTTCTTCAAATATTTTTCTGTAAATACGTCAATCGACGATCTCGATTAATCCAGAAATCAACTGACTTGCTCGCCCTCGTTTGACTTCCTTCGTCGCGATGGCAAGGAATGAGATCACTTCAACCATGATATCCACCATCATGTTCCTCATCGCATCACTCGCAGGGACATTCGTGTATATTTCCAGTCGTTTGAAGTAGTATTGGACCCGGGTGAAGACATCGATGAGCACTTGTTGGCTAGCACCGACGTCTTTGGCCGCCTGGGGACTGGGGTGTCAAAATGTGACCGTGGTAAGGGAATGAAGACGGACACAGACCGAGAGGAGAACCCCAACACCTGCAAAGATGACTTGTGCTGGCGGAAATACCTGCGATACAAGTATTAGAGGAAAACTTCTCGGTAGTGCGGTATGTTGACACGCACGAGGCTGACGCCCGTCCCAACGGTGGCAGAGAACGCGTAGATGACATTCACGGTTGAAACGAGCCACGTAGTAAGCCCACCATCGGCGTTCTTGGATTGTGTGAACATCGGGAACTGTTCTCGAAAAACGGCGAGGACTGCATCTGGAGAATTGCATGCTTGAAGTGATGGAAGTAAGGGATGGCACGCGAGGTCTTGCTTGGTGCGGTTTTTGTAAGCATCGAGAGCGGAATTGAAGATGGAATCAAAGCTGGGAGGAGAAGTAGAGGAGGATGTTGGACGGGACATTATTGGTAAGTTAGAGGAGGTGCTTCGTAGTGGGGAGGAGCCTGAGCGTCTATCGATGTGTGGTCGGCGACGCGAGGGCTGTGTAGCATACATGATGGAAATAATCACGCACGAGTTGCGCATGAATAATAAGTTATCATTATTATCGGAGGGATACCGACAGCTCCGACCCACACACGGCTGAATCAACTTCCACTTACACGCCGATTAGGGGGGTTTTTTTTGGAATCGCTTTATTTAACGTCGAACCTAGCTAAGAGACATGCCGCGTCTCCGATGCTTATATTTGACCCAACACCCCATGGTTGCATGCATCACTCGGACCTGCTACGACAAAGCCTATACCATCTCATCGACAACTTGGACAATGCGGATGGTAACCCCTTGTCGTCGTGTCCGCCAGCTGCATGAACTGGATGCCCCGTACAGATATACCAGTGTGAGCACGTTATGCCCCAGCCCATCCTCGCCTGCTGTGGCCCTCCTAGAGTCCGAAGACCTTCTGGGATATTTGTTCTCTGGACTATGGAATATCCAATTGTGCGCAGATACGCCCGTGTAAGACAACATTCGATTTGAACGTCAAAATGTAAAGATTTATTTTAGGAATATAAATAAAATCAAGAACAGCTAGTGGTGTTAGGATAATTGTGCTAAGGAGGAGAGGTAGGACAAGACAGCGAGTAGGGTGCCAAGAACAAATTCCTAGAATTTCGTCCGCAGAAAAAGGTAAAAGTACTTCAAGTTGACCGTTTCATCTCGTAACAGCTTTGGGGTTCCAACGTGTGCAAGGGAGGGGCAGGAAGAATGGCCGGCAATTTATGCGGTTATTCCGATAACTGACAACACCTGCGCTTTGATGCTGTACGAGGGAGGGGTTGGTAGGCCCTGCAGCGGCTCACACAGCCTGAGCTCTCAAGATATGAGGAAACAATGCGATAATTTTGCTAGCGGTCTTTCTGTGTACGGATGACCGGATTCACCGTAGGACGTGCAACAAAAATGGGACAACACGCTGACGAGCTGCACCAAGGAACTTCGTGAAGACCATACAGTACCCGATAAGAAAACAATCCATACACGTGTCACAACTCCTGAGGCCTGAGGCCCCATATAACTACCGATATCATTCTCACGCCACGGAGTCAGACTCGGAAAGAAGCTCTGATCATTAAAATCAGAATCATGTCATGTCGGCTAGCCCGGGGATTGGACAGAACGTGAGAGAAGGGCGAAGAGGGGTGATGTACGACCCACTGATGACCCGCCCTGCGATTCGGTCTCTTCTAGTGGTCGTATCTTGGGAGAATTTGGAAACTTCTCCACGTCCACGAGCACGATATCTGTCGTGGCTTCCGAGCGGGTAGAATCAGGGAACAACCCTGCAGTAGACCGGACGAGTCCTCCACGAGCGACGGATGCGCTGCGGATCGAGATGCGATTATTCAGAGACACGAGGAGGGTGTTGGAGTACCTGTCAAGGACAAATATTGGTCAGCAATGTGTGGCATGAAGATGCGACAGAGATAAACGCTGATGGCACTTACAGCTTCCCGAGTATGGATGTACTGTGCACGCAAAACGATAAGTGAGAAAAAAAAGAACGATTATCACATGACCATGAACTTCTGATACGTACGGACAGACGAAATAGCTCTTGTCCTGTTTTCAGAATTGATATGTCAATTTCGGCAGGGGGGTGCTGCACGGAATCGCTCACTGGGTATAGGAGGACCATTAGCAATGATACGATACTGACGGTGGCTGAGCAAACGTGAGACGAGAGTTGACACATTAGGATGTCGGAAACTTGGGAGACATACTTGTCAATATGTTGGTCTCGACTGTCAGTCTCACTATGCGTACTAGTGCGTAATTGCCCATGGGGCCATCCTTGGGCCTCTGTTTTACTAGCTATTGGATTTGGGTAGGTTGATCATCATTGAGCGACCCCTATTTGTCCGAGACAAAAATATTTACGTGATAAAGCATTGCGGCCGCAATAAGCACGTCAGAGGCCGTGTTGCCGATGAGCCAGGTCTGAGAGACACATTAGAGGAGTATCCATCATGCCGTACATGGTGATCTCACCACTGCAAGGACTTTCAGCGTTCGTCCCTGGGCAACTTGCCCGTGGACACGCGCCTGTTTTGTGTTAGCCATGTTTCACTTCTTGAAAAACCGAGGGGGCTGACATAGATACCACCCATGAACGCCGCTGCCGTGTCAACAACAGAGAACTTCGGGGACTATGAGATTGGTCCGAGAGCCAGACAAGGGACAAGGTTACCAGGCAGATGAGGACACATAGCCACAGCGATTCCTTCTTTCCAAGTATCCATATCCGATATACGAAAAAGAATTGAACCCACAACGAAACCACAGAGCCAAGAATGGGCCCCTCAATGGAGGAAATATGTGATGAAACGAGGTGGTTGATGTCGCCGTATCCAGAGACAAATCGGTAGTAGAGGTCTGCACCGTAAAGTGCTGTTCGCAGTGTCTCCAGTAGGAATACACCGTACACTGTAAAAGTACGTCAGGGGGAAGTCCCTAGGACGTGATGAGGAATTCTCTTTCCTAGTAGCTTGATAAACTTCCTGTCTCCGGGGAAGTTGTATGTGTACACGTCTTTAGACGTCCGAAGACATTAGCGACTTGAAATTGGTCGGGCTGAGGAAATATTATCTCACAGAATTGGACTATCAGGGTACCGTACAGGCACCAGTTCCAAATGCCGCCCAGGAGCTATATGTGGGGAGAACATGAAAGATAGAATGACATGACAATTCTCCGACATACTTCGGGTGCAGCTCTAAGGGAAAGGTCAGGAACACCTATTTGTGCAAGTAGATGGGACTATCCTTACATTTCTTCTATATTTGGAGGGACGGGGGGGATGGTAGCGGCAACCGACATGACCTACTGGGTTGCTAACGAGCGGACGATGGAGGGAACGAAAGAACCAGAAACGATAGCTCTGTGCTTTAGTTTGGAGATTGAGAGCTTGACAGACTATGGACCGATGCTTGTATGCAGGTATTATGTGATGAAATGATTACATCCGACGGCACAAAAGCGCCATGTGAAACGCAGTGGGGCAAATGAGAAGCGACCCTAATTGGGCTCATAGCCGGAGGTATTAGTGCCATGTTAGTTTATAGTGGTTGTGCACATGGCGTGGAATGCGAGGTGAGCCAAGTGTCTGGCTGAGATGGAATTCCGTGCTCCGGTGAAGATTGGATTGGAGAAGTAGTGGAGCGTGTTCTCTACGCATCCCTTTGGGGGGAAGTGGGAGAAGGGTGAACAAGATATTTCATCGATTGTGGCGTACAACATAGCTTCATCAACGTGTTGATGTTGGCGGCGGTGAAGGACGGTCATGTTATGACTTGTAGTCGGTAGTCCGCGACAAGTTGTGAGAAAAGCAAACCGAGACAGTACCGAGACTCCGAGAGTAAACCATTAACATCTGAGCACCGGATTGCAGTCCTAAGGACTCCTAACACCTCGTGCTTTACCTATTAATACCAATTACCCAGAGGCGATGCTGGCGGCGGACTGCAGGATGGTTTTGGGTTGCTTGGGCGGCGTCATGGATGACCACATCGGGGAGGATCGATTCGGAACTCCGGACAGACTCGATCTCGGAATCACCGACGAGATACTGTGCAGGCCAAACTGAGAATTGATGAAGACCATTGTAAGGTAGTATGCACGCGCTGTGGGGTCGGACTCCGGAAACTCGGAAAAGTTCTATCGGACCACGTGACGCCTTCCACATACGTAACCTCGCTGTTCCTCGCAAGTTGGGCCTCGGTCTGGACCACATCGCCATTAGGAATGGATTTTAACTTACTGTAAATAGGCTCGTTCGTGTCAATCTTTGTACGTCTCTACGTCACGGTCTCGTTTTGCTTTCGAACATCCGCTCTCCATTCCACAGGTTTCCTCTTTCACTTTAGCCTTTTACAATCGAACGTCCGAGTCGCCCCACTTCCCTCACCCTCGTCATCTGCGCGCCCGCTGTCGCATGCCTAGATACGATTCAGTGAAATTTCTTCGCTTTCGATACCGCATTCCCCCTCGTTTTCCTTCTCCCTCTCCCCCTTCTACTCGACTGGTACGTAGAATACTTATATCTAAACCCTCTGGCCTGCGG
>Ga0307510_10012502_pt1 | contig 10067 bp, 11 predicted proteins | sample 12_EM_MG_FD_207224 | JGI IMG/M metagenome (GOLD analysis project Ga0307510, IMG submission 207224) | Populus trichocarpa ectomycorrhiza microbial communities from riparian zone in the Pacific Northwest, United States - 12_EM | ecosystem: Host-associated > Plants > Roots > Unclassified | place...
ATCAACTTCGTGCGAAGCTCTTGATAACTGAAGTAGACACCATCGAGACGACGACACCGCAATACGCCGTACGAATGGTTCCGTCGATCGAATCGACACGTAGAAATGAAGGCAATGAGAAGATAAGTTAGTTATCCGCGGGGTTCTGTGGTTGTCTGGAGCAACGGAAGATTCTGCTACACCGCGGCTGTGATAGAAAAAGCTGGCTAGAGATACGTTCATTAAGGGAATCCTGGATAGTGAAGAAGGGCCATGGTGTGATATCGGGTTGGCAGCACTTCTCGCGGCTCGAAGAATCCGTGTCAGTGGCGAAGCGCACCACGACGGCACCGAATACAGAAATGGCAGGGCAAACGCAGCGCGAGAGATTACAGCAGAAGCTTTGGCGTGCAGGGGCTGTGACCCGAAAGGTACTGTGGAGCGTCTGAAAGGTGTTTGGGAAGTGGTGGGGTATTTCCCCCCTTCCGTTGCCCAAATGTCAACTTTTCGGTGGACTGTGAGTGAATGGCGAACCCACCAAATAAGGGAAGGGAAGACGGGACAACACCTCGCGCACCGACTTCGCGCAAAGTCCCGAGTATTACGTATCGTACTATCCGTGCCGCAATAGCACAGTAGCACTAGGTCTTTTAGATAGAAAGCCCTAACAAGTAAGCTTTTGTGTTTGCGATTCCATCGGTTGGGGGAATATGAGAGCGAGAGGGTTGTTCTGTCGTGAAATTTTTTTAGATTTTTGAGGCGTGTGGATCCGTTGTCTTACCTCAAAACTGCCGACGGTACCTTCGTAAAAATTTCCGAGGAGTCCCACTCTCCTGAGACACGTGCGTGTGTCGACGAGAGAAGGACGCATCATCTACAGAAGCACCGGCACGGTAGCGTTCGCAACGAATCCCGATGGAGCGACAACAGAACACCCGGCCCCCGTCGCATCGTGTCAAATTACCACCGGTCCTTCCAAGAAAAGAGGCCTGATACGAGTCGCCAAGTAACAGGAGACGCGCAAGTCCCGGAGATTCTTCTCGGAGACAGGTTTTAGGTATTCGAAATGGCCCGATTTTCGCGCGTCTAAATGAGTACTCCAGGTACCACGGTGGTGGTACTGTGGCTTAGAAGCCTGAGACATCGTCCTATGACGACGACGAGTGCGGCTGCCCCATGCTTTACGAAGAGAGTGGAAAATGTACGGAGGGAGACGTGGGCATTGCCGACATGAACCTTTTTTGAACTTGGGCATTGTGAGGACCGTTTCCCGACATTGTTTTACGGAGATCGATGTAGGAAGATGGTTGGATTCAAGAAATGCCCGTGTCACTGGTAAAAATGCATCATCACGTGATATGCATCGCAATGCTGTTTTCAGGGTTTATTTTATTTTTCCTTATGCTCGCGCCCCGCCAGTGAGAATGCGTCGAGTAGCGCGGTGTGCGTGTGCAGTGCGTGTGCTCGTTCCCTTCTGAAAGAACTGCAATGTCGTGTTATTGTGCCTGACACGAGAAAATCGCGTCATTTCGCGACCGCGGGCCACAAGTTACCCCAGTGGGGATGTTGAAATCTGAGGTGGCGTCGTCGACGTCTACATTTTTCCGTCATCAATGCGATGCTTGGAATATGACGAGGCATGCATGCATGGACACTATGTTTCTACCGAATTTCGAAGACAAAACAAAAACACAGAAACGTTTCACGGAGTCCCCAGTGCTCAACCCGTTTTCCTTCTGAACGGGCGCTAATGTACAGACGCTCAAGCTATAAGCTATTCTACTCTGCGATACGTATCGGTTTCTCCGCCGCCAATTTTATTAGGTTTAAGGTGCAAGTCCTCAGCCCGGAGGTTCCTGCCTCCTTTTTACGAAAAAAAAGCCCGATCGGTTCAGCGGGAAAGTTCCCGGGCGAAACGGAGGAAGTTTACGCTCGATGCTTGAACACCATATTTGTAAATCTGCCAGCGGTCGCGCCGAGTCATTAGCACGTGCAAGTAGTCTCTAGAGTACGAGAGGGTTGAGTAACTCACGAAGTGTGACGCGACCCAGCTAGAGAAAAGGGCGCGCTGGTACGGCTCCGGCAACCGCTCCATGAGCGTGTCCAATCCGATCTTGTGGACAAGAGTCTGAGGGATTGCGCGTTGCAGGACGGCCCGGCAGCTCGCCAGCTCGTCGAACAGATCCGAACCTTCAAGTTCTGTCTGCAAGTTGTTCAGCGTGCTCGAGAGCTCGTCAGAGATGATCGTGCGCGCTTTCGCGCCCTGCAGTCGCTGGTGTTCGCGCCAGAGGCACATAAACTCGGCCGCTGCGTTTTCCGCAATTTTCGCTTGAATGTCTTTTACGTAATTCTGGTAGAATTGGCTCGGCTTGCCATCCTTGAACATCATGAGGTCCACGTATTCTTCCGTGGACAATGCGAGACCAGCGAGGACTTCGAGTGACGAACTTGTCACGCCACCTGTATGCCGTAGTTTCGCTTAGAAAGGACATGTTCGAAAAGCAATTGAACAACAAACCCTTGTTCGCGCTGGAATCCTTGAACAGAACGACCTTGCGCTTTTCCAAGTAAAGGCGTGCCTGTTGTGTGAAGAAGAGATTCGCTCCTTCTACGATGTACTTGAAGTGGGGTTTGCCCTCTGAATCGACAAGCGCCGCCACGTTCGAGATGTTCACGGCCTCAGGTCTAGCAGAAGATTGGCCCCATAAGAGCACTGTGAACGCCAGAAACCAGAAATTTTGCTCACCGCCCTCCGCATGGGACAAATAGGTCAGCCTTAAAGCGCAAGTGTGCACCATTCCGGAAGTCAGTGCCGTCCAGAACGACCTCACCCGCTGAGAAAGTTCTAATCAACAACCCATGAATGTTTCAGAAATAGACATACACGGCAACTTGACATCTTGATCCTCGACACGCACGAGATACCCGTCCTTCCCCAGCTTCGACTTGTCGAAGTTCTCGACGGGGACCCGCAACTTCGCCAAACGCACGAGCTCTTCCCTATTGATGCCTGCGGGGTCGGCGAGCACACCACTGCCATCAATGACAGCGATCGTCTTATCAGAACTGAGCAAGATTTCATCTAAATAAGGCGCACGCGCAGGCGACCCCCCATCAATACCCCCAAAGACGAGAAGGAGCAATTGAATGCGTACTGGAACCAAGATCGCCATCAGGGCCACCAGTCTGGACCTTTGTGATATCCTTCTCGCGCAGACCAAGCTGTTTGTAGAGACCGAGGACGTATTGCCGGATGGAGATCGAAGTCATCCCATACGTGTCATGAGGAATGCCACCAAGAGTGGCGGCCGTCTTGCCCGTCGTGAAAGACTTCCACCATGTGTCTGCCCCGCGCCCACGTGCGTGGACTAAAACCAGTCAGTTGTCTATACCCTCCACGAGCGAACGGTGCACGTACGTGCGGCCCAGTCCATCATATCGGCTGTTCCCTCTGGAAAATGTATCATCAACACCAGATCAACGAAATGACGCCAACATGCGCACCATCCGGGCCGAAGAACAGGATCTCGGGTTTGTTATAGAGATCAACAAGGCGCTCTTTGATGCCCGGACTCTGTCCGGGAATGAGAAGGTCCAAAACAGACTGCCACATAAGGACGTCGGTCAGATTTCCGCGCACGCTGACTGCGGAGGCCGGGTGCTTACGTCAATGTATTTCTCGAAACACAGTCTTGGACTCGCGCCCAGTCTGGTATATCCGAGATTAGTATGGGGGCACCTAAGGTCGGGTGGTAGCTCACGAAGGTAGGATGCAGCCTTTTGCGCCGCCCTCGGGGATATCCTTATTCTTGAGCGACTGTGTCGAAGCAAGACCGTAATTCTCGTCGAAGCTGGTGACGACAGCATAATGGGGTAAATGAGAAATGGACACGGATTCACTGGTACTTACAGCATACGCTGGTTGATAGAATAGTTCCTAGATAAAATGGTGGCCCAGCTTAGCAAAAGCGATGATCGCACAGAATCAGTGGTACCCTTACTCTTTGTTACGTGAGCGCACGATCCGTATACCTCCACGCGCGACATCGCGGAAGCGGATATGGAAACCGCGGAATTCATTGCCTGGCCAACTCATTAGGGTCTGCATATCTGTCTCGACAATGGTTATTCACGCACCGATGATGAAGAACAAACCGAAGGGCTTGTTTGGATATTCCACGTCTGGAAGGAATTCGGGAGTTAGCCGGAACGACAGCGCAACTTTGGTTGGCTGGTAGAAGTTCGTCTTCAGAACATGCCTGCACCACGTCAGCCATACAGAGAGGTGGCGTGGCAAGAATACGTACTTGTTGAAGATGAGGAAGCTCTCGAGGACTTGAAGGTCCTGCTTGTTGAGTACGGTGCGCCGGATACGGTCGTATAGCTCCTGATCAGAAAGCGGTCGCTCGGTTTGAAGGCGTTGATAGGAGAGCGTGGGCCTAAGTCAAGTTAACGGGCTAATCAGTCAAGAAAAGGTTGTAAAGATGCGCATACATGAGCCGCTGCGCCTCGTCGATCGGATATTGCACCATGGCAAAGTTCACGTAGAGCATGCGGATCTGGCCGTAGGGGTTAGTTTAACAGGGAAAGGTAAGAGAAGAGTTCAATGACACACGAGCTCGGGATGGGCGTGAATGACGTTCGCGATACTCTCGCGCGTGAACGTCTCTTCACGGAAACGACGCTTGATATCGCTCAAAACCTCCTCGTGAGCAGGATTCGACTCGTCCAGAACGTTTTTGAGCGCGAGATACGACGCGCCAAGGCGGTTGCAGAAATGCTGTGCGAAGATCCAGCCGCAGTCTGCAGCCACGTCAACGGAGCCATACCAACAGGGATGAAGCGCATACATACAGGCGTAGGCGGCGTCCTGAACCGCATGATCAGACGGGGCCCCGGCAGAGAAGAACGGGTTGTCCGGAAGACAATAAAGAAGCGAAACTTCTTTCATGACCTGGAAAATCGAGCTCTCGATCGGAGGGGCATTCGTATTAGGGAGGGGGTTAAGGTAGATCGAGATGATCGTAATTCCATTAGAGAATTGTTCTGAAGCAAATTCATGCATCAGTCAGCAACGCATGACGCGCATAGACGCACCGACGTATTTGCGAGCCGAATAGAGAGAGTAAAAGTGGTACAGTTTTGAGAGCGCACTGAAGAAGTGACTCGTTCCACCCACTTTATACCCGATGACTAGGCGCCGCTCGCGGGTACCCTCGACTTCGAAGACCTCGATGACCGGGCCATATCGGGACTCGACGGACGACAAGATGCTCTGGTAAATCTCCAGGGTATTCTCACTTGCTTTTTCGAGGAATACGGGGTCGGAGACATCACGAATGTTCGTCGTGCCATCTTTGCGGGTCGAAGGGGGCGGGCTTGGGGGGAAGTTGCACTTGGACACGAAATAGCAGCGCAGTTGCTGAGGTGCAGTGGCTGAGATAGAGCCAGTGGAACGGAAAGTTTCGAGACGGTAGCAGTTGCTAGGAGTTGCGTTGTCGAGGTAGAGCTCGTCAATTCTACGATTCGTCCATCAGTACCTTGGACCGCGGAACCTTTTTGGTGCAACACGTGACCATTCTCACCTTGGCTCGACATGTGCCCCAGGCCCTTCGGTGGACGTCCGACCTGGTGCGCTGGAGTGGATAAACGTGGCGCCGTTTCCCTCGGTGTCGATCTTCTCGAGGTCTATGACCAATTTTGACGGATCGTGCTTGGTATATGCGAGGACTTTTGCGCCAAAGAGGGCAATGATATGATCCGAGATGACCTCGAAAGACTCGTTACGGAAGTAGGTGTCATCGATACCGAGGTGTGCATAAAACCATTGCACTTCGTGTGCGACGAGTTCACGAGGGATGAACCCCTGCGATCACGAGAGAGAAAAGTAAAGATTGAGCCATCCTGACGCCATCATGCGTGATCAACCCACTTTTGCAGCAACGTTTTCCTGAACTTTTGCACGCTGCTCCTCTTTGCCCTTGAAAACGGGCGTAGTGTAGCCTGGAACGTTTTTGACACGATGCAAGGAGACGTCGCTCCCAGAATGAGCTGGGCGGTCAGAGGAGTACGGGCTCGCGCTCGGCGGTTGGAGGTGGCCTTTGGCCGGGTCTTGAAGTGGAGAGGGCGCTTTGCCGTTTGGACCAGCAGGAATGGCAGACATGAGTTGAAAGATTCGTTTAAGGAAGGAACTAAAAAAAAAATGCGGGGTAATATGGATGGTACTATGTTCGGCGAGCGTTTTATAGGGCGCGGCCGGAGGAACACAGCCCTTGGAGATGAGTTCGATCGGAGGCAGCCCCTCGGCCTCGTGAAGTTTTTCCGGCCATGGGACTTGTCCCGCCAAGGTTGACCCCTGCGATGAACGCGCGCCCTCACGCAATCATCTCCTCTCACCACACATTTCACCCCCTTCTTCCTTTTTGGCTGTTACATATTCGCTTCAATAAGCGGTGGGCCTAGCTAGAACTCACGCGTCCACTGCGTGGCAGGAAACCTAGTCCTACACATGACGACCGCTACTCAGCCGTGGTCACTTGCCAGGGACAAGTATGAGCGTCAAAACAAACTCGTACAGACATCCGTGTGCTAACAGTCACTTGTCAGTCACGGGCGGATCACAAGGCGTCTGGACTCTGAGACAGCCACCGGACCTTCCTTGTGCTGTCTCAACTCCCCGCACGGTGCCGTGCGCCGCTGAGATCTGGCGTCCCCGTAATTAATGTAATGAATAGTTGACCCATCAAAGTGTTGTGGCCATGCGTCACCAACGACGTTCACCCTCGTCGCGTACGTTGAGCTCACCCCAAACCTTGACGGGGCTCGATGTGGGTACCATGCCTTGTTTTGGAGATCCTCATTGAACGACTCTGAACGCTAATTTGGGGACTCTATGGTTACAGGATTGGTCTGGGTTGCTGTACGCATCATATGATGTGATGCGTGCCAGCGAACGACTGATTTCTGGCGCTGGGCGTCTCTCCACCCTACACCAATCAAAACCCCAAATTCGGATAGCGGACAGGACTGAATTATTTCACATACGTTACTTGTATGCGACCATGTGTCAACGAGACGGCGCACGCGATGTTGTACTATATTCGATTTAATCCATTTCGGTGCGTAGGTGCGGTTCAGGCTGCTAGAATCGCATATATTTTTTTGCTTGATCAGTAATTCCTTTTCTGTTCCGCAGCTAAGAACGCAGACTTGGATGTGGACCCTGATCGCGTGCAGAATAAGTTGCACAAAATAGCGGCGTATTGTATGTAGCGACGTGTTGAGAGATCTCAGGCAGGCAAAAAAGAGGGAAAAAAAGGGACTTGCCCTATTTGGCCGTGCGGCTATCCCCGCCAATCACCAATCCACGTAATCAGCGCGGATATTTGCGTCGGTCATGTGTTCACCCTGGTGGGAACAAGTCGGAACAGGACGAGCTCGAACAAAGGGATGCTCGATGGTCGGTCTTCAAATGCGACATTTGGCCTCGAACGTGGGATGTAGCAAAGGCTATACTGTAATTAGCCTTGCGACGACCACCCACAAACGTGCATCGTTCTTCCTACGTCCACCAATCGTCTTTGGTTGTGGTTCAAGTTAAAATACAACAACCGTATGATGTTCTTACGTACCCATATTACCGTTTATTACAGATGCATGCACTCGGCCAGAGATCGATGATCACCTATTGGAAAAGGACTACTTTAGGACGAATGAGCTTCTCGCAAAGGGTAGGGTATTGAAAAATCGGTAAAGAGCGTGGCGACCCATCAGTTGCAATTACCGGGGTGCGGCACAAAGGGGTGTCATTACAACACGAGCCGAGAACCTCTGATTCTTTCAACGATGTGTCGTCGGGGTGTTAGGGTGTTGAGATGGAAAGGCTGAACGCTGAACTCTGGAGCGTTGCATGGGACCCGTCGACTGGGAGACGAACATCACGACAACTTGAAGCGATTCTTTTTCTGTTCCATTGTCCAGCGCGATTGTCCAGCTTCTACCATCCCCAGCCGCGGTTTCGCCAAAGCCATGAGTCCGAACGAGTGCCGACACGCAGCATACCCACATCCAAGACTCCCCCAAGGCAACAGACGTCGTGTGCTTAGCTGCGAAACACCGGTCACTGGCACCACAACTTACGCTTCGCCATTGGTGGAATTTCAACGAGATCCGGTGGCTAGGAAGTCCTTTCAAGATCACAATATGGAAACACAGACGCGCTGCGGGCGAATGGAAAGTGGCTGTCACCTGCCCGCATCACTCCGCCACGAGGCCACTGGCACTCAGCGAGGCGTCCGAGGTTCACTATAACACAGCCATATGGAGCAGTTCGTCCTCTGTGGGCCACTGTGACCATCTAACGTCTCAGTGTTTGCGCTCATGTGGACCCACGAGATGGGCCGCGATCACACCTCCAGATAGGTCGTGGTGGAGCATCGCGGATAGAGTCATGGACGCCGGTCGTCACCACGGAAGGAATGCCAAAGCTAAAAACGTCAGTTACTGAGGGGTGGTGCATGTGATGAATCGCCAAGAGCGAGTGCGCCTACGATCTGGGACCGTCTTGGCAGAGCGGCAGGTTCTGCACGTGCAGGACACTCCAACGACTGCAGGTCTCGAGGGGTCTGGATCGAGCGTCACGTTCGCAGACCTTGAACGTTCTTGAAATGTGAAATCATTGGCCGAATCCAAAATTGGCAACTGCGAGGGTAGCTGAGCGCTATAGTCACCGACCTTACCGGCTCACCATTTACCCCTGGAACGACCCCTGGCATGGCACGGAACTCAGGTAGTTGCGTAACGCTCTGACTCGGTGGGGACAGTAACGTTCCTCGGTCGGATTAACTGTCAGAACACCACTCGTAGTTGGTGGTGGGGTTGATAGATGACACATGCACCAAGCTCGGTGTCGGGCACACCACCCCGACTGTCCCACCTAGTAGTGCCGAACAGTAGATCACGCGGTGAGCAGGCGAATGCATGAATAATACAGTACTGCGCAGGATTTTCAAAGCATAAGACTTGACACATGACAACATTTCATTAATTTCGTTGACATTTCGTGTGATGATGGCGTGTAACTGACCGTCCTCATGCATGAGAATTTTCAGGGATGGGGATCTCCTCATCACCTGCAACAAATTCCGGGTTTCTTCATGCACATGGCCCGGAGAAAGGCTTAGCAGGTATGAAGTGCACGCGGCGAGGCCGCAACACGCCCATGACAGGTGACCACTAATTGAACATTACTAGTACATACACATACACACAAACGGCACCTTCAAAGAGGCTCCCCCCCACGCGGAAGACTCTGGAAAGGAAGGTGCAAACAAATGCACTGTTATAAGGTTGCGGCACGCGTATCGCCGAAAAGGACTGTTCTTTTGTTCTGGGGCCGAAGACTCTGAACTGTGGTCGGGCGCCGCTGTCGTATATTAGTGGGACTCCAGTTAAAGTAATTGGTGTATGGCCTCCGGAAGGAGCTTAGAATCTCCACTCATTCAGCGCACACGGGCTTCTATGAGATACAGCACAGCGCTAGCGGCTGTGCGCCGCACCGAGGAGCCCGATGCAGTCAAACTGTTAACAGTAACAGGAGTTTCAAGGTTGGTCCCGTGAGCAACATGCATCAGTAATAGTGATGGGCGCCGGAAAAGTCCGGCGGTGTTCTATTTCTGGTTGGCCGTGGCCATGTGACTTTGTGAGGACCCACCACAAATCCTCTCCGCTCCGACTTCGCATCGTTCATGAGTCGCCGACTCGCCAAGTGACCTTCGAATAACCCGCGACCGCTGGAGCCGAGATCAAAATAACTGACATTTGTAGGTTGCTCACGGACTTTAATTTTCCGCGACCCCCGAGACCCCATGTAGCCCGTGAGTCCGGCGAGAATTGATTAACGCTGCCTTCAGGCCCGGGGTTTAGAACGACCTCAATGACTGTATGCGCTTGGGAAATTGTGGCGAAGGAGATTGGCAGCGTTTTGGGTATTGTCTCTGTCTCTGTTCGGGTTTCGGACGTGCGCTGTGACCTTCTCCGGGCTTCATATCGTCTGCCCCTACTCGTGTTTCAGGCAGCCCGGAACCATG
>Ga0307510_10012504_pt1 | contig 10067 bp, 13 predicted proteins | sample 12_EM_MG_FD_207224 | JGI IMG/M metagenome (GOLD analysis project Ga0307510, IMG submission 207224) | Populus trichocarpa ectomycorrhiza microbial communities from riparian zone in the Pacific Northwest, United States - 12_EM | ecosystem: Host-associated > Plants > Roots > Unclassified | place...
GCCAGAGTCAGGAATATTATAGGATGACCAATAAAAATGGAACATGAACAAACCTTTAGCAATTTAAGACAAAACCAACAATGCAGCTTGCCTCAAGTAGGACGCTTAAGGGGTGATAATATATTCTCTTTCGCGTAACCAGTCTCGTACCATAGAATCTCTGTTGACCAGTTAGGGTTTCTAGTAACCATAATATTAGGTGGCGACTTCTTGAACAAGACCTTTTTTTTTCCTAAAAGAACAAGATGCCAGATATTTGTTCTTTTTCCAATCCAGTGATAATTTTTAAACTGTCGCCACGATGTCCGGGTGTGACAAAAGTAATGTCGGGTTAATTGGGCGATATGAATAATTATATTTTTGTTGATGTTAAAAAAAACAAACTCATAGATTTTTTTGAAATTTAATTGATATATATATAATACTAGATGAGTAAGTTAATTTAATGATCTTTTGACTAAATTTTCAACAAAAAAAAGGAAGAAAGAAAGTAGAAAGAATTTTATGGATATCTTTTTTTCATCTGTCTAATCGAATTATTGTATTAAATCAATTTTCAGGTACATCGTCCTATCAGATTGAACAGTAGATTAGTTTCCTCATATTTTGTTGGGTATCTTTTTGTAATGAATGAATTTATCATTTTGTTATGTAATATAATGCGTCAACAGTTTATCGAAAGCCCTTTTGTGTAGTATAATCTTAATTATGAATTTCTTCTTTAATCATGTACTTATTTCGATTATAATTTCGTTAGTGGTCCTTATTTGTAAATCTTTGAATTGTGTAATGTAATTCAGTTATAATTTGTAGAATAATTCTTTGGATTGCATCTATGTAAATGTGGGATATTGAATTGTTTAGACAAGTGTGAATTTAATTAATGAGAAGTTGTCATGTAATGAGAGGAGGAAGTCCTGGATGATAGGATGAGTAAGAAATTTGATAATTGGGGATTGTGGAAGAAGAGTCGATAACTTAGTACCTAAAAATATAGAGGAAACTTTGCCGAATTTTTTATTGATTACAAAAAAAAAATCCCTAATCTTAATTGAATTATCATGTCCTTGCTCTTTGTTTTGAATACAAATGTTAGGGTTGTTACACTACCTTTGAAGGAGAAGAGGTACATAAATGGTTGTACAAATTCAACCAATATTTTGATCTAGAAGAAATACCTGAATCTGACAAGCTGAAGTTAGCCTCATATTATTTGGATGGCTTAGCTCTTTACTGGTACTAGAACTTCACAAGAAACTTGGAGGTACAAGGGGTTTCATGGGCAGAATATATGGATGCCCTGTGTTATAGGTTTGGAGGACAAAAAAATCCTTTAAAGGAGCTCACTGAATATAAACAGGAAGGTGAATTAGAAGGTTACATTAAAGACTTTGACATATTGTGGAATAAAGCTAAAATCTCTAAGAGACAGGCTTTGGTGTTCTTCTTGGGAGGGGTTTAGAAATAGGGATTAAGAATTTGGTGAATATGTTCGAGCCTAAATATCTCAAACAAGCTTAAAACCTAGCCAGGTTACGTGAGAATACACTCACCTATAAAAACACAACCCTACATTACCCAAAACTTCAGACTCAGATGAGTCCAAACCCACAGACTGCAAAATCTGCCTACCCTACAAACACCAACAAACCAAACTCTAATCACACCCTTAATACTTTTAGACCTTCCCCGCAGGCCTTATTACCTATGCCTACAAGACCACTAATCAACAACACCAATATTTACCCCACCCACAAACCCATCATACCTATTAGAACGAAAGAAATGGATGACAGAAGAGCCAAGGGTTTATGCTTTTGGTGCGATGAGAAGTGTGTACCTATTCATTGTGCATAATAGAAAATGATGAGGAAAACTTAGAAGAAGGAGAGCCTATAGAGACAATGAATGTGGAAGTTCTTACTCCTCATTTATCACTATAGGCAATACAAGGTACTACATGGTGCCACACCATTAAAGTGTGGGGAAAGATAGACAAATGTTATATATTCATTTTGATTGACTTAGGTAGTACCCATAATTTCCTCAACTTTGACCTGGCCAATAAGTTGAGATGTCCTCTGACCCCAATCAAGTCCATGAAAGTAAAAGCAGCTAATGGAGGTACCATGTTATGTGCAGTCGTATGTAAGAACCCACAATGAAAGATGCAAGGTGTTCAGTTCCAGGTTGATGTCTTTGTTATGAAATTATAAAACTATGATATGGTTGAAATTATTAGGAAATGTAGTGTCCAACTATGAAGACAAATAGGTATCCTTTTGGTGGCAGGGCAGAGAAGAAACATTGAGGGGAGACAATCCTAAACTAGCTCAATCCATCAGGCTAGAGGAGCTAAATGGACTACTAACCAATGAAACCTTATTAGTATAGGTTAGGCTCTGTAGTTTAAGATATTAGGGAATGCTAGCCCGAAACTGCATACTCATAAGATGTACCATCCCTTTAAGGAAAAAGAGAATTCACCCTTACAGGCTCTGCTGGAAGCCTATCAACACATTTTCAGTGATCTTAGAGGGTTACCACCAGTCAGAAGGCACGATCACAAGATGTCCTTGAAGGATGAAAGCCAAACTGTCAACTTGAGACCCTATAGATACTCGGGGTTACAAAAAGATATGTTGGAGACACTAGTGGCTGAAATGTTGGAGGCTGGAATTGTGCAACCTAGCAATAGTCCTTTTATTTCTCCAGTTGTGCTTGTTAAAAAAAAAGACCAGACATTGAGGTTTTAAGTAGATTTTAAAGCTCTTAACAAGTTGACTGTGACAGATAAGTACCCTATTCCTATTATTGATGAACTGTTAAAAGAACTATAAGGGGTAACTATCTTTTTTAAGATTGATTTAAGGGTAGGTTACCATCAAATTCGAATGGTTTCAGAAGATATCTTTGAAACAACCTTTAGAACACATAATGGTCATTACAAATTCCTTTTCATGCCCTTTAGACTTTTTAACGCACCTACCACTTTTCAGAGTTTAATGAATGACATTTCTAGGAATTACTTGAGGAAATTCATTCTGGTTTTCTTTGATGATATACTAGTTTACAACAAGGACATGACTGAACATTTACATCATCTTAGAGTGGTGTTTGAACTGTTATGTGCTAATAAATTAATTGCAAAGAAAAGTAAGTGTGTTTTTGGTAACAATCAAATGGAATACCTAGGATATGTGATCATTAAGGAGGGAGTATCAATAGACCCGCATAAGGTTGAAGTCATGTTGAATTGGCCTATACTTACAAACATCAAACATCAAACATCAAACAACTTAGGGGTTTTTTAGGATTGATTGGTTACTATAAGAAGTTTGTGAAAGGATATGGTGAAATTTATAGACCCCTTACTCAGTTATTGAAGAAAGACTCATTTGGATGGACAAACACTGTTATTATGGCATTAAATCAGAATGCCAATTCACATCCTAACTACTCATGGGTTAACGACACTCTTATTCGAAAAGGGAAAGTGGTAGTGGGACAAGTTCCAAGCCTGCAGAATAAGCTCATCAGTTTATACCATGACTCTGCAGTGGGTGGATATTGAGGAGCCACTGTTATATCAAAAAGGTTAGGGCAAGTGTTCTATTGGAAGAAGCTACAGAAGCTAGTACAACAGTATGTTCGAGAATGCTCAGTTTATCAACAAAACAAAGCCGAAAATGTAAAGTCCCCTGGAATATTACAACCTTTACCCATGCCCATAACTTTTTTTGTTGACATTAACATGGATTTTATTGAAAGGCGACCTAAGTCAAAGGGAAAGGAAGTAATCTTTATGATGGTAGATAGGTTTAGCAAATATGCACACTTCATGATCCTCTCCCATCCTTATTCTGCCATTACAGTGGCTAAATTTTTTATGGAGAATGTCTATAAGCTACACGGAATGCCAGCCACAATTATGAGCAACAGAGACAACATCTTTCTCTGTCAATTTTGGAAGGAATTGTTCAAGCAGTAGGGGGTCAACTTGTAGTATTCCACTGTTTATCATCCCTAATTTAATGGCCAGACTGAGGTGGTCAACAAATGTATAGAAGGATATCTAAGGTGCATGACAAGGACTATATCAACATTATGGAAAAAGTGGTTAAGCTCATGTGAGTGGTGGTACAACACGAATTACCACACTTCTATGAGGAAAACACCTTATGAGATATTGTATGGAGTTGTGCCTCCAATTCACATTCCCTATACACCTAAAGACTTGCTAGTGGAGGCTATGGATCAATACTTAACTCAAAGGGAGGGTATGTTCAAGTTAATTAGAAGTAATCTACTATAATCTCAAAACATAATGGCCCAGCAAGCAAATAGGAAAAGAAGCGAAAAAATGTTCTCTGTAGGGGAATTAGTCTATGTGAAGCTACAACCTTATCGATAAAAATCAGTTCACAAACGAGTTTCTCATAAATTATCAGCAACATACTACGACCCTTACCCAGTTATTAAGAAAATTAGGACAATTACTTATGAATTACAATTACCTACCACTGTTGCAATTCATCCTATCTTTCACGTGTCCTGACTGAAGAAACATGTAGGAAATTATGTTATCCACTCTAATCTTCCCACTCCTTTGGATAGGTCCCTTCTGCAACCACAACAAATTATCAATAGAAGAATGGTTATAAGAGGAAATGCTGCAACAACCTAGTTCTTGGTTTTATGAAAAAACTTACCCTTGACAGAAGTGACTTGGAAATACGCTGAGGAATTTTGCTTGAGGTTTCCCGAGTTTCACCTTGAGGATAAGGTTAAGGTCATGTAGGGGGCATTATCATAGCTGGAAACGAATAAGTAGAAAACAAACAAAGGGGAAAGTGGGGTTCAGTTTTAAACCCATTATAACACTATGATTGTGTATTGTGTAGTCTTGTTTAAATAAGCATGCGTGAAGTTAGAATAGCCACGTGTGTGGTGCTACGCTGACAATAAAAATAGAGAAGGCTTTATCTTTAAATTCCCTAATAATTAAAACATAATTGAGAAGAAATATAACAGTAATGCAAGATTCGCTCCCTATTCCTCTCGTCTCTCTCTTTTTGTCCTCTTCTCAACATATATTGAGTGTGTACATCTTTCTGTTTCTTTCTATTCTTCCCCCTCCATCTTTCCTCCATTGTTATACCTTAAGGCTTATGGTTTTAACTTGCAACACAGAGGACTCCATCCCCTCACCGCCGTAAAAACGACACCAACACGAGAGCGATGACAATAGAGAAAGGAAAAAACAAAGAGCGGCAGTTTCAGATTTTGTTGATGGGATAGCGAGAGAGAAATTAGAGAAGAAAGGGAGTGATAATAATGATAATGCAGGAATGAGAGAGGGTGGGGGTTTGTTGGATGAGGATGAGATCAAGATGATGAAGCAGTTAGGGATTCCAACAGGGTTTAATTCGATTCAAGGGAAGCCGGTGCTTGGTGTGAATGTTAGTAGAGTTAGAGCTGTTACGAAATGGCAGCCTAGGCAGCATATGAATCGTAGAGGAAGGTTTAATCGGCCATTGCCCCTCGAGAGGAATCACTGATTTTTTTTTCACAAGGTGTGGAACTTTGACTAATTTTTTGTTTGTTTAAGTTTCATTGATTTTTTGTGATATGACTATAATCGTGCCATACATGCTACGTGGGGGGAAGGAAACCAAGACCTGGTCATGGGTTGCGGTGGTTATTTACAGTTATTAGTTTTGTTATTTTAAGTTGTTTCCTGATAAGTTGGGTATTCATGAGTGCTCATGACCACGTGTAAAGTGGAGCAATTCCATAATCATATAGTGGAGCATATTCCTATTTTTATGTTGAAGTAGTGGATGTTGTTATTCACTTGTAACTCTCTCGAACCCAAAGCCTATAAAAGTTGGTATACGATTGAGATGGGGATGTTATGAATGAAAATAAACCTTTCTTGTTAAATCTCTTTCTTTCTCCTTTACAAATTCTCTTTGTGTGATTGATACACATCAACTTGGTATCAGAGCCAGGTTTGGCTTATGGAGACACGAGCTAAAACAAACATGAAGTTTTGAAGCGAGGTGAGCGAGACCTTGGCTTGTTATGAGTCTGGAATCGACCAAGCTAACAACAACATCACCCACATTAACCATAGCATCGATCAGAAGAATACACATGGTTGTGGCTGAGTTGTAGGCCCTTTGTTTTGTCAACATCCAGAATTTCGTTGAACGAGATGTAAACTCATTTCTCAAGCTGAAACATCAAACCATCGAAATTCAACACAACCAGACCTATTTCCATCCACCCAACTTGTCATCCGAAATTTATCACAACCTAACATCTCCCATTCCAACCAAATCGTCAATCAAAACTACACACAACTTAAACTTGCATTCCTAAGATTTAATGGGGTTAGACCCAAACAGATGGATATATAAAGCTGAGCAGTATTTTGAATTCAAGAATATCCACCATCAATAAAGAGTTAAGCTAGCTTCCTTTCACTTGGAAGATGATGCCCTCCAATGGCACCGTTGGCTAAGTAAATTCAGGGGATATCTCAATTGGTCAGAATTCACCAAAGTTATGTTGCATCGTTTCGGACCAATAGACTATGAAGATCCTTCAGAGGCCTTCACTCGCCTTAAACAAACCACCACTGTCAACATTTATCAAACCGAGTTCGAGAAGTTGTCCCAGCACATTGATGACTTACCAGAAAACTACTTTGTCGGTTTTTTTATTACAGGGCTGCGTGACAAGATCCAATTGGATGTCAAAGTTAAACAGCCAAGAACACTACTAGATGCGATCAGAGTCGCAAGATTGGTAGAAGAGCGAAGCCAGCTGCAAAGAAAATCCACTTCAGCCTTTCGAACGACAAGAGTAGCAGCGCACTAGAAAAACAACCCAGTACATCAGTCGGCCTCTTAGGACCATCACCCATCACCAAACCAAACCAGACTTCACCAAGAGGTTTTAAAAGAATTACCAGCCAAGAGGCCAAGGATCGGCGAGCAAGAGGCTTATACTTCTATTGTGATGAAAAATTCATTATGGGACATAAATGTCAACGCCCACATCTCTTCATGATCAAGGACAATCCCACCGGTGACGAATTACAAGTTGACGATACCGTAGAAGAATTACCAGACACGGAACCAATTTTGAAAATCTCCTTCCATGCAATTTCAAGAACTAATCACCCCCAAACCATCAGAGTGATTGGTAAATTAAAAAGCCAAGATATTACCGTCTTGATTGATGGGGGTAGCACACACAACTTCCTCGATCAATCTGTAGTGTCAAGGTTGGGGCTGCCAATGATGCGTGAAAAAAAATTTCAGGTTATGGTAGCTAATCATGAGAAGATTGCATGTAGCGGACGATGTTTGGGCCTTACGATGATCATTCAAGGGTATACCATACAAACGGTTTTTTACATGCTTCCAGTGGCCGCTTGTTAGGTAATACTAAGGGTTCAATGGTTAGAGACCCTTGGTCCTATTAAAACGAACTACCAAAAACTAACAATGAGTTTCCATTAAGACGGAATCACCAAAATATTTCAAGGATTATATCAACCTCCACACAAAGTCTTGTGTGACAAGAAGCTTGCAAATTTAAAAGGCTTGGGATTTTTTTTACAGATTGTACCAGTTGAAGTAAATGAGAACTTCACAACTCATCTACATAACCTTACACAGCTCCTCACAAAGTTCCAACCAGTTTTCAATGAACCAACAAGCCTACCACCAAAGCGACCACATGATCATCACATACCATTACAACCGCACCAATCCCCTATTAGCGTCCGACCTTATATGTACCCACATTATCAGAAAAGTGAGATTGAGAAGATGGTAAGAGAATTTTTAGAATCCGGCCTCATTCAACCCAGTTATAGTCCATTTTCATCACCGGTGCTTTTTGTCAAAAAGGCTTATGGGAGTTGGCGTTTTCACATAGATTACAGAGCTCTTAATCATATCATAATAAAAGATAAGTTTCATATAGACGAACTAGTAGATGAATTGCATGACGCCAGGTATTTTTCGAAACTTGATTTGCGTTTAGGATACCACCAAATCAAAGTTAAAGAGGAGGATAAACCAAAAACCGCATTTCGAACACATGAGGGGCACTATGAATTCGTTGTAATGCCATTCGGCCTCACCAATGCCCCAGCCACCTTCTAAGGTCTTATGAACGACTTATTCAGGCCTCATTTATGGAAATTTATGCTGGTGTTTTTCGATGATATATTGGTGTGTAGCCACACATGGATGGATCATCTTTACTATCTCCACACGGTACTACAAATCCTGTCAACTAATCATCTATTTGTAAAAAAATTGAAATGCCTTTTGGATTCATGCAGTTAGACTATTTGGGACACTTGATTTCACATGAGGGAGTGTAAGTGAATCCAACAAAGACCAAGGGCGTGAACGAGTGGCCAATTCTGACCATGGCCAAGGGCGTCAGAGGATTCTTGGGATTAGTTGTGTACTACCGTAAGTTCATCAATGGGTTTGGCGGAATCGCAGCTCCACTCACCCGATTGTTGACAAAAGACGGATTCCATTGGAATCTTGAGACAATCGTGGCCTTCAATTAGCTCAAACAAGCACTGATGTCTCCTCTTATGTTACGCCTACCAGATTTCACACAACCTTTCATTGTTGAAAGCGATGCATGTGGGGTAGGAATCGGTACCATCCTAATACAAGAAAACCGTCCGATTGCTTTTTATGGTGAACCCTCAAAGGTTCATCACTTGCTCTGTCAACATATGAGAAAGAAATGTTGGCCATCGTGAAAGCTATCCGTAAATGGCACACATATCTCTTGGGCAAACCATTCATTGTTAGAATCGACTAGCGAAGCTTAAAATATTTTTTAGAGTAGAGAATTACGACTCTCACTCAAGCACGTTAGTTGCTAAAAATCATGGGATATGATTACACGATTCAATACAAAAAGGGGAAGGAAAATCAGGGAGTCGATGCACTGTTACGGGTCGCCGAATGGGCTTATTTGACCATCTCCATGCCAGTAGCTGATTGGTGGTCTATTCTCCAACAAAAGGTGTCCTAAAACCCCTTCTATTTGCAGTTCGAGAACCCAACTTCAGCTCAGGCTTAACAACTTTATTTTAAAAGTGATGGGGTTTGGTACAAAAAGGGACGTGTGTGCTTGAGCCCTTCCTCTTCTCTACTTCCTACCATTTTGGCAGAGCATCATACCTCTCCAACTGAGGGATATTTTAGGTACCACAAATCTCTCAATTGTCTCAAGAGAAGCTTCATTTGGTTGGGGCTACGTACCTCCGTTAAGGAGCATATCAAGAATTATGACGTCTATCAACGATGCAAGCATGAGAACACAAAATCAGCCAGCCTACTCCAACCATTACCGATTCCACTACAGGTATGGATTGACATTTCTATGGATTTTGTTGAAGGGTTGCCGGTTTTTCAAGGGTTTAATGTCATCATGGTGGTGGTGGATCGTTTGTCTAAATACGCTCATTTTGTTCAACTAAAACACCCATATACCACATCCTCAGTTGCTAAAGCTTTCATTGATCACATTGTTCACCTTCATGAAATGCCGAGATCAATCGTGAGTGATAGGGACAAGGTATTCGTGAGTTCGTTATGGAAAACTCTATTTTAATTGCACGGTACCAACTTGACGATGAGTTCTAGTTACCATCCGTAAACCGATGGTCAGACGGAGGTTGTTAATCACGCATTGGAATAATATCTACGTTGCTTTACAAGTAAACAACCCAAAAAATGGATGGAATGGTTATCTTGGGTTGAGTACAGTTACAACACTTCAGTGTATACTGCCACCAAAATATCCCCATTCGAGGCCGTTTATAGTGTCCCTCCTCCATCTCTGCTCTGTTATGTTCCGGGAACCACTAGAGTCCAAGTTGTCGATGACCTCCTCCGTAGTAGAACTTAGCTGTTACAGGATCTGCGCATCAATTTGAATGTTGTCGGGGATAGGATGAAAATTCAGGAGGATCAAAATCGTAGGGAAGTGGTCTTTAATGTCGGGATTAC
>Ga0307510_10012505_pt1 | contig 10066 bp, 6 predicted proteins | sample 12_EM_MG_FD_207224 | JGI IMG/M metagenome (GOLD analysis project Ga0307510, IMG submission 207224) | Populus trichocarpa ectomycorrhiza microbial communities from riparian zone in the Pacific Northwest, United States - 12_EM | ecosystem: Host-associated > Plants > Roots > Unclassified | place...
GTACTGTGCCGCCTTTCACAACCCAAGGCAAGCAACGGGAACGGCAATTATTATCCTAACTATGAAACCCTATAGGCAATCGATGGATTGCCGGTGTGCTCCGCAACCCCCCGGTTAAACATATATTGAAACAACTACGGTATCCGACCATTCCCGGTCTCTCTTGCAGTCTTTGCTCCAAAATGCACGAGCCACCGGTAACCTTCGCCATTGGTCATCAAGGTGCAGTTCCCGCGGTAATAGGCTACAAAAGTCAGAATCTCCATAGCCCTGGGGGTGCTTTGAAGCCTCGGATGTCGGTCTGCCAGACTCGGGAAAGCCGTAGCGCAAACGTTCTGCAGCCCAGAATTATACAGATAGGACGCGAGAGGTCTTGAAATATCCCAGAGGCCGAAGGAGGTATCCAGAGGTAAAGGCAGCCCGTAGATCATTCTTGACTTAGGCCTTGAAGCATGCATATTTCCAGATATGGCTTAGAGAGCCCCACAGCTATATTCAACATTAATTCCGGCACAATTGTCTGCAACACGGTCTGCAATGTTTAGTGCGCTATCGATAAGCCTCTAGGCCAACTTGGCGTGCACTATCTCTGGTCTCCTTGGAAATGAGATCACTTCAAGAACAAACTACCTCCACTTATCTCACAGCCTGCCCGGTCCAAATCAGGCAAGCACCGATCTGGGACGGTGCATATGTCTAACAATGGTGGGGCGAGCTGAGCTGTCAGTGCACCTTGTACTGGGTGACTTTGCTCGACCCGAAGATCACCTTGGGAACTCAAATAACTGAACAGAGTGCTAGATGGTCCAAAATTTCCTTCCCTGGAAGAGAAGCGGGAGACGCAGCAAACGGTAAGCCGTTCAACCCCTCGGAAAGACATAAAAAACGAAAATAAAAAAATACCAAGCCTTACGAGGAGAAGGAGCCCGCCCAACGGCACAACACACGGACCAACCACCGAAAAAATCCCGCGGCACCGGCTGAATAGCCAAGAAAAAAAATTAGAAACTGGCAACCCGAGTGACCCAAATCTCCTCCTCATAACCTCATCACTTCCCGTCACTCACCTTTCCTACCCGAAATCGAAGTCGCTCACAAATACCCCCCACCAACCACGGAGGGTGTTCGGAACAAGATTAGCGAGCTCTCCTTATCTTCCTAACTCAGCTCTCTACCGCCCACACACCGGACATTTCCTTATCCGGAAATGGTTCGGCTCACTGCAATGATAGTGACTAGCCAAAACTGCAATTCACTGATAGTATTCAACCGAGCTCGTTGGCAGAAGCCAAAACAGGCCACTTCGCTCATGGCTACGGGCAGGGGAGAAGCCCGAGTCTCTTGGCTGTTCAGTGGAAATCGTGAGCGCAAAGTACGAATCCTTCCTGCAGATTCATTCCGCCGATGACTGTTCCTTCTGTCCCCAACTTTACGCTTTCTGCTCGGATATGAGGAGGGACGTAGCGTTGAGGTATCATACGTGAGACTTTTTTCGTGTTATCGTACGATGCTTCCTCACTGCTGCAAGCTCAAAGAGCGGTTCTCAAGCCAAGCCCGAAACTACGAACCCCTTGATCAGGTGTGGCACTGGATGGGAGGGGCAGCCTGGCGATGTATCGTGCAGGGTGATCGAACGATCATAGTTTGTCACTCGGTAACTAGCTCTGGTGATAGGGGTCATTCGGGGACCAAGTAGAGGCCAAAGCGCGCCAGAAGCGAAGGCTTCCGAGCCATCACCAACCGCCATGGGACCATAGGAAAAAATAAAAAAACCATAACAGCACCCGCACAAAAAATATAAATTATACTTCAGACATGCTAAATATCTTCAAAAAAAAAAGTTCCAAAGCTGAGTTTCAAGATATTTGTGGAAATATAGTGGCTCGAAAAACTGCAACCCTGGTGCGTTTTGGCATCTGTCCGGTTACCAAACGACCCCTATTGACTCTCCCACTACCTATCCCCGAAATCTACTAGTGCTTACATTTCTAGACAGTCCTAACACAGCTTGAAAATGCAAAACTGGTAGTCCACTCAAGTAACATCTCAGGGGAAACCGCCACCCAGTCTTTCGGGCAAAAACACCCCAGCAAAAAGAGCAGTTAGAGCAGTCATCAACCACCGTGGCAATACCAGCTCCCATGAACCCCCAACACAAACCAAATCATCTCAAAAACCTCCTCCACCTTATAGTATACCCATCAAGATATCTCCTCCTCGCAAGTTCCACTTCCACATCCTCCCTACCCCCCAGCCCACCAATGCACCCATCACCCCCAACTCCATGCCCACACCCACACACAAACCCAAACCCCGCACACCGCCGCTCTCTAAACTCGCCATCGACAGCACACTCCATACGACATCCCACGATGTGAGGAAACCTCCTCCGAACACTCCCACTCCCAACATACCGAATCCCAGACCTCGGGATCCGAGGTCCCGCAGCGTGCTCCCATTCGCACACCTCACGCCGCCGCTCATCTCGATAGTATCTTTCATCCTCGATATAAAACCCACCACCGGACCAGTCGACGTCCGTGTCGGAACACGAGAGTTGACGAGGGAAATTTGGTCCCCACTCTTCCCTATGGTGCCCCCCAGGCGATCGGACTACCTGGTGATCTCTGCCGAAGGGAGCGTGGCAATTGTCTTCATGGCTGTTCCGAAGCGCCCAGCCTGCCCTCCGATCATCGGGGGATAAACACCGGTCTGGTGCTGAGTTTCTGCGCTGATCGTAGCGATCGAAGGTAGTGCTTGAGTCGCTACGCGCCACAGAGCTCCTTGACAGAGGGCGGTCCGAGAATGGTGAGTATCTGCTATCGTTCATCTTGAACTGACTTGGTATTCTCCCTTCCTGACTTCCTTTCCTTCTTCAATGAATCCTAAGGAAACTTTTGAAACAGAAAAGGCCTCGTGTTGATTATTTGTATTATAACATGTCAATTCCGGAGAGCCCCTTATTCACACACACTCACCAGTACATACAGTCCGGTGCCCAATTCCGTTCGCAAAACTCCAAAGCCAAGGCAAGCACAAATCCGCTCATGACCTCCCTCACAAGTGGCCGTTATCGGAAAGATCTGCTTGTTGTCAAATGCGGGGACCCTTCCGATCTGACAAACTGCCCCGCGAACTGGGATCTGCAACTATACGTTGCCCCCCCCCCAGTCTAGCAAACAAACAAAACAGGGTGAATACATGCTGATTCCCGCGCTTGCGCAAAATCTATCACCCTCGCTTGTGACGTCTTTCCGGCACTTTGGATCACCGGGGGCGAGATCAATCAATTACTCTTCGAGAACTAGGTAAGCTATTGTAGAAGCCACATTTCCCCTTTCGAAAGAATCGAGTGAGATGCTGTGGATTAGATGGGAGTGTTTATCGGATATTGTATGCCGGGGTTTACAAGGGTCAGAGAACCCCTGTTTGACTAACACTTCGCGAAGCCACGTTAGCTGAGGGAGGGCTGGAATACCTAAAGAGGAAATCTGATCTCAGTGGCTCACTAACTTCAGTTAAAGTCGATTGATAGATCGTTTGATTCGGGCTTAAGGACCGCTTGGGACCACACATCTACCGAGGCATTCTATCAATTTGAGAGAGGTGATGCTCTAGTTGAAAAAGCTCACCAGACGGTATCAAGTCAGTTTCAGAGGCAGATTCTGAAGACTCGATTCTCCATCAAGAGTTGTAGCAATGCCCCCTATTGATGATATAAAGCCAATGATGGTTATGCGTTTATGCAAAATTATTAAAGGCAGCAGCCACGAACGTCCAGTCTTTTATGTTTCTCGCTCTCGTACCGCCTGCCTACAAAAGAGGAGTGAATTTCCACAAAACACATCAATCTCTAACGATCCCCCCTTGCGGGTAACATTATCTAGCCCGTTGATGAGCGTGACACTCATGCGCTTCCCGAATAAATGCATCAACAGCGCATAAATAATTGAAGGGATAATCGCCTACTCGGATGAAAATCCTCTAGGATAATAGTTGTGCCGATCATGCCTTTTGGCTACCCAGAGACTCAGCTTAACGCCAACCTCCTGAATCGTATCCATTTCCCCGAAAATGGATCCATGGCTTGGCGGCCAATGCCGCCAACACCCTACCCTCTTCAAGGGAAAAATCAAGCGTCAGTTCCATCAATTCAAAAGGGGCTCAATTAGCATTCGAACACCAACCGGTGAAGACAGCATCTACTCTATGTAAGGTATTCCGCTTCCCATTTTTCCAAAGACCATGAGTTCCTATCCCACGAGCTGAATATACCCGCAATAACGTATTCTAGGGGGGCTAGTATCTGTGCCTGCTATCGTGGAAAACACACTAGAACCCCTCGTTTCATACAGTATAGGATTTCCTACCGCTCATTCCCAGGGAAGGGCCCGAGTTGATCATCCCCAAAGCTAGCCTAGCCCAAATTTTCACCCCCCTCAAGCTAAGCCAAGTGACACGCGATTATTAGGCCATGCGAGGGAACCCCTAAAAAAGTGACTCAACCAATAACTAAAGGGACTTATAGCGAGTACAGGGGCAACAACCCTCTGGCATCATCATCATCATCATGTCCCAACAGGCCAGAGCAGCCAGTAAACGAAGCCGTACCCCCGTAATGTATGATGAGAGGAGGCTTCTGGACTCATCACTCGACGAGTATAGCGCGAAGGAGGACTGTCCGAACATGGGCTTCAACCCTCAGATCCGCATGCCACGAGGAACCGAGTGATTATCGGTGATATACAGTGTTGGTTTTCCTCATTTACCAGATATTATGCCACATTCCGGCGATTCCAGATGGATCGGTTGGGCTCGAGAGTAGGCGTGCGCCTGAATAGCCTTGAAAGTAGAAATCGGAACTTACTTTCCCGTAACACTAGAAGGTATTCACTTCGTAAACGTGTGCCCCTCAAACCCAAACAACTATCCCCGTGAGCCCCTCTTCCTTACCTAGAGGACGCCTAGCAAGCCTAACAATCATATTATTTCCAACAGAAGCTCCCTGAACGCAAAGAGGGCACACCACAGACCGCGCGCTGGGGGCCGGTGGGAAAGAGGTCAGTCTATTCGCTAACTGGTAAGCCTTGTTGACGGCGTCCAGCCTTGCTCCCCCAGAGAATGGCGTTTCTTGATAAATCTTGAGCTCGGACGGATTTTGAACACTAGTTGTTGTGGTCAGGCATCGATGTTGTCCGTTGCCAGCTGTCCCGATCAACTGTGCGTTTCTCATTCCAGATCTGTTGACCAATGATCGTAAGTCCGATGAACAGGTGATAGGCTGATGAACGATGGGGTTAACTGAGGAAGGTTGAGAAGCAATAATAGAAAGAAACACGTTTCCGATCAAATACAACAAGTAAATAAAGTCAAACTCCAATGCGCTTAGCGACAAAGAAACGAATTGAATTAGAGTTATGTCATCTTACGTCGCATTGTGCTCGTACGCATGATGGATGCCCAGTCAGTGGGCCAAAGGGTTAAGCAAACCAGCGTTAAAAACGTCGCGGATGCGTAATCCGAACAAGATGGAGCAACGCCCAGATTGTCTGCCTCAATAGCAGAAATCGTTGGTAGGATCCAGGCGATGGAACCTGGGTTCCAACTACGATCCCGAGTAGCCCACCAATCGATTAGAATCCTTGGAAAGCTGCTAAGATGTACCGTGCGCGAACACACAGCAAAGACACGAAGTTTGGGGATTGGGGTATGGCAGCACGTTGATAATTCATGGGACACATACGGTGCAATTACGATGCTATAACACGATGTGGAGACAATATCAGTGGTGTTTCCAATACCTCTACTTTCGCCTCCCAGAATTTGGTCACAGAGGACCTTTGAAGAATCAATACCGAGACCGGAAACTCACCTCAACTCGCCCCAGTTCCCCTCCTCATCTCCCACAAAATCTTGGACCCGAAAACCCCCACCCTTGACCTATGGGAGGCATCACCCCGCCTACCCCCTCCGAGAATTGGGAACAGGACTTCCTTCTTACAACCCTCCACTGCCCCACTAATCAAAACTACCGTAATCCGGTTCCTCACACTCAAAAGCCAAAACTTACCCGATCATAAGCTTTTCCCAATCAGACAAGAGCACCCGAACACAACTACCGTACTACGATCCTCCTTTGCCCGAACCCCCTCCCGAGGAAGGGGGGAGAGAAAAGAGGGTTTGCTTTTTCACTAGTTACAATAAGTCAACGCTTTTAGAAAATTTAATGAAAAAAAATAAAAAAAGCTCACCATCGGCGGCGATCGTAGCCCGTGATGGCTTTGATGGAACCTGCGTGGGAAGGTAATGGGTCCCGCAGTTTGTTCTGTTCAGACAGAAGAAAAAGTTCTCCCCAAAAGTTCAGTATGCAGCATAACGCATGCAAGCCCTGGTGGTGTTCATCTCTTCTACATAATAAAGCTACTGTAAGGTGGATCGCTTCTTCTGCCGCTGTTCTGGAAGGCGGTACTTGTAGAGAGTCCCATGCTTCCCTACCTACCTGAAAGTTCACACTACTCGAGCACTCTGTGTGAACGAGTGATACTGGCGCACAGAAAATTGAAAGCACAGACCTACCGAGGGCTCCCGGATTGTATGGTCGATATTAATACTACATTGCCAGTTTCGCCGTACCCGAGGGAAGATGAGGGGTGGGATACGGTAAATACCGTAACGTTAATAGATGGATAGATGCGCCGGTCTGTTGCCGTGGTTGATATGGGAATTATCGAGGGAGGACAGTTGGTTGGTGGGTTGGCGGTTGGTATTTTCTGAGCGCGGCATAAATTTCCTAACCAGTATGGGTCCCTACGACGTTTCCCCGCGGCTTCTGGACTGCTTCTGCCTCCTACTTTGAGACAACTGTCTGTTCTAAGTACTAGTAGGTCGGGCACTCGTCCGGCCGACCGCCCGAACTTTTCCAACGCCGAAACCCGATATTCTAGCGTAAGTTAACCAAAATGTAAGTGATGCATTACGGCATCCATCATGAAGTCGTTCGCTTCTCTGTTCGTTTTCGTGGCAAACTATCATACCAGTTATGCACTTCATTGCACACCAATGGGCAAAAGTTCCCCGAAACGTTTTTCTCCAAACAAACAGCATTGTGTCCATTCAAAATCGATAGCCTCGCGCTAACCTTTATCTAGCCGCGTGCCCCCGTCTCGCCTTCTCAAGCGCTGATTACATATAAATAAATAAGAAAAGAAAGAAAAAAGAAAGGAAGAAACTCTTTCCCCCTGACTTCCCCTCTCTCACCATTGTTTGCCGGGGAGGGGGGAACTGAGAGGGAGGGTGGTGATGCGCGGTGAAGTTGACTCCTCCTCAACTGCCGAAGCCTCCCCCTCCGCCGTTGAAATAAAATAATACGGTACATGAAGAACTGGAGGTAACCGCAACATGTGTGTAACCTGACGTGAAAATTGTGTCACCAATAGGGAGCACACGCGCACACACACTTTGGAGTTTGAAATCACAAAATTCGGGATTGGAAGTGTGGAGTGGAATGGGTGAGTGAGGTGAGGAGGAGGAGGAGGAGGGGACGGGTGGGCAAAAAGCCATTGTCGCTTTGCGGGATGAAGAAGAAGGGAGGGTGTTGAACTGTACCGACGATGGGGCCAGGCTTACTACTCGGCAATGGGACATTGGGAATATGATATTTTGTGTAAGGGTGGAAGTTGATGATACTAACGTGAGCGATCTGGATCTGGGATTTTACTTGTGCATCGGCTTGGAGTTGCGGTTGGATGAGCGGAAACGAGACGAAGCGAGGTTGATTGATTGATTGATTGATTACCTTTTTTCCTTTTTTCCTTTCTCTTTTTTTTTTGCTTGTTTTTTGATAGGAGTGCAATATTGAATGCGGAGTACATAATATGTGACTGGGAAGGTGAAGAAGAGGATGGAGAATTGGGGAATTTTCAATTGGCATTGCGATGACTGTAATCACTGTAGCTTAGGCTACCATAGCTGCGAGAGATCGATCATATGAGGTTTAGTTGTAAGCAGGCAGGAAGAGTCCTCCTTTTTTCCTTCTCCTCCTCCTCCTCCTCCTCCTCCGCCATCAGCTCCTCCTCCATCAGCTCCTCCATCAGCTCCTCCATCAACCCTCGATTACGGGGAAATATGTTTCTTTATCAATAGCTACCATATATGATTTCCTGCGATACGCAGCAATGTTATACAAGAACCGCAGACTTTAACTCGCGTGACCATCATCACCAATTCCTCATCCCTTCACTCACTCACTCGCTTGTTTCTTCTCCATCACATTGCACCGGCCAGTCTGTCAGTAGACGTTAGCACGAAACGCCAACCGAACAGCGTTGGTGCCGGTACCCCCCGCTTAAACTACAGCCTGACTAAGCCTGGAAAGGATACTTCACACGATATCACACTCAAGTAGGTTACTCCTATTCATGGCACTCAACACAGTTTTGAACCGCAGGTTCTCCGCGGTAATTATTTTTTCCCCTCTCTTAAGCTGAGGTATGGGTAGCGACATGGACATGGATATGGAGATTGATACGTACCGGTACGGATATGGGCAGGGTAAGGGTTTGGTTCTTGGTTTCGTTTCTCAAAGTGCCGACTGATTGATTGGGGGGGGATTGATTGGTTGCGGGCGGCCCGATAAAGCGGTGGTGACAACTTTATTGGAGGTAAAATGTACTAGTACTCGCAGAACACACGAGGCATGGTGGTACCGGTAGTTTTTGGGGATAGAGATGGTAGGGAGAGGCCGTCTTGAGATATGAGCCGGTACGACCAACTAACCAACTATGAAACAGTTACGGTAATGGTCAATAGGGCTCAATGTCTATCGTAACAGGTACCGACACGCATTTAAATCTATTGTGCCCTGCTATTGATTTCGGAGGTTTGTGCTCGCACTTGTCCTAGGATAGAAGCACCTGAAAATAGGGATTAAAGAAACAATATATGGCAAAAAAAATCCAAATAAGCAGGCCTCTAAGCGGCAGTACAAATATATATCCCCTCCCCCCTTATTTTCGGGTACCTCTGGCCTGGGACGAGCGCAGTATCGTACAGCAGGCGATCATTTGCAATCAGGTCTCTCAGCTGTTGGAAAGCGAATCTCTAACTTAGTAGTTACCCGGCTAGAAACCCCTCAATCCCTCACACTCTTCCACCCCAATACTTCTGCAACACTGCTGCTCTCATACTACGACAAGTACTGAGTTGTACTACCACTACCCCTCTCTCCCCGGTGTTCCCACCACCCTTTTTTTTCACCACCCCCGAAGCAAACCCATTGATATCAATATCGGCCGTGCCGAGGCCCGAACCTGTACAAACTATATCAGACAATTTATACCCTTTGTAAGGTGGCCTCTCACATAGTATGATAGCGCCATTGCGGACTACAATACGGTAGCGCCATCATCCCAGGCCACCAAAGAGCAATTGGGAGTACCCAACCTGCCCTCTGGTGATTGCTACTTAGCGCTCTGCAACGTTACTCCATACGAACAGCCTGGGGGTAATGGTATATCGACCTGTGCTCTCTAGGTTCGCTGTGCACACTGGGGAAATTGCTTCCCCGTATAGCACTCAACTATTGCGACAAACCCCTAGCCAACTACAAGGGCCGGTTTACTAACTAACTAATTATTATCTAACCAACCAGCCAACCAACTAGGCCCATTCAAATGACTTCTTCCTTCGATCAAGATCAAGGTTTGGCAAACCTCCCACCATAAAAATTCTACCACGTTGGGTTTTTCATCTGGGGACCGGGATTTAATAGCTGAAGTAATCGGACAATAACTGAGCAATGTTGCCCCGTCTATTAACCTCAGTATATTACCATCCTATCATCTGGTAGAACCCGTAGACAGATGGTTTCCCCGACCTCGACGGGATGCCTGCGCTAGCGCTTGACATTGTGAATCATCATGTTATACTCGGCTTTTCTTCCTCTTATTCCTCTTCTCCTCCCTTCTTGCTTGATACTACTATACATGCTGGCACAACGGCGGGAAGCAAACATAGCTATTCCTGGGGAAGAGGAGCAGGTAATGATGGTCACTGCGATGCCGAGGGT
>Ga0307510_10012506_pt1 | contig 10066 bp, 11 predicted proteins | sample 12_EM_MG_FD_207224 | JGI IMG/M metagenome (GOLD analysis project Ga0307510, IMG submission 207224) | Populus trichocarpa ectomycorrhiza microbial communities from riparian zone in the Pacific Northwest, United States - 12_EM | ecosystem: Host-associated > Plants > Roots > Unclassified | place...
GGTGTTATCCATGTGCTCAAGTTTAATCACCATTGTCGACATAGACGGGTCGCGAGTGGTCCGGTTCTCCCACTTTTCTGTCAAGGAATACTTGACATCCGCAAGGCTTGCCAATACTGGGGAGGGTTTTTCCCGGTATCACATTCTTCCTCACTCAGCACATGTGATCCTCGCAAAGGCATCTCTGAGCGTCCTTTTAGCGTTGGACGACCAGGCTGACAAGGACACTATGAAGGATTTCCCCCTTGCCATCTACGCAGCTCGATACTGGGTCGACCATGCCCGGCTCCCCGGTGTGTCTTCGAGAGTCAAAGACGGGATGGAGCGTCTGTTTGACCGCGAAAAGCCGTACTTTGCGACATGGGTATGGATATACGATATTGACTATCCATTCCGAGAAATGATGTTTGCGGCGCGTCCATCACCACCGAAGGGTACCCCTTTATACTATGCTACGCTATGTGGATTCCGTGACCTTGTGGAACACCTGATCATTACCTATCCACGGGACATCAATGCCAGGGGTGGATTCCATTCTACTCCGTTGCATGCTGCGGTCAACAAAGGACACATCGATGCTGTCGCGCTACTTCTCGAACATGGTGCGGACATGGCGACCTGGAATACAGACAATTGGAGCCCACTGGACGAAGCAGCCCTCAGAGGGCGTCTGGATGTGGCAAGGTTGTTGCTTTACCATCACGCGGATGTCAATTCTCGGGACAACATGGAGAGAACCCCATTGTTTTTGGCCTCACAAGAGGGAGAACTGGAGGTTGCACGGGCATTACTACAACATGGCGCAGCTGTGGACCCCCGTGACAAGGATGGTGTGACGCCATTGATACTTGCATCGCAACATGGACATTTGGATGTCGTGCATTTGTTACTCGAGAACTACGCAACTGTCGACTCCCGTGAAGACGATGGCTGGACGTCATTGATGGTGGCATCGCAAAAAGGACATTTGGATGTCGTGCGTTTGTTACTCGAGAACAGCGCAACTGTCGACTCCCATAAAGACAATGGCTGGACCTCATTGATGTCGGCATCGCAAAATGGACATTTGGATGTCGTGCATTTGTTACTCGAGAACCGCGCAACTGTCGACTCCCGTAAAGACAATGGCTGGACCTCATTGATGTCGGCATCGCAAAATGGACATTTGGATGTCGTGCGTTTGTTACTCGAGAACCGCGCAACTCTCGACTCCCGTCAAGACAATGGCTGGACCTCATTGATGGCGGCATCGCAAAATGGACATTTGGATGTCGTGCGTTTGTTACTCGAGAACCGCGCAACTGTCGACTCCCGTGAAGACGATGGCCGGACCTCATTGATTTTGGCATCGGCAAATGGTCATTTGGATGTCGTGCGTTTGTTACTCAAGAACAGCGCAACTGTCGACTCCCGTAAAGACAATGGCTGGACCTCATTGATGTCGGCATCGGCAAATGGACATTTGGATGTTGTGCGTTTGTTACTCGAGAACGGCGCAGCTGTCGACTCCCGTGCAGACAATGGCTGGACCTCATTGATGCTGGCATCGCAAAAAGGACATTTGGATGTCGTGCGTTTGTTACTCGAGAACGGCGCAGCTGTCGACTCCCGTAAAGACGATGGCTGGACCTCATTGATGATGGGATCGCAAAATGGACATTTGGATATCGTGCGTTCGTTACTCCAGAACGGCGCAACTGTCGACTCCCGTAATGACGATGGCCGGACCTCATTGATGGTGGCATCGCAAAATGAACATTTGGATGTCGTGCGTTTGTTACTCGCGAACGGCGCAGCTGTCGACTCCCGTACAGACGATGGCTGGACTTCATTGATGGCGGCATCGCAAAATGGACATTTGGATGTCGTGCATTTGTTGCTTCAAAATGGCGCAGCTGTAGACTCCTATCACAACGACAACCTGACTCTTTCGAGTGGTACGTAACGATATCCATCCCATCCTGCACAACAATCCCATGACCACCATGCAGATTCAAATCCAAGTAAACAGAACTTCTGCACTTCTCTCCATCTCGCATCGGCCGACGGGCATCCCACTACTGCCGAACTACTCATTCAGTCTGGTGCAAATGTTAATTCGCGGGGTCAAAACCAAGAAACCCCGCTGCATCTTGCATCATCCAACGGGCGCCTCGAGATTGCAAAACTGCTACTCGAATCTGGTTCAAATATCGATTGTCAAAACAGCGATGGTTCCACACCGCTACACCATGCTGCCCAATTTGGACATCTCGATGTCCTGACACTGTTACTCAAGTCAGGTGCAGACGCCAACATTCGTACCATAAACGATGCGATTCCTTTAGACATGGCAGACCGTAATGGGAGACTTGACGCGGCAACAGTATTATCTGAATGGATGGGTGTTGTGGGTTCTCAGGGCCTCACCGATACCGGTCTAAACACAGCATCACAGGACCCCCATCCCAGAGTTACGCAGCCATCAATTGACTGCGGAAAAGGTGCAAATAGTTCTGACAAGGGGACTTCATTGTGCACCGCATCGAAGGAGGAGGATATTGAGACTGTCCGGTCATTACTCGAGAGCGGCACGGATGTCAACGAACGGGACGATCTTCACCGTACTCCGGTGATTTATGCGTCTTGGAGGGGAAGCGTTGAAGTTGCCAAGTTGCTAATCGAGTATGGCGCGGACGTGAACTCCCATGACGGCACAGGCTGGGCATCGTTGCACGTGGCGTCACTAAATGGCCACTTGGACGTTGTGCGGCTGTTGCTTGATCATGATGCTAATGTGAATGTAGGGAGACACGACCGGTGGACGGCATTGCATTTAGCATCACAGCATGGTCACTTCGAGGTTGTCGAGCTGCTCCTTAAGCAACGGGCGAATGTTGGAGTCCGGAATGACGACGGCCGGACACCATCACAGGTAGCTTTGCGGTCGGGAAAACGGAATATTGTGCGACTATTGTCAGAATACGATATACATGACCTGTAGGCTAGTGTTGATAAGACGGGATAGTTGTATGGATTCGAATATACTTTTTCTTGGTGGGTCGAAGTGGGTGATCGATAATAATGGTCTCATCTCCATATGCCGATGCCCGAGGACAGTGTTGTGCTGGTCGACGATGGTGAAAAGCGAACTCCCAGCCCTTAGAGCAATGCCACCTTATATTTGTCCTAGATTATTTTCCGTAGCTCTCGTTCATTCGATAGACTGAACCGCCCCAACGATGATTGGACGCAGGCTACGATGAACAGAGCCCCCAAATATGTTCGACGAGGTCGTCGTCTAGAGTCCCTGTACCAAATTTCACCAGGTGAATGTTATGAGAAGGGGAGGAGCTCTCTGTCCAAGTAAGGGCTGGTTAATCACACAGATTTTTGACGTAAAAAATCCCACCAACCGATTAGGATGCGGTCGAGTTGAATCGGCCCAATCCCAAGGCCATGGTATATCTGTAATCGCAGGCTAGCAGCGGACTGTCTTGTCGCACTAATAAAAGTAATGTTGATGTGAAATCGAGTAGCGAGCGCGAAGGAGCGTGTGAGCGGGAGCTGTGTAACGAGCACTTCAGTTGGGCTCTGGGAAGCACACACTGAGGGTGCCGTCACACAACTACTAAAGATATTTAAAGAACTACAAAACGGATGCTAATTAAGCTATGTACTGTATCTGGACCTGGACCAAGCAGACTGTCTACAAGTAAGGTATACTAGCACGCTGCGCACCGGCAGCGCGCGCTGTGTGGTCGTGATCCGGTGGTCCTGGCCGGCCGCCACTTCCGCGACATGTCTTCAGTCAAATCTGTTGACAGCACCAACAGCAACGACGCAGAGAACGGCAGGGGACTCGCGCTGTCCCATTAAGTTCGTACTCTGCGGCCAGATCACTCTCCTCCTCGCGGAGCCCTCTTTGAGCCACGTGAGCTCGACCTGCTTACTCGTGACGGAGCTGTCCGCGTTGTTCAAGGCTTTGGCAAGGAATATTCACGCGGCGTCAAGGTGGTTGAGGTTCTTTGCGTGTTGCTCGGCCGAAGGCACGCTGGGTGGACACGTCGAGGACGTGCATGCGGCATTGAGGACGCGCGCAAGGGCTGCAGGACTGCAATTTGATTAACAAGACCAGGTGCTTGGTAAAGAAGAAAGGGGCGTACCCTTCATATTTGTGTGGGACTTTTCGAGGTCTTTCCTTCACTCGGCCGACTCGTTGTCGATCCGATCGTGGACGGCAGAGATGGTCATGCAGTCGTCCTTTGGGTCGACAACACCCATTATCCTGTGTATGTTCTTTCTGAGAAAAGTCATGACGATAGGATTGGATCCCACAGACTAGGACATACGTGACCCCCCGAAGAGTATCTAGGGCCATTTCCCTCATCGCTGTGATCGAACAACAGTCCGAGTTGCACATCAACGAATGGACCCTCATGTGATTACCACAAGTGTCTGACGTCATGTTGATAGGTGACATGCGGGTGCGAATTAATCACATAATCCGCGCTCTGCCACGGTTAGCTGGTGAAGATCGGCACATTTCGCAATTGTTCACGTATGTTTGAGATCATCGGGGAGCAGCAAACTCGTCCTGGTGCCATGCCCCTCGTGAACCACCCAGGCCACCCTGACGAACCAGAATCCTCGATCACCGTGGCCACCAACAGGAAACCCTCCTGAGCCTCTGTGATCACAACCACTCGATCGCGGCTGCGTGCATTTTAATCACCCACCGTACATCTTCGACCCGCAAGCCTCCTGCTGTATGGTATGCTAGGTGGGGTCATGAATCTCCTTGCCAAGGCACTGACAACGTCTGTGCTTGCTGATCTTATTTTCTGTTACAGTAAGAGCCCCGAGCTGTCAAAAATGTACATCGGAGAGTCAGAAGCGAACATCTGGCAAATGATCCAGAGCGAAGCAGCTGGAAGAGCACCTTTTCGCAAATGCGAGGTTGACTGAACAGAAAGCTGTAGAAATACCGGGGATAAAGCAGCCTGAGTGCAGTCCAAAGGTCAAGCCGATTTGAAAGAATGTGTAGTATGTGTATTACGCCAGAAATTCAAGCGCAGAGAGGAGTGAAGGAGGCAAGGCACTGATGGTGTCTTTTGTAACACAGAGACGATGTGCCCATGAGAACATACGTCGTCGATCTTTGCATGTCGGTTTTGGTTGCTCTCAGTTTGTGTAGCCTGAGTCCTTCGATGGAAGGACTCACTACTTTTCGACCCGTGGTTTGAGGTGGCCTCTTTGTCCTTCCCTGAGTTTTTCTTAGTTGGTGCTTTTGCTTGAAATAAATTAGCAGCCATGTTAAGTGTACAAGGAGAAGACAAGATGTACTGGCCACTCAAGACGCAGTTGAGCATGTCGCATCATATGTTTAAGTAAATAAATAGACGTGCCACGTCTTTTTTTGCATTGGAGTTTGTTCTCCATGGCCAGTTGCCACAAGACATTACATAATGTGCTAGACACTACGCGAAAAGTAAAAGGTAATATGTGAATGGAGGTATCTAGAAGGACTACAGTAGAGATAGATGTGTGCATAGGTATGATGCCAGCGGAGCATCAACCTCTGAAATCTGAGCACTCAGGGGGCAGGGGGCAGAGCAGGGTTCGGGTGATGTGGAGGGAATTCGCACGTTTTCGACCTCCATCTTCGGTGCGGAAGATGAATGGGAGGGAAGCGGTGGTGTCGAATATGGATAGGCAGGGTGTGTTGTGAAGGGGGGAGAATAACAGAATATGGTAGCGTGCGTTGGGCCGTCAAGGTAGTTCCTCCGTGTGGCTGCACAGACAGGTCATGTTGTCTCCAGCAGTGGGGCAGAAATGGGCAGAGTAATCTGCGCTGGTGGGTGGTGATTTGAATGGTAGCAGTAAAAAGCCGGCGACTCCGGCATAATACTCCCAGGATGAAAGGGGGCGGTGTGGTTCCGGTAGGTGATTGACAAGAGTGCCAGGCCGGGGAAGTGTGGCAGAGGGAGAAGAAGTCTTGTCTCCAGCTGTCGAAGGCTTTCTATTTTGGTGTGGTGCTCGGGGGGGGCAGGAGCCTGTGGGGGGGAAGGAACCAGGGAGAGAACCGGGGAGAGTGGATGATCCCGCGGCCAACACCATACCCGCATCTGGGCCACACATGGTCATTTCTGTAACCATTCTGTCCCCAGCATCCGCAACCTTACCTTCGGTTGTAACTGGACATGTCTCAAGGGTATCCACAGGAGGGGTGGGGTTGCTAACAACCACTCCAGCGTCATCCCCAGTGCAGGGTCAGCCGACTCAGAATCTGTGGAAGCGCCCCCCGAGGGGGTTCCTGTGTGGTGTTGGCCGTCCCAGTGCCCTTGGGCGGGGTTACATCCAGTCCGTGCGTCCGTTGGGGTTGGGAGGCCGTGGGTAACATGCGGGAAGGTCAAGATTGGGGCCGGCGGTCTATGTTCGATGGTTCCGCAGAAGGTAGTTGAGCCACCATTTTGGAAGCCCTGAACGGTGTCCCTGCCGGGAAGGTGCGGCCACTTGACTGGGTATCCCAGGAACTCGATGCGCTGTGGGTCATCCACTGCGAGAGGAGGGGTGTAACTCTGGAGGAGAAACGTAAGAATCTGTGCTTTTTGAGAGACGGAACATGTGGTCAGAAATGGCCCTGTTTGGGGGGAAGACCCGAAGCGGGCAGTCAAAGACGTAGCTGAGGTGTGTGTCTAAGCCGTCAGCCAGTGCCGTGAAGGCTCCTTTCCGATTCCTGGCCCGGCGCGATCCGTTCTGGATGAGTCGTGTCCCCTGTAAAGCAGGAAGGACGCAACAGGGTAGTCGGGGCGAGGAATGAGTTGGATGAATAGGGAGAAGTCCGGGTCCGATAGTGAGGCGGCTGGTCTGCTAAAAGGAAGGAGCTCTTCGTTAGGTTTGATGTGTGCGGTAACCGATATATGTGGGTTGGACCAGGAGCAGGAGGGGTGGGCGGAGGAATAGTACTGTAGAAGCGTCTCAGGTATGAGCAGAAGTAAGGAGGACAGATTTAAGGTGGCCAATAGGCAGCCTGATCGAGAGAAGGGAGGGTGCGTAGTAGGGAGGCGGATAAGCCTGTCGCTGTAGAAGTGTCGGAGTTTCTGGAGTGTTTAAAGAACTGCGGAAATGGCGCAAAGGTGGGGCAGTGCAGAAATAGCCGCTGATTGACTGCGTCGTTCTGCGACGTGAAGGGGCTTCTGAGGGACTTGGGGAGATCAGTACGTGAGAATAGGGATAACAAGTTCCGCCAATAACACAACACGTTTGTGGCTGAAAACTCGGCTTTAGCGCTCTCCACGCGACTCACATCCATTCCCCGATAAACCCGAAACCACGCGTTTCCATCGAAGATCACAGATCCACTTTCTCATATTATTTCGGTCCATATTCCTCGGCGCACCAATTTATCCTCGGAGATAGACAAGGCTCGTGGTCCGCCTCCGTTCACTGGTGAGCATGCGCAATTTTTTGATCGCGTAGAGCTCACGAGACTACCCTCTCAGGAGAATGACAGACGAAACCAAGGAACGTGGAAATAAAAAATGAGAAGGTGATAGTCAGGCAGAAGCCAATGCAAGGTGCGTATTTCCCACCTGTCCTGGGTCTCAGCGACTGATTATCATCCGTCCAACGTGTCCACAGAAATGGTGGGGAATGGCTAGAGTCGCGGGTGCAGAGTCGAGAAACACCATTGACCAACATACCGGAGAACTACAGACCGCTCGTTGCCAAGTTTACTCAAGAGAGGTACGCGATACCCATTCCTCTCTGACTCGGCGTAAACCCGATTTCAGTGACAGGACAATCACCGTGTTGTCAAAGTATATACAACAAGAGCTGGCTCCAGACGATGAAGATGATATCGACAGCTCGGCCTCCATTCTTCCGTTGAACGCCATCGAAGACGTTGTGAAACGACTCGCGACCCGCGTCAATTATGGGATCGAATCTTCTCTCACAAAAACTCCTGCCGCACTCTGCGTCTGGCGATAGGAATTGGAACAGGAGTACCTCAGCTTTCTTCCAAGGGTGTCACGGGAAAACGTTGATGCCAGACTGGCCGATCGAATCCACGTACGTCCACGAAAATCTATTATACATCAATTCACACTTGTTTCAGTATAAGAGAGATCTCCAAGCGATCTTCGATGCGCTCCTTGCTAGTGACAGGAACGCGTTGCTTGGGGTGAAGGGTCATTCCGACCCAACGTCTACGGCTCAGCCCTTAGTCCTTGAATCGTTAAACGAGGTGCTCTCAGTTATTTTCATCAGAGAACCAGCTGTCTGAGAGTACAAGAAACTGGTGGTGACGAAACTCACATGACTCCACACAAGCCCGGCTGTTCAAGGACAGCTATCGATCCCAGGAAGGCTGTTGAAAAGGCAATAAAGGTAAGCTTGTCTATATCTGCTAATGCCGTGCTTGACTATATTCTTCGTACCTTCAAGGAGAAAGGGCGGAACGAAAAAAAAAGCTTTCGAAGCCGAGAAAGAGAGGAAGGACAAGGAAATTCAAGAGAAAGCCCGGTCAATAATTGCCAATTTCTTCGGGAAAACGAAAGCCTCGTCCACCACCACATCCCCGTCCAAGGGCGCTACCCCTTCGACATCGAATACGCTGTCAGAATTTGACAGAGTTTTCAGGTCCTTTACACTTAAGAAGGACGCAGAGCTTGCGCCTATCAACTGGATTCAGGGTGCGAAACGAAGAAAACGAAACCCAGACGTGGAAGTTATCGTCATCGATGAGGACGATGCTGAGGATCATGATGTTGTGATGGGCGAACCTGAGCCCACTACAAATGCGAGCACAAGAGGTGGCGTCCTTTTCTAGATCAAGATGATTGCTGTTATTAAAATGGTGACTCAAGAACACATACGCCACGTCCTGTCGCGATGCCCGTCATTACCGACTGGTTCTTGTTCTTCGGATACCATTCGTTCACTAATGACGCGGCTCTCGGAAGTTGAAGTGTCCGGTGACACCGCCGTGGTGCGCGCACTCCTCTCGCATTTACAAGATCGCACCCGGATACCGGCGGAAGTGTTGATATTTCATGAAGACGAGCGTCCGGGCTACTTTGGAACATTCACGAAAGATTCGCGGCTGGTCAAACCACGTAGACCGTTTGCGCGAGACGACATCGCACTTGACTACACGTACGGCAGCGGTGCTGAAGGGGGAGGGGACGATGTGCTCGGAGACTCCGACGACGATCGGGACGATGAGGAGGAATCCGATGACCTGGATGGCTGGCTTGTGGATGGTGACGAGGAAGAGGTAGCAACACCTGTCGAGGAGCGCGAAGGATTGGATGAATTCCCATTTCCGCCTACATCGGAAAGCAGCAAGCGCAAGCGCAAGGCTGGGAAAGAGAAGGAGACGGATACCGATGGTAAGGCAAAGAAGCGGAAGGTCGTACCGCTCGTGCCCTTCGTGATGGGACCATGTTGGGAGACGGAGATCGGTGGATGCGAGCCATTCAATCAATATCGGATCCAGTTTTTCAACGGTAAGTTCCTTTCATTTCATCCTCGCAGCCTTGCTAAATTATGCTGGTCCAAGATACACCATACCCCATCGACCCGTTCACCTTTGTTTCGGTTCCAGTGGACGCCCGAAATGCGGCTGGTCCGTCCACGGCTTCGACGTCCGGGGCAAGGCTTCAGCCGCAATTCGTTGTGCCAGCGCTGCCACCTCATATCCTCAACTCCAGCACGCCGTCATTCGAAGCTGTATCGCCTAATTCTGTCAACGGCCAGCGACAACCACAGTCGAAGCGTTCACGAACGATACCTAAGAATCCATTTCCTGAAGCGCACCTTCCTTTCCTTAAGGAGAAAGTGGCCAGCATGGGGACGACAAGCCTGATTGCCCTCGTAGAAGCCCTACATCTTGATCTGAAGGTTCATAGCGTCAAGAAGAATGCAATCGAAGCGAAGGTCAGGGAGATTTGCATCAAGGATCAACGACATATCTGGTCGTTGAAAGCGGACACGGAGGTGTGTATGTCCTATATCATGAGAGATTGTGGTTGATGCGGGCACAAACAGTCCCCAAACTTGGAAGCGGTAGGGCGACCGT
>Ga0307510_10012507_pt1 | contig 10066 bp, 15 predicted proteins | sample 12_EM_MG_FD_207224 | JGI IMG/M metagenome (GOLD analysis project Ga0307510, IMG submission 207224) | Populus trichocarpa ectomycorrhiza microbial communities from riparian zone in the Pacific Northwest, United States - 12_EM | ecosystem: Host-associated > Plants > Roots > Unclassified | place...
TCACTAGGCCAGTAATCGCGGCATCCATGCGCTCGAGGCAAACGGGGCATGTTGGAAGCTCATATACTGGTGCTGCCGCAGAACCGAGCCGGGATAGGGTCAACGATACTGAATCGTCGGCATCAATACTCACAGAAATGACATGTATGACATGACAAGTCTCTGGCTAGAGATGTGATGAGAAGCTGTAGGTGACTCTAGCAACCAGAACGTAAGGAGGTACTGACAGTCATTGAATTGAACTTCTTGCCATTGTAAGCTTCGGCAAACTCTAAGGCATTTTCTGCCTTGCGAAACTTTATGAGAGCTATGGACCGATTTGGAGCCGTATCTCTGTAAAGAGCACAATTCGTGGGTGAATGGAAAACATGGAACACGAAACATACCGAATCATTCTTATATGTGCCATCCCATCTTCCGCAGGTGCAACAAAGGCAAGAAAATCCGATGGCGTCATCCAAGAGGGTACAGCCAACACACCGACCATGTAGCCATCGGTGTCCGCATTCTCCAGCATGACGCGACTAGCATCTGGTGCGGACGCCCCTTCGTTCGTCTCGACGACTTTCTGACACTCGACGTCGCGGAAGACATGGACGACTCCGTTAGGAAGATTTGTAGATCCCGATTTGGTGTGGCTCTGAGGAACGTAAGTTGCAACTGCTGGGCCTGAATACCAGCTTAGCCCTCTCTTTTTTGTACAACGGGTGCCGTGAACGCACCCTTGGTGTCCACCCGTCCCTTACTGACGAAAAGCGATGAATCCATGTTGTCAAGATCAATCCAATCCAAGGCGATGGGCCCAAATCGATAATCCTTTCCTCGGGGATTGAAGGTCGCGTTTCGGCGCGCTGTAGATCTGTACGGGTGTGTCGGGAGCGGTTGCCACAAAGATACCGGTATAAAGGTGTCGGGTTGTTGGAATTTTGAGGATGATATGGGTTGTAGGACTATGCGAACATGATATGCCCTCGTCATTAAGAGATGGAGTTAAGTGTAATGGGCGTCATTGCGTAAGCTGTTGCCGGATGAGTCCTGCTGCTCGAGTGAGCGGTCCGCGTTATCTTAGCACGTCTATTGGCGCCGCGACTATCTTGTCTCCGATCACCCTCCCAGCGTCCTCCTGCAAATAAGTTCCACAATGTCCGACTGTGGTGATCCCGACTACCACCAACACCCTGATGCCCACCCTATATCGGTCCACTTCATGTCCTCCAAGGTGTGCTATTGCATATTTATTTCTGACTCTGACTCGTGCCAGCGCTCATCCTACTCAGCCTATCTCATTCCAGCCCAGGAGCAGTCAAGACACTCTGCAGGCACTTAGATTCATTTTTGTGGATATTTATCAACTGACCGTTGAGTACCTCACCAGTCCTCCCCGCCCTCCGGGCTCGAAACTGTGTTGAGCTTGAGAATATCTGGTAGTTCGACCCTCTCCGATCCAACCTCCCATGACGATAACGGCCCCCATCACTACGTGCTGAACGGCATTACCCCCATCGATGTTGAAATACGCGTCACTAAATCATCCACGGACCCCCACGAGCTAACCTTCTCAGTCACTACCCCAATCACTTCTGACCTTGTCGTACCCTCTGGACCCGCTTCCCCGTTTACCTCATTTCTCCTCTTCCCTTCTAACCTAACTCAACACCCGCCATCGCACACATCTCATCCTGTTCGTCCTTCTGTCCATCCGTTCTGCATCCGTCCCTCTAACCAGTCCTCGATCATAGCAACCCTCTCCGGAGCCAGAGCGTCCATTCGGCGATCGCCAACGGGGAGCCATGGTGCCACAGAAGTGTTACAGGCCTTCCACTTCCAGTGACAGACGTCGCTACGTTGGTGAAGTCAACCTTGAGCCTTCCATCACCTTCTTCATGCAAGAGCCCGATGAAGCAGGGATACCCTTGGGGGATGCTATGCATGGGCGATTTGCACGTCTCGTGTCACGCGACGAACGAATGTTCCAAGAGCGTGGGCCCTCCGTCTCGGTTCGCATCAACGTAAGCCTCGCTCCGCACAGCTTTGCTATGTCATTGGCCCTGACAATGTACAAACCCAGTGGCCTGGATATCAACCCTGGAGCCGCCAGATACCCACAAGAGATTTCCGTAACCCCCCTGGACCTATCACACGCGCGAAATTGGCAAAGGACGTTGCCAAGTCTGTTGCTCGTTTCATCGCCGTACGCGTCATTTTGAGTCGTCATTAATAGCTATCTCACTGGCCCCCCTTAGGAACACAAAGGCCGTCCAATGGAGGAAGATAGTGACCCAGCCTGGGCGGTTGGTCCTGACAAGATTGACACTTTCGACCTGGTGCTCGTGCGACTCGATCATGTTTCGATCGGCAGCTGGCAAGTGCAACTTCAGCTCATCCGACCTCGGTCATGAGAAGGTCACAATTATGCATCTCTAACCAGCCGTCGTCTTCATTTTTCCTTCCCCCCTCACCTTTTTTCTTACACTGCTCGATGCTCTTATCGTAGGCTAGGTTATCTCTTGATTTTGGTGTGTATCACGTGTGTGTACAGTGGTGATCGCGGGAGTCATTAGTTTCACGTCGAGTCGTGTATCTACTTGCCCTGCCGAATTATGGACTGGAAATGAAAATTATCTACCAGTAAAGGGATATCGTAGTTAATTGGTATTCAAATTCAAATCCATCAATTGTTACATTCTAGATCTCGGGATTGGCAACAGAGCCTTTCCATGTCGTCCTGACACCAGCAAACCCTGACAGCCAAATAAAGATGGCTGCATACACAAGCATTGAGAGGGTACCAGCGTTAGGCAATGATTGGGGTGTGTTCTGATGAAGACGTAGAAGTGTTAGAGCGGCTGATTTGGGTAAATGGGTCGACAGAGGACAACGAGCACGACAGCAATAGAGTCGGATGCCTCTTGTTCGCATACCATCACAATGTCAGATTTTCCCACGTCTCAACAACCTCCTTCCGCCCAGCGTATCGCAGCGGTACTCAGATCGGTACTGAATGCCAGCCAGGAGCTCATCACAAGCAACCCTGAAGCGTGACCTGAGGCAAACTTATCTCCGATTCTATGCCCACCCAGTCTTCGTGCTCATACTGGGAATCCTTCCCCAGAACTCTGCCTCTCCACAATCCTCTCAACTGCTACAGAAGCAGCTGGACGCTATCACCGGCTCAATTCGAGCCCTGTCGAAGACAGTGGAGGGACTAAAATCCCGCCAACCCAACCACGCCAGCTCCCCCCAGCAAAAAGGCACCCCAGCAGGATCAAGAGCAAAGTGCCGTCACCCCTCCAACCTCTGCCACTAAAGCAGCGGAGCACGCAAGACCGTGCCTGGTCTTCAACTTTGATGCGCGCTCTATCCCCCCAGAGGATCTGCCACCTGTGTCAGACCTCTGTCAACTGTTAAACCGCAAGCTAACCAATACACAGCACGCGCTACTGCGGATTGCCGCTGCAAAGTGGACCGCAAAGGGGAACCTCGTGCTTACAGCGAGCCACAATAACACCCAACTCCAACTCAACCTAGCAGGAGCCCTCCTGAAGAAATATGCTACCGACATCTTCAACGGCGCCCCCATCGTCAGGACCAATGTTAAATGGTCCAAAATCCTAATCAACGGCGTCCCGACCGGTGCCAGCGAAGACCGGGCACCCCATACCCCAGAGCAGTGCCATGAGGCACTCATGGCCGAAAATCCAACTTATGCGACCCTCAACGTAACCCAGAAACCCTCATGGGTTCGACCCCCCTCATCCTATGCCCCCAACTCCACTTCCTCACTCACAATTTCATTCGAGGACCCGGACGGTGCTAAACTAAAGGAACTTCTAGCAGTCAAACACTTGTTCATTTTCGGCACGGCAGCAACCACAAAACGTTGGGAGACAACCCCACCCACAAAGCCCGCAAAAACCGCCCAGGACAAAGCTCAACCAAAACCACCCCGGCCTGTTGGCAAGCATAACCAAGTCAGTAACATGGACGACAAAGAAGACATCGAAACCATCCTAACCACCATCGCCCAGACCGACATCCGACATGACTCCCCATTGAAGAACCCAGGACCCCCGTCAAGCTCAAGTCCGTTCAACATCCCAGCTCCTAAATGCCAACTTCTCCCTTGTGGAGCCAAAGGCAAGTAATACCAAAGCATATGGAGGACCACTGCGGGCGCTCCCAGCTCAACACAACATGTGCCCCCAACGTGACGATCTTCTGGCATGCCAATGTCATGCCCACTACCCATGCTACGCTTGCAAACAGCCGTGAGGGTTGTTTTTTTGGGAGTAGAAACCCGCATTGTTAGGACCCATGAACTTGCATACACATGTCAGATGTAATTAACTATTCCAGAAGTGCTACATGGCCCCGAGGCGCACGATAACAGATCCAAACGACATAAAAAAAGCGATAGAGTCATGTTGCCAAAGTTAACCTGATCCTAGACCATAGGCTCAGATAGATAATCCTTTTCTCGGGGATTGAACGTCGCGTTTTGGCGCGCTGTAGGTCTGTAGCCTTAGCCTACTACAGATGTGTCGGAAGGGGCTGCTAGAAATATACTGGTGTGAAGGTATCTGTTTGTTCAGAATTTGAGGATAATACACGTAGTAGGACTATGCAGACATGATATGCCCTTGTCGTCCTTGAGAGACAGTGTTAATTTTGAAGTGGGTGTCATGAAAAGTTGTAATGCGTGGGATAGAAATACCGCTTGAGCGTCTAATTGTAATAATTTGCTTCCCGTCTAAAGTCTACATTCCGACTACGGCGATCCTTGGGCATATAAAATCAACCCTCTTCATGAAAGCATGCTATTGCATGTATGCTCCTCTCTGGCCCCTGGGTTCCTCTCACTCAGCCTGGCTCCTTTCAGATCGGTGATCGCTAAGACCAGCAGTGGGTAGTTGTGTCATCGTTGTTGACCTATACTATCCCTGGCAACCCAAGATTGCGTACCTCACCAGTTCTCTCCACCCTCCTTCGGTGATGATAACGCCCCCTTTCACCATGTGTGAACAGAGTGCCCCCCCCCCCCCACCCCTCACATCGACATTGAGACTCTTTGCCTCGTCGCCACATCGTCAATGAACCCTAACTGACCATCCCCCTCAGGAGTAACCTACTCCCGTTCTTGTCTCGTCGTCAGTCCGCTTTCGCCTCATCTCCAAGATTCACGGCTGTGACTCCTACTCCCGCCCATCCCACTCGGTCCGTTCAGCGAGCGCCAACGGGGACTCATAATACCGCAGATGAGATACAGGCCAAACACTTCCAGAGACAGACCCCGCTATGTAGCTGATGTCGACCTTGAGTTATCCATCAATTCCTACATGCAAAAGCCCGACGAATATCCTTGAAAGATGCTATACATGGCCGCTTCGCACATTTGGTGGCACGCGACGAACCAATGTTCCAAGCCAAGAGAGAGGGTCCCCCATCTCGGTTCGCATAATGCAAGCTTCGGTTCGTGCAGCTTTGCTATGTCACTGCTGTATCGCGCGATCATTGGCATTGACGACGTACGATCCCAGTGGCCGGGTCACCAACCACCGGAGTCGCCCGAGAGCTTTCTCCGACCTTCCCAAACCTATCACACAAGCGAAACTGGCAAAGAATGTGACCACGGTCGCCGCTAGCTTCATCACTGTACGCATCATTTCAGCCATCATAACAACTATCTAACGTGTCCCTTGAAGGGCACAGACTGTCTACATGAGGGGGGATCTCGCTTGGGTAGTCAGTCCACATACGATTGACGTCGATGTGGTGCCTCAAGTTGTGAGACTCGATCATGTTTCCAAGGCTGCGCTTGTCGCCTTCAGCCTATCCGACCTCGGTTATTAGAAAGCTACAATCATGCGTTTGGTTTAGCTTTCTTCCTGTCTACTGGACGTGATGCCCATGCGTGTAATGCATCGGTTGTAGTGCGTGGGATAGATCTGCCCCAGTGGTCCAACGTTTTGTCATCTGACCCGTTCCTTTAAATACCGTGAATTTACCCTCTCCACCCCGCTCCCTCTTGTTTCGTTGACCCTGACTACATTGTCTCCAATCACCCTCCTACCCTCGCCGACTTAGTGTCCTCCCTGCATAAAGGTCCCACAATGTCCGAAGGCTTCGCCGATTCCTACTACCAGCAATTCGCCAACGACCATCCATCGATCCTCTTCATGCCCGCCAGGGTATGCTATTTCACGTTTGTTCCTGACCGCGACCGGCGCTCATCCCATTCAGCCTGAGTCATTTAACGTAGGTGGCCATCAAGACCCGCAGCAGGTAGTTGTGTTCATCGTCGTCGTCGTGAATCAACTTACGATTGAGTACCTCACCAGCTCTCCGCACCCTCCGAAATCGAAGACATGTTCACCTTCAATAATATTACTACCATCACTCCTCCGGCCCTGTCTGATCCAACCCCCGGCTATGAGGTACACGTCTTCGACGATGATACACCCTATTCCCACATGCAGAATGGCCTACCCCCCATCAGCGTTGACATTACCATTGCCACATCACCCACGAATACTCGCGGACCACCCTCCTCAGCCACTACTCCACATAGTCTTACCTCTCCTGGTCTTGTCTCACCGTCTCAGGCGGCTTATGCCTCATCTCCAAGCCAGCTGGCGCCGACCCCTCCTACACCTCTCCATTCACTCGATGTTTACTCCCCGTATACCCACTCAGCTCCCGTCTCCCCTTACCTAACTCAACACTCACCATGGCTCACATCTCATCCTGTTCGTGTTTCGTCCATTCGTTCTGCATTCGTTCCTCTAACCAGTTCTCGATCATAGCAACCATCTCCGGAGCCAGACCGTCCATTCAGCGAACGCCAACGGGGAGCCATGGTGCCACAGAAGCGTTACAAGCCTCACACTTCCGGTGACAGGCGTCGCTACGTTGATGAAGTCAACCTTGAGCCATCCATCAACTTCTACATGCAAAATCCCGATGAAGCAGGGATACCATTGAAGGATGCTATGCATGGGCGATTCGCACGTCTCGTGGCTCGCGATGAGCCAATGTTCCAAGAGCGTGGGCCCTCCATCTCGGTTCGCATCAATGTAAGCCCCGCTTCGCACAGCTTTGCCGTGTCAATGTATTGGTCCTGACAACGTACAAAACACAGTGGCCAGGGTATCAACCCTGGAGCCGTCAGATCCCCACTCGGGATTTTAGCAACCCTCCCGGGCCTATCACACGTGCGAAACTGGCAAAGAACGTTGCCAAGTCTGTCGCTCGGTTCATTTCTGTATGTATAATTTGGAGTCATGATTAATAACTATCTCACGGGTCGATTCAGGAACACAAAGGCCGGCCAATGGAGGACGATGGGGATCCTGCGTGGGCCGTTGGTCCGCATAAGATCGACGTATTTGATCTGGTGCTTGTGCGACTGGATCATGTCTCGAAGGGCGCATGGCAAGCGCAGCTTCAGCTCATCCGACCTCGGTTATGAGAAAGCCACAATCAACTTTTTTTTTAAATCTTTTTGGCTTTCTCTCTTACGCGACTATATTCATCGAATATGATTGACGAGCTTTTGTGGTTTATTTGCTGTTTCTCTTCATATTTCTTTCTATACTGCGCGATACTCTTATCGTTGGTCTGTCCCGCTCTGTTTCTTTGTTTCACATGTGCGTATGGAATAGTGACCACGCGAGAGTTGTTGATTGTACGTCGCGTCGTGTCTACTCACGAATACTGTAGTAAAATAGGCTTATTGTGAAGGATGCATTTTTTTTTTCACAGAAGTCAAACTTGAACACAAACTTCGGATCTACATGTCCTTTACTGACGAAAAAAAACGATGGGCTCAAACCGATAATGCGTTCTTCGGGGATTGGGGTGTATCCGATGCGGTTGCCACAGACAAAGATCATGGTTAGGGGTGTCAGCTCGACCGTAGGACTCATGTACTCATGAATTATGCGGATGTAACATGCTCATCTTTGGGATGGGGTAAAGTGTATTGTGGGCCATACACAAGACGTAATGAGTGGGATACAGGCGAGACGTGAGGAATGGACGTGATCCGCTCGTTTGAGCGTCTTGCAAAGATGCTCCGGACGCTCACGACGACATCCCCCAACAACATGCTTCCTCACCCAAACCTACCTTTTACCAGACAGTCGCTCGCGGCGATACGGGCCGCGCTGGTCAGAGATCGCGGCTCTCCCACAGCAGCAGCCGTCGACCCAAAAGAGAAGCACGCCGCGGTGCTCATCCCGCTCTGCAACGTGAACGATCGGCCGGGCATTCTGCTCGAGCTGCGAGGCAAGTTGAGGACGCATTCCGGCGAAGTGAGGTACGCCACACGACGGTGTCATGTTTTTTACGGCCTCAGGGATCGCTGATGGACAAGTCACATCACTGGGCACATCCGTCCCGTCCCAGCTTTCCGGGAGGAAGGGTGGACCCGGTATGTGACCCGACCCACACTCGCACTCCGAAACGAAATGGCTTTGCACGTGGCGGCAACCGTCAATCGATGTCAATCATTTTGCGCGCGCCACATGACTGAACCGAAAACGTGTCTCATCATCATCTCATCTCATCTAGACAGACAGAACCTTGCTTGCTGCGGCTCTCCGTGAAACGCGAGAAGAGATCGGCATATCACCTGACCAAGTGGAAATCCTAGGACAAATCGGATCGCCCCAGCTTTCCCTTGGCGGGCTGCGCGTGTGGCCTTACGTAGTATGTTTGTCGACTTCCTGACCCTTACACCACTGGACTGTTACCGATTGCATCACCCGGCGCGATCGCAGGGGTTCATCCATCCCACGCCCCAAATACGGCGCAACGAACCCGGGCCCGGCGACGATCCTGAATCTCCATTACCCTCTTTACGGATGGACTCTTTGACCCCATCCCAGTCGGAGGTGGCGACCATATTCCACCTACCCCTCGCCGTGGCGGTAACCCCTGCCCGACTACGGGTACACCACCTCCGAGGCGGGGAGCCATATTGGGCGGTCGAAGTGTCCGACCTCATAAAGGGTGCCCAACAAACTGAATTGCGCCGTGCCAGCGGTGGCGGTTCCGAGGAGAGGGTGGAAGTTTGGGGGCTCACGGGCTGGTACCTTTTTCTGTTCATGAAAGCCCTCAAACTTTACGAGTAATGGGTGATACTGTATGTGGCAATCGAGCCACGATGTGATAGAGTTAGCGTTACGAGCACATGGAACATCGCATTGAGGTACAGGCCACCAAATACCACGGTACTGTCGCATGGATTAATCAAACATGGTTGGGTCCCCAGGCTCCGGTGAGGTCCTCGATTCACCGTCGCTATCGTAACGCTGTCAGGGGTGTGTCTAACAGAATAGACGTACTGTAGTGCTGCCATGGATTGGCATATTCGGTGACATGTCGCCGTGAACGTGATTCCGAAGTGGTCTGTACACGGTCTGCCTTCTCGGTCAGGGACTCGATGCGGGGGCATGCTGGCCCCCAGGAGAGGGTCTCCCAGCTGCGAGCGCAGCGGGTTGTACGGCCGCAGAGACCGCTCAAGATCGTACAGCACTTGTGCACGCTCGAGCCGCTCTAGCTCTAGAATGCATTCTTGGTCCAGGTCCAAATCCAGGATACCACATTCTCGTTCTCGGTGTTTCAGTAACTCTCGTTCTGGCTCTCGTTCTCGCACACGCCCGCGCTCGCGCTCCCCATCGTACTCTTCGTATTCCAGGGGGCGCACTCGGCCCAGATCCTACAGTCGGAGCTATAGTAGGGATGATATCAGGGACAGCAGATCTTGCTCGCCTCATCCCAAAGACCCATAGCGGCCAAAGGAACTCAACTGCGCGCCCCCGTATTCTGCTACCAGTACGCGTCAAAACCGATTCGCAGATATGATGTCGTCGTTACCTGCTGATTACATATTGAGCTACAGTGTCAAAATAAAAGCCATTACGTCATTGCGAGGTCCTGTCACCGTGGATGTGATTTCGAGGTGGTGCCTACGCGCTGTCGAAGGGCCGTCCTCTCACTGGGTTGACGGGGGTCGATGGAGGTGCTCGCTTGGGACGAAACATCGCCCAAACGGGCTAGCTTC
>Ga0307510_10012508_pt1 | contig 10066 bp, 14 predicted proteins | sample 12_EM_MG_FD_207224 | JGI IMG/M metagenome (GOLD analysis project Ga0307510, IMG submission 207224) | Populus trichocarpa ectomycorrhiza microbial communities from riparian zone in the Pacific Northwest, United States - 12_EM | ecosystem: Host-associated > Plants > Roots > Unclassified | place...
TCTTTTTTTCTTTCTTTTTGGCTGTAGTACTCTTGATAAATACAACATGTAATAATTCTATAAAGTGACAAATATAATAATGAGTGATAAATGAATGGAATGGAAGATACTTGGGTTTTAAAGAAACTTCTATAAATATTTTGCCTCTGAATGTTAGATACTAATATAAGTCTAGAATGACCTTGATAAAACAGGGAGTAAGTAGGGATCTAGATAGGTCACTGATGGGAGTTTTGAGGTTGAGCTGTATGCATACCTGTAGAAAGCTTGGATGATGGGTGTACTATAAAAATGAGAGTAAGTTGATCTGAATTGGATAAGGCTTGAAGAAGTAGAAGACATATTGTTTTGAGAATAGCTGACTGAGTTGTTATTGAAATTTAAAGATCTTGGACAGATTTTAAAGCTGACAGGTAGTAGAATGTTGAGATGTACCTTGAACATTGAAAAAAAAAAGACTAGATAGACATTAGTATGTAAAACATTAGTTGAAGTGCGAAGGCAGGGGTTTGGGGGCTGCACCCCCAACAAGCTTTGTGAAGTGCTGGAGGCCAGTTCATGAACGAAGTGAGTGAACTGAGATGTAGGCACATCGTAAAAGCTTGTCTTTCCAGTAAGAGAATAAGGGCGCCGAGCCGCCAGGCTCAGGATTTCTGAGCTGCCCACATTTGGACGTGGGAACTAAATTCCACAATTGGGTTGTGCCTGACTGCAATTGGGGTGTGATGTGACTGTGACGCTACACAATTGGAGCGTCACTTTTCTTGAGTTGGCTTTGGCTTAGATAACATTTCATTGAAAATTTTTTACATAAGCACATGTGATGCAGAAAGTGAGCTGTGAGCATGGAAAAATAATGGGAGGGAGTGGCGCCACAGCGCCACATCACTGCAGTGTCCCCTGCTTTCCCCCCCCTCCATGGTTGTTTTCCCTCCTCCTTGGTTGCTTTCCCTCCTCCTGGGTTACTTTTCCCCTCCTGGGTCGCTTTCCCCATCTTCTGGAACACTTTTCCTGTCTTCTGGATCACTTTTCCCCCCTCCTGGGTCGTGTTTTCCCCCTCCTGGACTAGTGTTGCAGCGGCTCCAAAAGCCGGAGCCAGCCAGAGCCAAGCCATCAGAAGCCGGTCCGTTGGCTGTCAAGCTGAGCCAAGCCATGGGTTTTGCACCACTGAGCCAAGCCAAGCCGAGCCAATAAAAACACTGGCTTTCTCTGGCTGGATTCTGGCTCAGCTTGAGCTGCCGACTCAGCCACTTGTCTCCCTCTCATCATCGTGCTTCTGCTCGCACCTCACACCCAACAACGCCATCTCCTCAAACACCGATCTCTCCAAACTGATTGTTGCAAGGTCTCGACGATGAATCCCTATCTCTTTGGCGGTGCAAAGAGGGTTCGCGAGGATGAAACCAACCCCCAGTCTCCAACTCTCCAATGCATTGTCTCCTAGCATCACAGCAGTGGCCTCTAGCAAGGTGAACACCATGTCGGCAGCACATGCAACAACGATGATGAGGAGCTCCCACCTTTTGTTGTGGGGTTTGAATGGGTGAGTCCTATTTTTTTTTTACCCCAGTTCTGTGTACTCCGCCCAACCCTCCCGCGTGCCTCATGCTCTTCATGTCCAGCTTGCCAGAAGCCATCAAATTTGCATCAAAGACTATGTTGTGGATTGCAACACCGATGTCGGTAGCACATGCCCCTTTCCAGAGTCGCACTCGTTCAAGTGCCTTCTCCACATGTTCACCTGTCGTCTCAAACGCACACACATGTCCACGATTCCGGGTGACATTGCCCTCCACGCCATTCGATCTCGGGTCGAGTCCAATCGAAAAGTTTCCCGACTCGTGAGTGCCCATCGCTCGGTCACGTGTCCCAACTCATCCCTCCCTCTACGCTCCCCGAGTGTGCCCCTTAACTGGTCGATTTCTTTCTGCATCCTCACTTGTCCTCTGTGATCCCTAGCTACCCCTTTCTTGTTTACTTGTTCCCCCCTCTGCGGTCCCCTGCGCGTTTCCCTTGCTCGGTCGCTTCCCGTGGCTGACAAGTCCCTCCGTTAGCGGTCTCCAGAGGGTGAGTGCCCACTCGGTCCCTTTCTTCCCGTGTCCTGACGTGTCCCCCCTCTGCAATGTCCAGAGGGCGCCCCTCACTCGGTCGCCCTCTTCTGCGTCCTGGCAAGTCCCTCCCTCTGCGGTCACCAACTCGTCTGTGCCCCTCACCCGGTCGCTTTCTTTCCGGCCCATCGAGCGCTCGCTCGCTCTGTCGCGCCTGCTCCCTGCCCCACCATATGTCCCGGGCACTAACGCCTCGAGTCCTGCAGCAGCGGCTTTTTCAGCCCCGCCAGCAGACTCGACGCCAGCGGTGCCCTTGGCCATGGAAGGTGCAGCACCCCCCCTCATTCCTGGGTGTCAAAGCCTGAGGGTTCGACTTCTCTCCCATCCGTGTCGGCATTCACATCTGTGTCAGCAATCCCTTGCGTATTCTCGAAACTCCTTACCTCACAGCTAACCCACTCCAGCTTAGCTCAGAGTCTTTGGCAGCAGTGAGCATACTCTATTATCGCGTTTTGGTGGCTCGGCCACTTGAATGCGGGTGCCGGTTGCTGTGACGACGCGAGCGATGACAGTGGTGTGATGCTCGTGGAGCGGAGGGCGGCGGGGTCTGGTTCATATTTCTAGGTAGCTTTTATCAAGATCTTTGTGATCAAGTGTACATCATACACCAAACTCCAACAAAATCAATATTTAAAGTGTGCTACAATCATGTACCCCAAAAAGATGTCCACAGAGCTTTAAGCCTGCTATTAATCAGGCCTAATGCCGAACTAACACCAAACCCTTCTTCTCGGAGTGCGCAGGTGGAATAAATATTGAGGTTCATGGGTGGTTGTGGAAGTTGAGGTACGGAGGCTAAGTGACATGTAATGAGTAACTGTAATCAATTATTCATACGTCATAAGTTTTACTTACATGGGATCGCGAACGGGTGTGCAATTCACATCGACAGGGGAGGGAGCAGAGAAGGGCAGTGCTTCACCAGCTTGGTTGATCTCGGCTTCTAAGCACTGCAAGAGGATGGATTGAAGGTGCTGGTAGTCCGGCCTTTTGTCAAAGCCAAGGGAACGGACATGGATAACGAACTTGCAGAAGGGAGCGGGTAGACCATCGCACAGCTCTTCTACTTTGATCAACTTCTTCTTTCGGAGGACCGCTTCGTGACCTCTGCAAGCAGCCCAAGGTAAGCTTCCGCGCGCTAGATATATGATGGTGTAGGTAAGGGACTCCAGGTCGTCGCGACGCGATTGGGCATATCCTTGCTGGCCATTGACAGAAGTGAACCGAACGGTACCGACAATCGAATGTCCCGTGGTGTAGGAGCTGTGTAAAAAGGTTGCAGGATTGCGAAATAGCTGCGCCAAACCGAAGTCGATGAGGAAGACGGTAGGGCCCATAGGGGGGGTATCAGCTCAAACCATGAAGTTATCTGGCTTGATGTCGCGATGAATAAAGTGTTGAGCATGTAGCGACTCGACTGTTGAGAGCTGGGCATGTGAGAGAGCGTTCAGTAAACCTTTTTTTTTTTAAATCGATATCACGAACATACCATTTGGGAGGCATACGAGAATACCTTCCTGCTGTTGAACTCCGGCTTGTTGATCAAATCGTCAAGTGGATTGCCAACGTATTCCAGGACGATGACTTCGTGCCAGCCCTCTTTACCATACCAAAGTACTGGGGAGGTACCTGGGCTGCCAGTGATGCTCGTATACACATTGTATTCGTGATTGAGCCTTGAAGGCGACAAGCCTGCGTGCCCTATCTTTATAGCAACATCTGCTCCCGTCCTAATATCTCTTCCTAGATAGACACTACCTAGAGAGGTGTCAGAGAAGCGTCGAAATTGAGTCAGAGTCGGACTCACCAGATCCACCCGAACCAAGCAGTTTTCCTACCCTGTACCGGGCACCGACATGCACGAAATCTGGCCGTAGAGAAGATCATTCTTCAACGGTATTTTCTGGGCCTTGAAGGGGCATTGCTATTGTCAGCTTTGAGTGCAAAAAGGAGAAGGGAGGGTTTGTCAAATTGTTGGCGTTCAGTCCTTATGTGTTATTTCATCAATTCCAACTCTGATGTCAACAAACAAACATCTGCATTTCGGTTCAACTGTGCAACATGTGAGACGCTACGCATACTATGGGATGCTACATAACGACAATTAGAGTAAAAATACTGAAAATGGTCAAGACTCGCGATTGTAGGTAGTAAATTCATTCAATATGTTGTCCATCACAGAATCAGGATTGCGCACGAAGAGATCATTAAGGAGGTCACCACTTGGGTTGGACAGCCCACCCATTGCACTTTCCGACGTTGACCACCCGGCTGTAAAGTTGAGGCGTTGTTTTTTGAGCCGGAACTTGAGTAATTGAATGGCCTCCATTAGCGCGGGATTGATGCGGTTTCGTTTAGCGGTGTCCGTCTCCTTCGACGATGAGAAGACTCTTTCGCATGGCACAGATGTTGCCTGCACTGGGAGATAGTCCATCGCAATTGCAAATAAAGTTGGGAACTCGTTCTTGTTGGCCTATTCAACGAGTGAGTCATATATGGTGCCATTTGACAAAAAGAGTCTCACCTCCCAAAACCACAGGACGTCAGTGTCAGGGGAGAAGGTCCCAGATGAAATGTATCTGTGGTATTCAACTTCTACACTCAATGCTTGCGGCGACGGTTTCTTTGTGAGCGTGGGTTGTTCAACTCTGAACCGCGTTGGGTGTGGCCGCGCTCCAGCAACTGAAGCAGGTTGGTCTGGGGCAGGTACAGTGGTCGCAGTAGTGAACGACATCCGGTTACGGTATTGGCGCATCTACAAAAAGCCACTTAGATATAGTAAACAGCAATAGATTGTACTTACGCAATCCAAAATGGTTTCTTTAGCTTGGTAAATATAGTCCTTGTCCCATTCGTCTTGGATCCGTGTAAAGTGTACCATAGGGTTGAGGACTGTAAGGCGAAGGAGGTGGTCAGAGCTGTAAATAATCAATAGATGATGACTTACACATGGTGAGGACGTATGCATCCGTGTCGTCCATTCGGCGATAATACTTCTTTGCCCACTTCAGGCCCATATCCGTCCAGGCCTTGAGAACAACATGTCACCTCCCGAGGTCCTCCCAGGCCGTCATGAACTCCTCAAATTTGATGATGGCATGTGACAAAACCGGCATCGATTCAGACGACATGCTATGCTGAAAAGCGTGCGGTACCTGTCATTGCGGTGAGTGCCTGTCCTGGGACCTGGGTCGCCACTTACCCTCAACACTTCTTCCAGTCCTTCTAGGACATCCCAATCCAAATCCGACAGCTTGCAATACGAAAATTCAGCAAGTCTGGTTTGCAAATACTGATCGACGGCCTATGTTAAATGATTAGTGGACCTCTAATGTTAGTTGCTGAGACAAACTAACCAGTCTGAGCTGCTGGAGGCGCTGCAGCATCAAATATACCGAATCCCACCTTGTCTTCACGTCTCTGAGAAGTTCCACTTGCGGGACGGGAATCGTGGTGCGATCGCCATCCTCACCCTTCGCGACAAACCAGCCGCGTTCGTTTCCGTCCTTGATGTAGTCCTGAAAACCTTGCCTGCGTTGATCCAAAGAGCGAATAAGTCGGATAATTTGTCGAGCGCGTTTGAGGGGGTCGCGTTTGAGGCCAGAAAACCACCACCTGAGGTTCAAGTTGCCTTGGTCATTGTAGCACTCAGCAGCCAGCTCCAGTTCGTCGATACCGTGAGCTGGATTGCCGTCGCCCTCATCGTCGGAGTCATCATCCGAACCATCGCCGGAGCCATCGGCAGGAATCCCGAGACCAGAGAGATGGCGCTTTTTACTGGACGTCACAGACGCTATGATGTGTGCAGAACATATGTTAATGATGTGGGTGTAACAACGGATACGATTGTTCAAAGAACTGAAGTCAATTGTGGCCATTGTCTCGCGTTTGAGAAGTCAAGACTGCAGCTCTCGCATTGCGACTGCATTGTTCTTGGCATTGTCAAGTGTAAAGTGGCCGATCTAAAAAAGAGTTAGCAACACGAGCGAAGAAATATTGTTAGAAGTACATACCTTGAGTGTAACGTCGGCGCGATCCATTAGATGTAGGAGGGTCCTTGCTATATTGATGCCTGTGTGCTTCTTCTTAAGACGGTGGAAACCGATCAGCGCAGCTCTAAGTCCAAGGCGTCCACTTGAGGCGTCGGCGGCAATCCAATGAGCAGTCAGGGCTAAGTACGACGCCAGGTTGGAGTTTGACCAAATGTCTGACGTAAAACTGATTCGCCCTTTAGATTGCTGATGATCGATGTCAATTTATAGATTTGGAGACAAAACGCTCGAACTTACAGAGAGCTCATGTCTCACGTCCTCGAACGACCTCCACCAGTGACTAATAATGGCCTTCCTCACCTGATCACGACAAGGGATATCGTGGTCGGAGAGGGTCTCCCAGAGGACCATGCATACTTGCCAGAATTCGGGACATTCCACAACACAAATTGACTGACGACTTGTGAGTGTGTGAAGAAACAAGGTGATAAGACATACTTGATCATCCACAACAATAAAACGAACCAAAGTACTCCAAGAATACTTGCGGAGAGAATGGGGGGAGAACCTGCCTGATTGCATCGCTCGCATTGTGAGCAGATGCATCGTTCATGTCCGTCGTGTGGGTATAATCCCACTTGTTGTCCATGACTGCCTGGTCGTACTCCTCAGCGTGACGCTTGCGAAGATGGTTCCGGAGGTTTGAGCTTGCGGTCTTCATCCCATAGAAATAATTGGGGAGAGACCTCGGAATCTTGTGCTTATCAATGCCATATTTTTCACTGCTAGTTTGTTAGGTGGCATTTCGATTAGAAAGGCTATGGCTCACCTGCATAAGTTGCAGACCCTCTGCGTTTCCTTGACACCAGTGGAGCTGATGGAATCAATTTCGGTGAAAAAGTGTATTATATCAGCGGCGCCACTAGAACCAAATGGTTGTGGACGATGAAAGGCTGGTGGACTGGAAGTGTCGGACATGTCATCGTTGCCTTCTATTCCTTCAAAGCTGAATTGCTCATCCCCAGGGTCAAGTTGAGTAGTGGCCTTCGTTTTGCTTGGTAAGCATCAAAGAATGCATCAACGTCAGAGAAACCTACCTTCGATTTGGTTCGAGATGAGGGGGCAGGACGTGCCTTTGAACCGCAAGAGAGATCGCGATCTTTGGCACCGGGCTTCAGGCTACCTGCAGGCCCAGGGGGAGCCTCAGAACCAGACAGTTGTTCAAGGGCCCCTTTTGACTTGTTGGTGGAGCGAGACATGAGCGGGAAGGAGAACGGGAGAAGAAAGGCAGGGTTTGAGAAGCTAAGTTGCGTTGACCAAGCAAAGGGAGTTCAGGGATGTCCTGAAGGAGACGAAATGGGCTGCAGTTGCCTAGCTTCTTAATGAAGCCAGACGCGGGGTTTTTATATGCAGAGTAGGGATGGTACCCCACAAGTAAGTCTATGTGAGTAAGAAGAGAAAGGAAAAGATGGACGTCTACTGCCGGCGACAGGTCGCGCGGCATCGTATGCAAAGAGAAAGCGGTGTCTGAAGGGTAGAATTGTACTGAATTGTCGTGAGGTGCACAACGCTGAGCGCGAAGGGGACAAGGGGTGAGGAACGGTGTGGCGATCATCGATGGTGAGGTCGAAATCTAATGGGGAAAGCGGGGAATGGAGAACAGAGACGCCGGAGTCTAATTTTGAAAGAGGATAGGAAAATGTACGAAATAAACCCGAGCGATCCTATATACAGTGCAAATCCTTCCAAAACTCCTGAGGAGTCAGGTGTCGGTGAGGGGCAGTGTGAGACGGGAACGACGGTATTTGGAGCTTTTGACATTGGCTGATACGATGTGGGCGATCCGCCGGTCTTCGGCCATGAGGACTTGGTGTGCAATGAGCGGGGCGGCTTGATTATTTGAGGAATGGGTTCGATCTGTTGACAACGAGGGCGAAGAATGGGAAGGACAAGTGGGGCAAGGCGTGTTGAGGGTGGGTTCAGAGAAGGCGTCATGTGGTCAAAAATGGCTGATTCCGCGCTAGCGCACATGCTCTCGTGACACAGGGGCTCGCGGGTTTCAAGATAGGGAGTCATCATGACTCAGTCTTGAGCCATGTGCACGTAGGTTGACATTTTAAGTTACATCAATGTCCAAGTCAAACAGAAGCGAGGACTTGCCGAGGAGGGTGCAGGTAAAATCCGTACTGTATTCTGGGCAGCCTGGGCTAGTATACAAGTCTGGTTTTGTAATGTTGAGTGTATAGCAGGGTAATGAAAGGAGATAAACAGATGGGGTGCAAGTACTTGAGTAGGAGTGGGCAAGACGATTAAGAACGACGAGATCGCGATAGGCGATGGTGAGCATGCCCTACACAAATATACGGCACCAATGACACGCGAAAGGTAGGTAACGCAACAACAATAGCAGGTGGACCATGGACAATATGAAAAAAAAAAACTAGCACGAGCGCTTCGCAATCAGCGGCGTAACAAAAATACCATTCCTTTCAGCCATGTCCCTCGATCTCTTTGAGCTGGACCGCGCAGAAGACGCCACATCGTTAGGCATCAAGACATGTTGAGAAACTGCGGCATCACTGGTAACCCATTCCCCCTTGAGCCCTCTGCTGATCACAGCGAGTAGAATGTCGTGCTGGTTTTCGCGATTGGCCTCATCGCCGCTCTGCATCAACTGTGTCGTACTCCTGGTTGCACTCTTGGTCATGGTCCCATTCTCGATCACACTGGCAAAGACGCTCTCATCCGCACCCTCGTCCACGCCCTTGGTCACGCTCTTGGCTGCGCTCTCGTCCTCGTCCTCGCTGTCCTTGCTGTCCGAGTCGTCATCCGAGTTGTCTGAGTCGTTGTCCGAGTCGTCCTTCTCTTCTGTCCCAACAGATGGCACGACCAAACTTGATGTGCGCGGCACCTCCTCGAGTCGTTTGCGGACTGTTTGGAACACACCCACAAGCAGCTCCTCCATTTTTGGATTATCAGGCGTGTATAAGTCATTCAGCGCACATGGGTTTTGCATGAAGTCGAGCTTGCCTCTACCCCCACTGGATTGATATACATTGGGGCTCATCATAGAGTTGAGAGTGCTGGAACGAATTTTGATAGACCAGGAAGTTTTCATATAGAGTAGCGTCATCCAGAGCAGGACCCAGAATATGGATTCTAGGTCGTGCTTGGGGGTATGGGGGATGGCGGGGTTTTCAACCAGGTCTGCGGCCATGAATTGCCACGTTCCCTGTTGGAAATATACATCAGGACGCAGGAGATATGGGAGTTCAAATATTGTACTTACTGTGCGCGTATACCGACGTGCGGTACCAAATTTTGACGGAGGTTTGATGACTTTGCATAGATCCCAGTCAATGAGCAAACCATGTTTGATGTTGAGTTCCGGTTGGTCGATGATCATTATATTGCCGGGGCTCAAGTTGCGGTGGAGAACGCCAATTCAGCAAGCAGCACGGTGAGCTGCTATAGTCAGAATCCATTGCAAAAATGGCAACATTGGTCAACTTACCGTTTACAGCAGCACGTATAGCTGTTACCATTTCCCGGCTATGCCTGAATCCCTGCAACTCTCGGCCGATCGTATCTAGAACCAGCCGGTAGTGTTGATGAGGGATGAGTTGTGGCGCGAGAACATGTTGCACAAATTTTCCGACAAATTTATCTGTCCAAGAACAATGAAAGTCATCATCACCAATATCACCCAACATCGAGCAACGAGGGATGTTAGGGACGTTTCCCTTGTGGAGCATCTTGTAAACATCACCCTCCGGTGTGATGTCCTCGAGTGAGATGCGCCAGGAATCTTTCAGGATAACACGTTTGTCCCTTTGTACGTCATACGCGATTGACGTTCGAGTCCAGCGACCCGCTGGGATATCGGGTTGGGCACAAGGACCACAGACGATGTAGCGCATTGGTGGCTGCGATTTACAGGAAGATATGGCCATTGAGAAAAGGGTT
>Ga0307510_10012510_pt1 | contig 10066 bp, 5 predicted proteins | sample 12_EM_MG_FD_207224 | JGI IMG/M metagenome (GOLD analysis project Ga0307510, IMG submission 207224) | Populus trichocarpa ectomycorrhiza microbial communities from riparian zone in the Pacific Northwest, United States - 12_EM | ecosystem: Host-associated > Plants > Roots > Unclassified | place...
AGGCTTCCTCGCCCAGTTCGGACAGGATGATCTGGTCGATCCCGTCGCAGCGCCGCAGCCGGGCGAGCATCGCGTCGAGCAGATGAAGCCGGGCGCGACCCCCGGTCGGGATCACCACCGAAACGCCGTCGCCCATCACAGCCCCGCCAGGATGATCTCGCCGGGCGGCGCCGGCACCTCGATCGCGCCGTCGAGCTTGTCGAGCCAGCGGCCCTGGCAGTCGGTCGGCCACACCGTCCAGCGCGCCGGCGCGCGCGACGAGGTGAAGTGGCGTTCGAGGATGATCGGTCCCTCGCCCGCGCCCAGCACGGCGCGCATCTCGGCGCGGGTGGCGTCGTTGCGGGCGATTTCGACGCCTTCCGCGTCGTGGAAACCGACATACCAGAATTGCGGATCGTCGCGCGCGGCGGGCGGCAGAACGTGCTGGTCGAGCGCGAGGCGCACCGTCCAGTGCCGGTCGATCGCGCCGCCCGGCACGCCCGCGCGAATCGCCGCCGGCGTATGCCCCTCGCGCGCCGCCGGGGTCGCGGTGCGCATAGCGAAATCGATCCCGCTATAGGCCTCATATTCGGCCACCGTGCGCTGGTCGCCACAGCCATAGGGACCGATCGGCCGCGCCATCAGGAAATGCTGCACCTTGGCGAGGCTCACCGCGTCGCGCTCGTGCCATGGCCGCTCGACCGCGCCGCCGGGGACGTGGTCGTCCCAATGTTTGGTGCGCCCGTTGCGGGTATATTCGTGCCACGCGACATGCGCGCCGGGGTGGAACAGGTCATAGCCATGGGTGAAGGCGCGCACCGCCAGGCTGATTTCCTCGCCGATGAAATAGAGTTCGGGATCGTACGGCACGTCGGCGACGAAGCTGCCCGGCGCGAACAACATATGCCCCGAGACGAAGCGCGCGCGGACCGGTTCGCCGTTCAGCTCGGCCGGCGCGATGTCGCGGAACTGGAAGGTCGGGATGCCCTGCGGCGTGAAGCGATCGAACCGCATCCGCGTCGGCGCGGGGTCGTGCGATAGCTGCCCGGCCGGGTCATAAGGCGGCAGATAGGCGGTCAGCACCGGCCGCAACGACCCGCTCCGCTCGGCCTGGTCGAGCAGCACAGCATCCCAGTCCTGCGCGAAACGATGATGCGAATCGAGCTGCAGGAACCAGTCCTCGCCGTCATGCAGCTTCATCAGCTCGGAGCGCGCCCAGCACGCGCCCTTGCTCTCGCGCCACGGCACGTCGATCACGCGCATCCGCCCGCCGTCCAGCGCGGGCGGCGGCGCCTCGCCTTCTCCATGCTGCCAGCACACCGCGAAGCGCAGCTCGCCCGGCCAGCGCGCCCGCGCCAGCGCATGTTCGATCGTCGGCACCAGCTCGGGGTCGCGATAGGCGGCGATCGAGATGAAGATGGTCACGTGGCTCAGCCTTTCCGCAGCCAATAGGGGGTGCCGCCGCTCTGGTCGGTGGTGATCACATCGCTGTCATAGGCGACGCCGCTCAGCACCAGGCTCGAGCTGATCGTCTGCTGCATGCAGTAGCCGGGTGCGCCGATCTTCGGCGTCGAGCTGCTGCCCGAGCGCCAGAATTGCTTGAACGGCAGGGTGACGATCTGGCTCGCGCTGAGCCCGCAATTCGCCCCGACATAGATGCCCGGCACATAACCGCCATCGGCCACCGCCTGAGCCCAGGTGCCGGCATAATCGAGCACATGCTGCGGATCGGTCCCGGCGCGTACGCCCTCCAGGTCGAGGAACACGTTGACGCCGTAAGGCAGGCCGATCGCGGTGCAGTTGAGCACCGCATAATTGCCATAGTTCATGCCGAGCTGGCCGGTCGGGTCCCAGGGCGAAGCGGGCACGTGCTGAACGATCATCAGCGCCAGCCCGGCATTGAGGATGATCTCGGCCTCGCCGCGCGTGATATTGCCCTGTGCGTTCTGCGGATCGGTGACCGAGGTGCGCGGCACGTAGCGCACCGCAAAGGCGAAGCCCTCGCCGCGGAACGCCTTGGCGGTCGTCGCGGTGAGCGGCGTGTTGCAGTCGAAACCCTTGCTGCCCGAGGGCGACTTCTCGACCTTGCCGACCAGGTTGGTGCCCGATGAGGTTGGCACCGGGGTTGGCACGGGCGTCGGTGACGGTGTCGGCATCGGCGTGGGTCCTGGCGTCGGTGGAGGCGGCGTCGGAGGCGGCCACGGCGTCGGCTCCGGCGTGGGCAACGGCGTCGGCACGGGCGTCGGTACGGGCGTCGGTACGGGCGTCGGCAGCGGCGTGGGCTCGGGCGGCTGGTGCTCGCGCCACCACAGGAACAGCCGGAACGCCCAGGTCAGCGCCGGCCAGATCCAGTTCGTCCATAGCGCGCCGATCCACGCCCAGAAGGACGGGTCGTCGGGATCGTCCGGCTCGCACGGCGTTGGGGTGGGCGTCGGCACTGGCGGTGTCGGCTCGGGCGTCGGCGGTGGCGTAGGCTCCGGGGTCGGCGTGGGTGTGGGTGTGGGGGTAGGCGGTGGCGTCGGGTACGGTGGCGCGGTCGGGCTCGGGCAGGTCGGCACCGGTGTCGGGACGGGCGTCGGCCAGGGCGTGGGCCGGACATGCGTCAGGAAATCGACCAGCGCACGGCTCGACTCGGCCTGGCGCAGCCCGTGGCAGCCGCACTGCGCGTCGCCCCAGTCGTGATAGAGATTCTCGAACCGCGCCATGTCGGGGGATTCGAGGAACAGGCAGTCGAGGATGATGTGCGCCGGGGTGTTGCCGCGCACGACGCGCTCCGCCTCGCGCCGCCAGTCGAGATCGCGCCACTGCGCGCAGCTCGCCGAAATCGCCGCCGTGACGCGGAAATCATAATGCGCCGCCTCCGCGCGGGTCGCGGCGGACGTCAGGGCGTCGCGCAACATCACCCATTCGACGACATGCAGGCGCGGCTGGTTGGTGCGCTGGCGTCTCGCGCAGCAGCTGGCGGATCGCGGCGATCGCCTGCTCCTCGTCGTCATGCTCGCCGAGCCACCACCATTGCCCGTTGCGATCGACGCACACGATATAGATCGACACCGGCCCGCTCAGCGTGCCGATATGCTGCCCCGAAGGGTCGGCCAGCACCGAGGCCAGCGCGTCGGGCACATAACGCCCGATCGTCGGCGACGGCCCGGGCGGCGCGCTGCCGCCTCCCGCGCCGGCGCCGAATGTCGCCACCGGTTTGAACAGCTCGCCGATCGAGCCGGACATCTCGTCGGGCAAGGGCCGGCCGAACGGTGGCGCGCTGGGGTCGTTGTCGGGGCTCCATGTCCGCCCGCTCTGGCGCGGGCTGCGACTGGTGCCCGCGCCGGGGCCCTCGATCAGGCCGAGCTGCAACCGGCTCAGCGCCTCGACGCCCGCGGTGCCGCGGCCCGAGCGCTGGCGGCGGAAGTCGGTGCCGCGCCCGCGGTGCCGGGTCAGCGACGCGACGCGACGCAGCATCGCCTGCTTGGTGCGGATCAGCGCCGCTTCGGCCTCGGCGCTGTCGCCGGGCGCGCCCTGCCCGTTGGCGATATGCTCGGCGTAAAGGGAGAGCAGCAGGTCGAGCACGGCATTGCGCCGCGCATCGACCGGGTCGTTCTCGGCGCTGATCGCCACCAGGCCCTTGTCATAGCCGGGCTTGAGCAATGCCTGCTTGATCGCGTCGGGCACGATCGTCTCGATCGACTGGGTGGCATAGGTCGCGCCGCCCCCCGCATCGACCGAGAAGAGGGTGCGCAGAAAGGCGATCTGGCTGAAATAATCCGCCAGCACCTGGTCGAAGGGCATAAGATAGCCCTTGAGCTGCTTCGCCTGCGCCAGGCGCTGCGGGCTTGCCCCGGGCGGCAGTCCGACATGGCTGATGCCATAGACGCGCGGGAACTGGTTCTGGATCGAGCTGTAGCTGGCCAGGTCGCGGTGCGTGACCTGCGGCGCGCCATATTGCCGCTCATATTCCTCGCGCAGCGCGAAGGTCCGCCGCTGTTCCTTCCAATATTGCCCGAGCAGCCGCCGCACCCGCGCCGCATTGGGCTGCACCATCACATTGTTGCGATAGAGGCGGATGGTGAACTGATGGTCGAGCGTCGTCCCCTGCAGCCACCAGATGCCGTCCTTCGGCCGGCGCAGCATGTCCTTCGGGCCATGGGCATGGTGCTCGCCCTGCACGGTGACCGCCGCGCTGTCGATGGCGAGTACCCCGGGCGAGGCGGACAATGCCTGGAGCAGGTCGCTGACCCTGATCTCGTCGCACAGATCGGCCAGCTGATCGTCGGCGATGAAGCCCCGCGTCATCATCGGGCCGGTGAACATCGTCGCGGTCGCCGCCAGTGCCGCGCGCTGGTCGCTGAGCGAGCGCCGCGCCGGCTCGGGTGCGAGAAACAGGCCGAGCGTGAACAGCGCCCGCGCCAGCGTCTCCGAAGGATCCGCCCCATCGGCGATCTGGACGTCCGCCTGGACGCGCGTATCGACCAAGCGCAACACGCGGATCGTGCCGATATCCTCGCACAGCGCGCGGTGCCCGCGATAGCATTCGCGCACCTGCTCGATCAGCGCGTCGTCGGCGCGGCACCCGCCTCCGGCATCCTCGTCGGCCAGCGCCAGGATGGTGACGTCGTACAGCCCGCGCACCGCCCCGCTCGCCGGCTGTTTGATCGGCGAGAACCATATATTGGCGACCCCGGCCACGCGATCCAGCACGACGCGGCGCAGGTCGTCGGCGGTCACCGGGTTGCACGGCAGAATCGACCAGGCCGGCATCATCCCGTGGCGGCGCAGCGCGAGGCGGTCGGCGAACGGATCGGCCAGCAGATCGGCGACCGGCAGGTCGGCGCGATAGGGCAGCTCGGTCAGCGCGTAGCAGAATTGCTCCAGGATGGTGACGCCGGGATCCGAATAGTTGAAGTCGGTCCACACATCGCCGCTCATGCCGTAAGCCAGCGCGACCGCTTCCTCGCGCAGCGCGGCATAGTCGGCGCCGGGCACCGGCGAAGGCGCGCGATCGATCGTGCCCTGTGGCGTGGCGGGATCGTCGCTCATGACGACGGCGCCGGCGTGACGGGTGGCAGATAGGGCTGATAGTTCGAAGGCCGCTGCACCATGGGCGCGGCCGACACGACATGTTCGTCCGCCTTGACCGAGGTGAGATAATACCAGCCGAGCCCGACCGCGTCGGTGTCCGGCCCGACCTTGAGCGCGACGATGCCCAGTACATAGTCGCGGTTGCGGACGAACTCGGCGATGGCGCGGCGGGTATAGTAATCGGGCGGGCGCGGGCCGATCGTCGCGTCCGGCCAGGGCGACAGCCACAGCGTCAGTTCCTTGGCCAGCCTGATGCACCAATAGTCGGTCGTGTCGTCGGCGCTGAAATCGCAGACGATCTCGACCTTGAGCCGCAGATAGGGCGGATTGGTGACGCGCACCTCGACGAACGGGCCGACGCACTGCTCGATCACCCGGCCGACATCGGACAGTGTCGTCAGGTCGGCCAGCGGCGCGGTCGTATCGACGACATTGGGCGTCTTCGCGCCCGGCACCGCCACCACCCACACCTTGCCCGCGGCATCGGTCGCGCCGGTGAAGCCATCGACCGCCGGAACGACCTTGACCTGCCACAACGACGGCTCGTTCTCCAGCACGATGCGGGCATAATCCCAGTCGGTGATGCCATAGCCCTTGTGGCGCAGGCGCTCCGCCATCCACATCTGAAAGGCCGGGCCGCTCGCCGGTGGACGGCCGCCGAACGACTGCATCGGCTGATAGATCGAACCGATATTGGTCAGCTGGGTGACCGCCTTGCTGATCGTCTTGGCCGGCAACGGCACACCCAGGCCCGAGGCGCCGCCAGGTCCGACCCATGAGGCGCTGAGCGCATTGGCGATCACCGCGGTGACCAGCGGCGCGTTGTGCGTCCGCTCCAGCGCGCGGACGCGCAGCCGCACCGGCTTGCCGGCCGGCGCGGGGCGCAGCTGCAAGGTGATGATGCCGCTGTTGGACAGGTTGTTGGTGCCGTCCGCAAGCATCGCCACCGGCTGCCAGCCATCATCGACATATTGCGACCAGTCGGTCTTGGGCGGGTTGCTCCACCAGCCATCGGGGCCGGCGGTGAGCATGAACAGCAACGAGATCTGCGGCGCCGGGCAGGACAGCTGAATATACAGCGCATCATTGTCGTCGACATTGGGCAACAACGTCGTCAGCCCGGCTGCGGCCGGCGCGCTCGTCTTGTTGAACGGCTCGATGTGCCGAAACACCAGTCCGGTGAGCGGCAAGACCGGCAACGCCGGCACCGGTACCGCGCCGGGGCGCAGCGGCACGGCGGGCATGATCAGCGCATTGGGTTTGACCACGTCGTCGGTCGGCGTCGTCGCGGGCGGCTGGGTCAGGTGGCGCGCACTGGCGGTATAGTTGATCCCCAGGCCGGCCGCGGTCGGCTGCCAGGGCGGGTTGGGGATCGCCGGCGGCAACATCGTGGCGAGCGCGAACTGCACGGCCGCTGCGATATTGGGCCGGGCCAGCGCCACCGGCTGCGTCGTCGCCGCGGCAAAAGCGGCAGCAATCGCCGCCGCCGCCTCAAGCGTGTTGCGCGCCTGTCTGAGCGGCACCGTCGCGCCGGCCCCGAATTCGGCCTCCTGCGTGTCGAGCCAGGCGACGAGATTGGCGAGCACCGCGGCCGGGCGGCCGGGTGTCGCGCCGCGCGCGGTGATGCGCTGCCACAGCGACCCGCCATGCTGGGTGACGTCGGCCATCGCTGTATTGAGATCGGCGCGCCATTGCTCCTGCGTGGCCGCACTCTCCCCGCTGGCCGCGATCGCCTGGTTGACCGAGACCAGCGCTTCGCCGGTCATCGCGGACAAGGACGTGTCGACCGCCGGGGCGATCGTCGCGAGATAGGTCTTTTCCGGTGCGTCGCTGTTAGTGCGCGACAGGCGGCTCAACTCGCCCACCGCCTGTTTGCCGTTGGCGCCGCCATTGGGCAGTCCGGCGACATTGGCCTGGCCCAGCGCGGTGGACGCAGCCATCAAATTGCTGGTGTAGAGGATGTTGCCGAACGCATAAGGCGGGTCGCTGAGTTCGAGCCGCAACGCGCTTGTCGCCGGATTATAATATGGCGGCACGTCCTTCACCGTCACGATCGGCACCTCGAGCAGTACGTCGGGCTTGAGCGGCGCGGCCGGATCGGGCTCGGGCGGCAGCGGACGCGGCGTCGCGGAGGGCGGCGGCGTCGGCGCGGGCCGTGGCGGCGGCGACGCCAGCATGGCCGATTCCGGCAGGACGAACGGCTGGGTGGCGAACAGCGGCTGCGACCTGGCCGTCGTGTCGACCTTCCACTGGCCGGGATTGACCACGCTGAAGCTGGCACGAAAACTGCCATTGTCGAACTGCGGCGCCGCCGCGACATCGCCGTCGGCGTTGAGGATATAATCCTGATAATAACCCTTGAAGCCGGTACTGGTGATCGGCAGCCCGGCCCATTTCATGGTCACCGACAAGGTGTCGAGCGGCTTCACGAACAGCTCGGGCGCGATGATGTCGAGGCCCGCGCCGACCACCGGCGGCGTGCCGAAGGCGGCGAAGTTCTGGCTGCCGTCGAACGACCCGGTCGGGGTGACGAACCTTGCCCCGGTCAGCCCGTCCACCGCGACCTCGATCGTCACCGCGCCGATACCCAGGCTCTGCAGCGCGACGCTGGCCAGCGTATTGGCATCGCTGCGGCCGACCGCTTCCGGGTCGATACTGCCGATGACGGTCGGGCCGGCGGGCGGCTTGGAGAAGCTGTCGGGGGCCAGCAGGCCGGGCGGCGGGTCCGTCGCCGGCTTGGTGTCGATGTCGACCAGCGGCGGCGCGTCGGCCGGCAGGATGAAGCGGATGATCATGCGACTGTCGTCGCCCGGTCGACGCGCGAGTTGCGCGTCCACCGTCATGCCTTCGATCTTTATCCAGCCGCCGGCTGTCGTGTAATGCAGCACGAAGGTCTGCTGGATCAGTTGCGCGGCCAGCGTGGCCTTGTTGAGCAGCGCGGTATCCTCGCCGGCGAAGACCGGGGGGCCCGGCGGCGTCGATGTCCCGGTCGGTGGTGCCCCCGTCACTGGTGGTTGCGTGGTGATCACCAGGCCGATGTCGATCTGGCGATTGCCCCCGGTCAGCATCAGCACCGGCGACGAGATGGTGAAGCCGAGGCTGGCCTTTTGCAGCGGGATCGAGCCATTTTCGTCCTGCCCGTTGCCGAACATGGCGAACGGCTGGATCGCATCGGGCGCGGCCGGATCGAGCGCGACCTCGCCGGTCAGCACGGTCGGTGGCGCCTTGAACACCTGGCCTGCCCGGTCGGTGACCGATTGCCGGGTCAGTACGCGGTGCACGCTGAGGTTGACGACCTTGGCCGGCGTCACCTCCAGCGTGTTCTGCGCGGCATATTGGATCGCGAGACCAGCCCCGTCGGTGCCCGCCGAAAAATAGGCGGCGCGCGGCACCGATGCCTGATCGGCCGCCTGTGCCGGGGTGAAGGTCAGGTAAAGTTCGTCGGGCACCGCGTCGACGGCAGTTTGCTGCAGCACCTCGCCATAATAATAATCGACCAGCCGGCGCGGAAAGCCGTTGATCTCGGCCCGGGCATCGCTGAACAATTTGGCAAAGGTGTTCCACAATGCCGCCTGGGGCGCATGGCCTTCCTCATGGAGCGAGGCCTGCAACATGATCAGCGCCTGATCGTGACCCTGGCGCAGCGCAGCGATCAGCGTGATCGCGATATCGTCGAGAATCTCGAACAGATGATCGTTCCAGCGCACGTCCCCGGCCGGTCCGCGTCGCGCCAGCGCGCGCTCCAGCGTCTCGTTGCCGAGATGGCCGTGCAGGCGGCGCAGCGGATCGGTCATCGCGTCGTTGCGCGCCAGCACGCCGGGGTGGCGCAGATAATCCTCCGCATTGCCCGGGTCGCCGGGGTCGCGGTCGTGGATCGCGATCAGCCGCGCCAGCACGGTGATCACGCGGCCGAGCAGCACCGGGTTGCGCTGCGCCTTGGCGAGCTGGCGCTTGAGGTCGCGCTCGATGCCCGACAGGTCGAGCGCGGCGTGGGTGGCGAGGATCACCGATTTGTCGCTGGCGAAGAACGGTGCCCAGTCGCCCGACTCGGCATCGTGCAGGTCGTAGAAATTGACCAGTGCGCCATAGCGCGCGGCGAAGGCGACGATCTGCGCCAGCGAGCGGCCATCGACCAGCAGCCGCTCGGGCGCCGGCGCACCGGCGATGCGATCGGCCTGGCTCGTCGCATCGTTAAGAATGCGCGAGGTGGCCTGGTCGAGCAGGGTCTGCCCGCTCGTCACCCCGGTGCGGGAGGCAATGTCGCCTCGACCTGGTAATAAGGGAAGACGATGTTGCTGCGCGTGTTGGTCTGGCGCACCATATAGTCGATCGAGATTGCCACCCAGCCGTCGAGGATGCTCTCGCTGACGCTGACATTTTCGACCGAGACGCGCGGCTCCCATTCGATGATCGCGCGGGTGACCATCGTCGCGATCTCGTTGGCGGTGGTGGTGGTCAGGGTGGTGAACACCTTGGAGATCAGATCGACGCCATAGGTTGCCAGCATCACCCGCTCACCCAGGCTGGTCGACAGCAGGATGTTGAGGCTCTCGCGGATATCGACATCGCCCGCGACCATCACCACGGTGCGGTGGACCGGGTCGAAGGTCGGCGGGAAGCTCCAGCCGCGCCCGAGAAAGGCCGGCTCGACCGGCGGATAATCGTCGTTCGGGGACGGCGGGCGGAGCGTGCGCGGCGGCTGGCTCATGGGTTGAGCGCCACGGTGATGCCCTTGATCTGGATCGGGCCGTCGCAATTGACCTGGGTCGAGGTGCTCGCCTTGGTCGACAGCGACGTGCCGGCCTTGATGTCGAAGCTGGTGCCGGCCGACATGCTGATCGAGCCCGTGGCGCTGATCGTGATGTCCTTGGGGCTGTTGATCTTGATCCCGCTGGTGTCCATCGTGATGGTGTTGCCGGTCACGTCGGTGACGACGATATTCTTGTTCTTGTCGTCGATCTTGATGCTCTGCTTGGCCGGGGTGGTGATCAGGATCGACGGGTCGGTCTCG